>Ga0265299_10004959_pt1 | contig 12462 bp, 8 predicted proteins | sample AusTroGonzalo_MG_4_FD_193485 | JGI IMG/M metagenome (GOLD analysis project Ga0265299, IMG submission 193485) | Bovine rumen microbial communities from tropical cattle in Woodstock, Queensland, Australia - Gonzalo_02 | ecosystem: Host-associated > Mammals > Digestive system > Stomach > Rumen ...
CAAGAAGATCGTCATGGTGTCGAGTTCACCTCAGATACGTTATCCTGATTACTACGGCATCGATATGCCTCGTCTGGAGGAGTTCTGTGCCTTCCGTGCCACGATGGCCCTGATCGAGGAGAGGGGTATGTGGCAGCTGATCAACGATACCTATCTGGCCTGCAAGCGCGATCCGCTAATAGATAATCATGTCCGTGCCCTCTACGAGCCTTTTACCGTTGAGGAGATCAACGAAAAGATCGTCGAGATGCTGCGTCCGAAGGATATGCAGACACCTGTGGAACTCGTATTCCAGAGCATCGAGGGACTGCATGAGGCCTGTCCCAATCACCCAGGCGACTGGTATTTCACTGGCCATTTCCCAACTCCTGGTGGCACACGGCTCTGCAACCAGGCCTTTGTAAACTACATAGACAACAAACAAAAGAAGCAACTATAAAGAGATGATGAGAGAAGCAAAACTGATACTTGATGACGGAAGTCAGTTCGAAGGGCGTTCGTTCGGATATGAGACGGACGCTGTCGGAGAGGTGGTCTTCAACACCGCTATGACGGGCTATCCGGAATCATTGACAGACCCAAGTTATGCGGGTCAGATGTTAGTCATGACTTATCCGCTGGTAGGCAACTACGGCGTACCTGAGACAGGAGGCGACGCGCTGCCTAAGTTTATGGAGAGTGAGCGCATTCATGTGAAGGCCCTGATTGTGGCCGATTACTCAGAACAATACTCCCACTGGAATGCCAAGGAGTCGTTGGCCTCATGGCTGAAGCGTGAAAAGATCCCTGCCATCACAGGCATCGACACAAGAAGACTGACGCAAGTGCTGAGGGAAAGCGGTGTGATGAAGGGAAGGATAGAAATAGTAGACGGCAGTCAGGAATCGGCCGCTGGTAGTAAGGAGAGTTTTGACTACGCCTCCGTGAACTGGGTGGAGAAGGTGAGCTGCAAAGAGGTCATCACTTATCAGCCCATTGGTGAAAAGCACCATCGGGTCGTCTTGGTCGACTGTGGCGTGAAAGCAAATATCATTCGCTGTCTGATCAAGCGTGGCATCGAGGTGGTACGAGTGCCTTGGGACTATAATTTCAATGAACTCGAATTCGATGGTCTCTTCCTGGCCAATGGTCCTGGCGACCCTGAGCAGTGCAGCAAGACAGTGGAGCATATTCGTACCTTCCTCAACAATGAGCACGTCAGACCCTGTATGGGTATCTGTCTGGGTAACCAATTGTTGGCAAGGGCGGCTGGCGCAAAGACGTATAAACTGAAATACGGTCATCGCTCGCATAACCAACCAGTGCAGCGGGTGGGCACCACACAGTGCTTCATCACCTCGCAGAACCATGGTTATGCTGTGGATAGCGCGACGTTGCCCTCAGACTGGGAACCGCTCTTCGTGAATATGAACGATGGCTCTAACGAGGGTATCCGTCATAAGTCGAAACCCTGGATGTCTGCCCAGTTCCATCCTGAGGCTTGCTCAGGTCCTGTGGATACGGAGTTTTTGTTTGATGAGTTTGTAAAAATGTTAGGATGATGGAGAAGGAGATAAAAAAAGTATTATTGTTGGGTAGTGGCGCATTGAAGATCGGCCAGGCTGGCGAGTTCGACTATTCGGGCTCACAGGCCTTGAAGGCCCTGAAGGAGGAAGGCATCAAGACGGTGCTCATCAATCCTAATATCGCCACGGTGCAGACTAGCGAGGGTGTAGCTGATAAAGTGTATTTCCAGCCCGTAAAGGCAGAGTTCGTGGAGCGCATCATCGAGAAAGAACGTCCTGACGGTATCTTATTAAGTTTTGGTGGACAGACGGCCCTGAACTGTGGTGTAGAACTGTATCAGAGTGGTGTGCTCGAGAAATACGGTGTACGTGTGCTTGGCACCCCTGTGCAGGCCATCATCGACACTGAGGATCGTGACCTGTTTGTGAAACGCCTCGACGAGATTGATGTGAAGACCATTAAGAGTGAGGCCTGTTCGACAATCGAGGAAGTGCAGCGTGCAGCCCATAATCTGGGATTCCCTGTGATATTAAGAGCTGCCTATGCCCTTGGTGGTCTTGGAAGTGGCTTCTGCGATAATGAAGAGCAGTTGCTGGCTCAGGCAGAGGAGGCCTTCTCGTTCTCGCCACAGGTGTTGGTGGAGAAATCGCTGAAGGGCTGGAAAGAGATAGAATACGAGGTGGTGCGCGATCAGTACGATAACTGTATCACCGTCTGTAACATGGAGAACTTCGACCCTCTTGGCATCCATACGGGTGAGTCGATTGTAGTGGCTCCCTCGCAGACGCTTACTAATAGTGAGTACCATAAACTGCGTGCATTGGCCATCAAGATTATTCGTCATATTGGTATCGTGGGTGAGTGTAATGTACAGTATGCCCTCGATCCGAACAGCGAGGATTATCGTGTGATTGAAGTCAACGCCCGTCTGTCACGTTCGTCGGCCCTGGCTTCGAAGGCTACTGGCTATCCTCTGGCTTTCGTGGCTGCCAAACTCGGACTGGGCTATGGTCTCTTCGAGTTGAAGAACTCAGTCACGAAGACTACGAGCGCCTTCTTCGAACCAGCCCTCGACTATGTGGTGTGTAAGATTCCGCGTTGGGACCTTACGAAGTTTCATGGTGTGAAGCGCGAGCTGGGCTCGTCGATGAAGAGCGTGGGTGAGGTGATGTCTATCGGACGAACCTTTGAGGAGGCACTACAAAAGGGTCTTCGAATGATAGGGCAGGGGATGCACGGCTTTGTGGAGAACCACGAGATCAAGATCAAGGACATCGCCACCTCGCTGCATGAGCCAACAGACATGCGTATCTTCGTCGTGTCGAAAGCCCTGAAGGTAGGCTATACCGTCGAACAGATTCATCAGTTGACGATGATCGACCGTTGGTTCCTGCAGAAGCTGAAGCACATCGTCGATATCGACCAGCGACTGAAGGAGTTTGCTCAGATATCGGAGTTTGCGGAGTTTATGGACAATACCGAACTGTTGGAGTATCTCGAAGCACCAGAGTTTGTGGAGTTGCTGCGCGAAGCCAAGGTCTATGGATTCTCTGATTTCCAGATAGGCCGTGCCTTGGGCTTGGAGTCGCGTATGAGCATGACTGACGCTGGTCTGATGGTTCGTAGCTGGCGTAAGGAGTTGGATGTCGTGCCCACCGTCAACCAGATCGACACCCTCGCTGCGGAATATCCTGCCCAGACCAATTACCTCTATTTGTCGTACCTCTAAATTCTCTTAATTCTAAAATTTTAATTCGAATCATATGTGTGGAATTGTAGCTATATTAAATGTGAAGGAGCAGACGCATGAGCTCCGTGATAAAGCGTTGAAGATGAGCCAGAAGATCCGTCATCGCGGACCAGACTGGAGTGGTATATATTGTGGTGGTTCGGCCATCCTCGCTCATGAGCGACTGAGCATCGTCGATCCAGAGAGTGGTGGACAGCCGCTCTACTCGCCTGATCGTAAGCAGGTGTTGGCTGTCAACGGCGAGATCTATAACCATCAGGAGATTCGTCGCCGCTATGCTGGTCAATACGACTTCCAGACGGGCTCAGACTGTGAGGTGATCCTCGCACTCTATCGTGAGAAGGGCATCAACTTCCTCGAAGATCTGAGTGGTATCTTCGCGTTTGTGCTATACGACGAGGAGCGCAACGAGTTCCTGATTGCCCGTGATCCCATTGGCGTGATACCTTTATATATAGGTTATGATGCTGATGGCACCGTTTATGTCGCCTCAGAGTTGAAGGCCCTCGAAGGACAGTGCGAGCGCTACGAGCCCTTCCAGCCAGGACATTACTACTGGAGTGTGGATCCAGGACAGAAGTGGTATTACCGTCGCGACTGGATGCAGTATGATGCTGTGAAGGATAATCCTGCCAGTGTCGAGGCTATCCGTGACGGTCTTATGGCTGCCGTCAAGCGCCAGCTGATGTCTGATGTACCTTATGGTGTGTTGCTCAGTGGTGGTCTTGATTCTTCAGTTATCTCCGCCATTGCCGAGAAATTCAGCGAGCATCGTATCGAGGATGATTCGAAGACGCGTGCCTACTGGCCTCGTCTACACTCGTTTGCCGTGGGTCTGAAGGGTGCCCCTGATCTTGCCAAGGCTAAACTCGTGGCTGATCATATCGGGACTGTTCACCACGAGATCAACTACACTATCCAGGAGGGTCTAGACGCCATCCGCGACGTAATCTATTTCATCGAGACTTATGATGTGACCACCGTTCGTGCTTCTACGCCGATGTATTTGCTGGCGCGTGTCATCAAGTCGATGGGTATCAAGATGGTACTTTCTGGTGAGGGTGCCGACGAGATCTTTGGTGGTTATCTTTACTTCCACAAGGCGCCTACGGCCAAGGACTTCCATGAGGAGACTGTGCGCAAACTCTCGAAACTCTACCTCTACGACTGTCTGCGTGCTAACAAGAGTCTCTCTGCGTGGGGCGTCGAAGGTCGTGTGCCATTCCTCGATAAGGAGTTTCTCGATGTTGCCATGCGTACGAACCCTGAGGCTAAAATGTGTCCAGGTAATACGATAGAGAAGAAGATCGTGCGCGAGGCCTTTTCCGACTATTTGCCTGAGGCTGTGGCTTGGCGACAGAAGGAGCAGTTCAGCGATGGTGTGGGCTATTCATGGATCGACACCCTGAAGGATATCACTTCCAAGGCAGTCACGGATGAGCAGATGGCGCATGCAGCAGAACGTTTCCCCATCAATCCGCCAAAGAACAAGGAAGAGTACTATTATCGTTCTATTTTCGCAGAGCACTTCCCCAGCGACTCTGCTGCCAAGAGTGTTCCCTCAGAGGCCAGCGTCGCCTGTAGTACTGCCATTGCCCTCGAATGGGATGCCGCCTTCAAGAATATGAACGACCCCAGCGGCCGTGCTGTGAAAGGCGTCCATGAGCAGGCATACTGATCGCGAAGAACGCTAAATAGATTTAAATATGTTCCGAAAATAGTATTATTTGCGGATAATTATTTATCTTTGTGCCGACTTTTCAAGTTTATTAATTATTCATGAATATGAAACGGCACTTAACCATTGCTATGCTCCTGTTGCTGGCTCTGACAACATGGGCACAGGGAAGCGCTGCTCTTGACGAACTCAAGGCAGACCCGCGTAAAGCATACGGTACGGACTATCCGTACGAGTTCACCACCATTCGGCTGACGAAAGCTCCTAGCGGCTACAAGCCCTTCTACATCAGCCATTACGGTCGTCATGGCTCGCGCTACTATTGGAACGCCATGCTCTATCAGGAGTTGGCTAATCTGCTGACGACAGCCCACGAGCGTGGACAACTGACGAAGGAGGGAGAGGCCTTCTTCGAGAAGTTTATGGCTGCCAAGGAGGAGTTGCAGACGGGTGTAAGTGAACTCTCCGATCTCGGCTGGGAACAGCATCAGCGCATTGCAAGGACGATGTATAACAGCTTCCCTGAGGTATTCAAGAATGGTGGCAACGTATTGGCTATCTCGTCGCTGACGGGACGCTGTGTGCTCAGCATGTCGTCGTTCTGTCAGGAACTGGTACAGTGCAATCCGAAGATTGAGATTCGTGAGCAGTCGTCGCGCTTCACCCTCGATGGCGTGGTGCCTTCTGATCGTCAGAATCCCAAGAAACGCACATGGGAGAAGGCCATACCACGCTGGGAGAAGAATCGCGATAAATTCACTTTCGACGAGTCGCTGCGTGAGAAGATTGTCAATCGCACATTTACCAGCACGGACTCATTGCCAGGCAACATGCACCATATTGGCAGCAATCTTATCAACCTCTACACCTCGCTGCCAAGTATTGGTCATGAGGGGATGATGGAAGGTCTTGTTACTGACGAGGAAATTGCCGCCCAGTGGGAGCAGTCGAACCTCGGGTCTTACTCTTGGGTGTTCAATCCGCAGTATGAGATGATCCCCATCCTCGAGGATATCATCAGCAAGGCCGATGCCGTCATCAACGGACAGAGTGATCGTATCGCTGATTTGCGCTTTGGTCACGACACCTGTCTGGGTCCCTTGACTGTGCTCATGGGTCTCAATGGTGCCGATAAAGATCCTGAGGATCCGTTTGATGTGAAAAACTGCTATCAGAACTGGGAAACGTGTAAGGCCTCGAATCTCCAGATTGTGTTCTATCGCGACAAGCGTGGCGACATCCTCTTGAAGTGCCTGCTCAATGGTCATGAGGCAAGTCTCCCCGTGCCCACCACACAGTATCCCTACTACCGTTGGTCCGACTTCCGCGACTTCTATACGGACCGCTGCAATAAAAACAAGAATTAATGGAACTGATAACTGTAGGGCAAGGGTTGTATGACCTTGCCACAAGGCTGTTCCCTATCTGCCGCAGCATTACGGGTGACGGCTTCCGCCAGTCGCTGGAGATGATCCGTGAGCAGGTGCCAGAGATGCAGGTCTTCGAGGTGCCTACGGGGACACAGGTGTTCGACTGGACCATTCCCCGTGAGTGGAACATCCGTGGTGGCTGGATCCGCAACAAACAGGGCGAGACCATCATCGATTTCCGCAATAGCAACCTCCATGTGCTTGGCTACTCTGTGCCCATTCATCAGACGGTGAGCCGTGAGGAGCTGTTGGAGCATGTCTATACCCAGCCTGAGCAGCCAGACTGGATTCCCTATGTTACCTCATATTATAAGGAACGTTGGGGCTTCTGCATGTCTGAGCGTCAGAAGCAACAGTTGACCGACGAAGAATACGAGGTGTGCATCGACAGCACTCTCGCCGATGGCTCGCTTACTTATGGCGAACTCATTGTGCCAGGCGAGACTAACGAGGAGATATTCTTCTCTACTTACCTCTGTCACCCGTCGATGGCTAATAACGAACTCTCAGGTCCATGCCTGATGACCGCCCTCATCAAGTATGTTCAGAGCCTCAAGAGCCGCCGCTATACCTACCGTTTCATTATCGTGCCAGAGACCATTGGCTCCATCACTTACCTAAGCCGGAATCTGAAGACGATGCAGCAACACGTCAAGGCTGGTTTCGTGTTGAGTTGTGTGGGCGACGACCGCACCTACTCGATGGTCAGCACGAAGTATGAGGATACGTTGGCCGACCGTGTGCTTGAGAACGTGCTCCGTTTTCACTATCCCGACTACATTCGCTACTCGTTTATGAAACGTGCCTCCGACGAACGCCAGTACGGTTCTGCTGGAGTGGGCCTGCCCGTCTGTGCCTTCTGTCGCAGCAAATACCACGAGTATCCTGAATACCACACCTCTGCCGACGATCTCTCACTCATCTCACCTGAGGGTCTGCAAGGCTCCTACGAGGTGATGGTGAAAGTGATCGATGCCCTGGAGCATAATCGCCACTACTGCATGACTGTTCCTTGTGAGCCGCAGTTGGGCAAGCGTGGGCTCTATCCCACCATCAGTCAGAAGGGAACCTATGCCGCTTTCCGTGCTATGCAGCATTTTACTGCTTATGCCGACGGCCGCAACGACCTTATCGACATCAGCAACCTCATCGGCACTCCCGTCGACCAGCTCATCCCCATCGTCGCCAAACTAATGGATCATAACCTCGTTACTTATTAATGTTCAATCATCCATGACATTAAAAGATTTTTTGTCAAATAATGACCGCTTTGCTGCCAATAGCGGCTGCAAACTTATAGAAGTACGTGAGGGCTTTGCCACAGCTGAGCTCACCGTCACCCCTGAGCATCTCAATGCCGGAGGTGTCTGTCAGGGAGGTGTCTACTTTACCTTGGCTGATATCGCCATTGCTGCTGTTATGAACAGTCGTCAGACCCTCACCTTCGGTATTGAGAATAATATCATGTTCCTCCATAGCGCTAAGGTCGGCGATACGCTCACCGCTGAGGCTACTGAGGTCTATAACCACCACAAGATCCCTTACGTCGAGGTTCGCATTACCAACCAGCGTGGCGAGCTATGTTGCGTCGTTACAGGTCTTGCCTACCGCAAGGATATAAACCTCGACATCGACGGACTCATGTAGAATAAACGAAAGAGCACAGATATTAATAATAAGAATGATGAAACAAAGACATGCCGTCATTGTGCTATTGGCATTGATTATCGCATCGAGTGTGACTAGTTTTAGCAGTTATAGTTCTACGAGCCGGCAGGTGAGTGAGGACATGGATAGGGCACTCGCCCTGACGATGCAGGAACAACAGATTGATGTGATCAGCCAGGATACCATTCAGGTGTTCAACAGCCATCTGCAAATGGAGGCATTAAAGGGTAAGGCAGTGCTGGCAGTGGCAACCATGCAGGATGGTCTGCGTTGTGAACCGAAATGTTCTGTAGCTACCATTTTCTCGATGTCAGACCAAAGACCCGCCTCGGTATTATGGGCGATAGCGATACTATGGGGCTTCTATTGTTTTTGGAGATACAAGCGAGAAGTGCCACTCGTGACATTCGGTGGTCTGGCTTATTCTGAGAGCGATGGCCGATTCTATAACACTAAAAGACAGCAGATCAAACTGACTCCCATGCAGCAACAACTGATGGAGATGTTCTTCCATAACGACGCTCACATATTGACTAAGACAGAGATCTGTGATGCCCTTTGGCCCAAGAAAGACGATGCTAACGATACTCTTTACACACTGATCCGTCGCTTGAAACCTATCATAGAAGAACATTCAGACCTGATGATTGAGTCAGACAGGGGTCGTGCTTATGAATTGAAAATCAGATAGATAGTGTTGTGTCGCCGAATTGTCAGACAAATGTCAGACAATAATTTCGACTATAACAGAATCTCTTCATACCTTTGCGGTTGAAATCACAACAAAGCAAGATATGAAGAGATTATTGTTTTTCATGATGGCGGCATGCGTAATGACGGCAGCCGCACAGGAGGAGAAGAGTGTCACCCTCGACGAGGTGACGGTCAAGGGATCACGTACCATTCAGAAAGTAGATGGTCAATGGATCTATCCGTCAAAACAGCAGATAGAGTCATCGCCCAATGGCTATTCTCTATTGGCAAAACTGACGCTGCCTCATATCCGTGTTGACGAGGCAATGAGCAGTATTACTGCCCTGACGAACCTCGGTACGGTGCAAGTACGGATCAACGATATTATTGCCACTCGCGAAGATCTGCTGTCGCTCGACATACAAGGCGTGGACCGTATAGAGTATATCGACAATCCTGGTGTGAGATATGGTGAAGGTATCGCGTACATTATTAATATTAGGGTGAAAAAAACTATGAGTGGCTATGTCGTTGGTTCGCAACTGACCAATACGCTGACAACGGTGAATGGCAATGAGTCGCTTTTCGGCAAAGTGAACCATGGGCGCAGTGAGTTTGCCCTGAACTATTCGCTCGACTATCGTAACTTCAAAGGTGCCGCATACAACGAGACGGCTGCTTATCAGTTGGAGAATGGCGATGTGGTGACAATGGACCGTCACAGTCTGAACACGCAAAACAAGAACCTCAGTCATCAAGCCCAGTTAACTTATAGTCTCAGCGACAGCACCTATGTGCTTCAGGCCAAACTCAAAGGCAGCACAAACATTTGTCCCCAGCGAAGAGATGCAGCGATGGTGCTCAATGGGGCGCCTTATGACGAACACTCCAGTTCGCGCAGCAGTTCACCGTCGATAGATGTCTATTATCATCAGGATTTTCGCAGCCATCAGTCGTTAACGGCCAATGTTGTAGGAACCTATATCAAGACCACAGGCGATGTAGAGAACAATGAGGGTGGCGACTACCACTACACCACTGACGGTCAGACTTATACGCTCTGGAGCGAAACTATCTACGAAAATCGCCTGAAACCTTTTACCCTGTCTAGTGGTGCGCAGTTTGCCCAACGATATAGCCATAATATCTATCAGGGCGATGTTGATGCCACGAATGATATGCACACATCGAGTCTGTATCTCTTTTCACAACTGAAGGGACATCTCGGGCAACTTAGTTATATGGGAGGCTTAGGTGTCAGCAGACGGTATTACCGTCAGGCAGATACCAAGCAAAACTTCTGGTTGTTTAGGCCGAAACTGACCGTCAGTTATCCTTTGGCTGATGGTCTGAAACTGAAATACGACTTCGAGATTTCCCAGCACACATCACAAATTGCCCTCGTCAGCGATGTGAGCATCAAGCAGAACTCGATGGAGACCATCCTCGGCAATCCTGATATCCACCCTAACCGAATGACCTCACACCATCTGTTACTCTCGTACGACACCCCTCGCTTTACATCGGAACTGCAGGGTTATTACCGTATCAACAGCCACTGCAACATGGAGAAATATATTCGTCAGGACGGACACTTCTATCAGACACAAACTAATGCAGATAATGAGTGCAGTTTCTTTTATGTAGAAAGTTACAATCAGTGGGATGTCATTCCCGATAAACTGACGGCGACCATTTATGGTGGCATCTATCGCTTCTTCAATTTCGGTGAGGACTACACCCATACCTACACCACGTTCAACGGAGGCTGTTCGTTGGAAGCATATCTGGGCCATTGGGCACTGGGAGCGTATGCCGATAATGGCTGGAACTTCATGGAGGGCGAACACCGTGGACATCAGGCACCTGCCTGGTATTTTACGGCAACCTATCGAATGAGCGATGCCCTCAGCATCTCCCTCTTTGCCCAGCACCCCTTTAGCCAGCATCCATTGACGAACAGGACGGAAATAGTGAGCCGCTATGTGCAGAAGGATATCTCGCAGCACTATCGCGACTATGGTAATATGATCACCCTGAAACTATCATGGCGATTGAATCGTGGCCGTAAGTATCGTGATATACAACGCACCATGAACCACAGCGACAGCGAGACGGGAATCGTCAGTCCGAAACTTATCGAATGAAGAGCAGTTCGCGGTACTTAGGCAGCGACCAGAGACCGTCTTCGACGATCATCTCCAGGTGGTCGGTCTCGTTGCGGATGGCTTCCATCTTCGGACAGACGGTATCGTGGTAGGCGATAGCCCTCTCGTGGATATTCTCGATGCGATTAGCCACACGACGGGCCTCAGTGAGATCTTCGACAAGCTGTTCGATGTGCTCTGTGCGCTCAGCAATCTCCTGAATGAGTTTCAGGTTGCGCTTCGAGAGCCGCTGTGCCTCGTCGGCAGGGAAAACATCCTTCATGCCCTGCACGTTCTTGATGAGTTGCGACTGGTAATGGGTGCTGACGGGGATGATATGGTTCATCGACATGTCGCCCATGACGCGGGCTTCTATCTGAACGGTCTTTACATAAGTCTCCCATTTCACTTCGTTACGGGCCTCAAGTTCCTTGCGGTTCATTACCTTTGTGGCCTCGAACATGCGGATGCTGCTGTCGTCGAGGTAGTGCTCAAAGATCTTCGGACATGACTTCTCCACGTCAAGCCCACGACGGGCTGCCTCTTTCACCCATTCCTCTGAATAGCCGTTACCATCGAAGCGCACAGGCTTGCAGGTCTTGATGTCCTCACGGAGCACATCGAGGATGGCAGACAGTTTACTGTCACCCTTGGCGATGCGGCTGTCGACACGCTTCTTGAAGTTTTGCAGGGCCTCGGCCATCGCGGAGTTGAGGGCAATCATCGCTGAGGCGCAGTTGGCCGATGAGCCAGGAGCACGGAACTCGAAACGGTTGCCAGTAAAGGCGAAGGGCGAGGTACGGTTACGATCGGTATTGTCGATGATGAGGTCAGGGATCTGGGGAATGTCGATCTCCATGCCCTGCTTGCCCTTCAGGTTAAAGAGGTCGTCTTTGTCTGACAGTTCGATATGGTCGAGCAATTCTGTGAGCTGTTTGCCGAGGAAGGAACTGATGATGCTTGGCGGGGCCTCGTTGCCTCCGAGACGGTGGGCGTTGGTGGCACTCATGATCGAGGCCTTCAACAGTCCGTTGTGCTTGTAGACACCCATCAGAGTCTCGACGATGAAGGTGACGAAGCGCAGATTCTCCTCTGCCGTCTTACCAGGGGCGTGGAGTAGGGTACTCTCTTCGTCCTTGCGCTCAGCGGTAAGACTCCAGTTGTTATGCTTACCTGAGCCGTTGATACCGTCGAAGGGCTTTTCGTGGAGCAGCACACGAAAACCGTGGTTACGGGCCACACGCTTCATGAGCGACATGAGCAGCATGTTATGGTCGACAGCGAGGTTACACTCCTCGAAGATGGGAGCCAACTCAAACTGGTTGGGGGCTACCTCGTTATGGCGCGTCTTACAGGGAATGGCCAATTCCAAGGCCTGTATCTCCAAATCCTTCATAAAGGCCTGCACACGGTCGGGGATGGTGCCAAAGTAGTGGTCGTCCATCTGCTGGTTCTTCGCACTCTCGTGGCCCATCAGCGTGCGGCCTGTCATCAGGAGATCAGGACGGGCAGAGTAGAGGCCCTCGTCGACGAGGAAATACTCTTGTTCCCAGCCAAGATTCACCTGCACCTTCCTCACATCGTCGTAGA
>Ga0265299_10004962_pt1 | contig 12460 bp, 13 predicted proteins | sample AusTroGonzalo_MG_4_FD_193485 | JGI IMG/M metagenome (GOLD analysis project Ga0265299, IMG submission 193485) | Bovine rumen microbial communities from tropical cattle in Woodstock, Queensland, Australia - Gonzalo_02 | ecosystem: Host-associated > Mammals > Digestive system > Stomach > Rumen ...
GGTAGCGGGAGGTAATATATGAGCTGCTCTCCGCCGGGCGATTTGCGATGCTTCACGCCGCAGTAGATGCCTGTGACCGGTTCGTAGCCGGGTTTGAGAAACGCTTTAGCCATAATAAACTTGTTTTAGCGTTGAAAGCCTGCCACCCCCGGCCACTCTTCGGCGAAGTTGCGGGGTTTGACGTATTCCCGATAGGTATATTCTGATTGGAGTGCGGAGTCGGAGGCTGAACCGATGATGTCGTCGGCAATCTGCTCGAGCTCCGCGGGGTTGAGATGTTCGAACATCTCTTTGAGTAATTCTACTGCTGTCATAGTGATAATTTTTGGTTCACAGATTAATCAGATTAAACAGATTACAATGAATACTTTATTTGTCCACAAATTAAACGAATTAAACGAATCCAAAGGATTTTGTGTGAAAATAAACCTAAATAAACACTGCTATTGTCTGTTGTCCGTGCCGGACTATGTCTTTGTCGTATAAGTCTCTCGCTCAAGCGAGCTTGCCGATAGCCTTATCCGCCAAATCCATACTCTCCGAGTAACAGACAACATCAGCCATAAACATAAATAAATTCAATGAATCCATTACGATGGATATTGAGTTAAGCGTTCATAAAAAACTTGGCATCGGTCATGTCGAAGTCGCGGACATCCTGCTCGGTGTAGATGCCTTTCTGATCTTCGAACTTGGCGCGGTAGAGTACTAAGCCGGACGGGATTTCCTTGCCGGCATAGTTCATAGGCTCACGGAAGTGGTAGTCGGTGATTGTCCAATCCAGCCGGGGCTTGCTCCATGTGCCTTCATCGAGTGCGCGCAGCAGCTGCTTTTGCTTCCACGGCTTGAGTGCATCCCAGAGGTTGCGTGCATCAGCAAGCGTCTCATCGGAGTACTGCACGTTGGTGTTAGTTGCAGCGCGGTAGGCGGATAAAAACTCATAAAAAGAAAAAAGAGTTTGAGAGTTTGGCGTTGCGATCGTATCGCGCGCAATTATATTATTCCTTTCCATTTCTTTATTTATTTCTTTATGGGGATTGTTAAGGGGGTTCACTAACTGAACACTTTCGTTCACTAACTGAACACTTTCGTTCACTAACTGAACACTATCGTTCATTAACTGAACACTATCGTTCATTAACTGAACACTCATATATACCCCATCTGTTAGTGTGATACGATTGTCGCCCTGTAGCTTTCTTAAAGCATCTGACGTCTTACCAAGGCTTAGTCCAAGGTCTTTTGCAAGTTGTCGCACAGAGCCGTTGTAGCCTTTAGTCTTGGAGTGCTTGGATTCGGTCAGACCATAAATGTAGGCAAATACGCGGCACTCGGCAGGGCTGAGGTTCAGCCCTGACGGTAGCCACATCCAATCATATTCCTTAACAAAAACAGCCATCCTAAACAGAAACAAACGATACCGTGCAATCGAACTGATTGATATCGAACGAGCGCCAAGCCTCTCTATCAAGATCATAATACGCCATGTTCTTGTAGTTAGGCTTATGCGTGGCTGTGCCTTTCGGGCGCTTGTCCTCCGGGATCACATCCATGCGGAGTGTTCCGCGGGCTTGGCGAAGTGAGCCGTCGGACTTCGTATATCGGAAGTTAACGATACCCTTTGTGAGCATCTGCCTGAGCCAATGGAAGTCCCAGGCGCGTTTCATACATTCGCTCCATGTGAGCGAGTTGTTAGCCGCAAAGATGGCAAGTGCCATGCTTGTTATGCGACGTTTGTCGATGTTGGTAGTCATAAGTTATTCTTTATTTGGTTTAAAATCTTTCTCTAACTTTTTATACAATATATACCTATCGCCTTCACTCATACTGGATAGAGGCTTGCTACTTGCAAACATCAGCTCGATGTATTCCATTACAAGCCACTTGAATGACATAAGTAATTGTATTTCCTCGTCTGCTCCATGTCCTGGTGCATAACCCAAGAATGCGTTTTCTGCGAAATCGTGCAGAGCATGCAAACCCTTTTGTTGGTACTCATCCAACATTATATAATCTTCTGTCATATTTTATCCACAAATTAAACGGATTAAACAAATTCAATGATTATTTTTCGGTCAACTATTAAAAACTATTTAAAACTATTTCCGATGAGTTATTTTGTCTATTAAAAACCAATCCAATGTAATAGATTTTAATAGTCTTTAATTGTTGACTAACATGTCCATTGTAATAGTGGGTAATAGTCTTTAATTGTTGACTACCCAAATCCTACGGCTTGACATGCATCCTTTCGTAGGCGTAATCGAGTGCCGCGGCGAGGGTTGCGTTGAGAGATGTTTTATCTAACGGCTCATCACCAAACTCGTTTTGGCTGAGCCATAGGAACATACCCGTGACCGTGCCTACGTAATTGTCAGGTAGCCCGAAGATACCTTTCAATAGCCGCGTGTACAACCGCTTGGGATCAATACCGATCTTGCGTAGCTGCTTGGCGATCTTGGCGCGGCGGTTGTTCTCGGGGACGGTAACCCACTCGAGGTTGTCGGCAGACATGTTGAGCAGGTTAGTGTCGATATGGTCGCAAACCTTGCCTTCAGGGCGTGGGCCGATCCATGCGTGAGCGACAATAAGGTGGCAGAGTAAGCCGCGATAGTTTTGCATGACTGGATGTTTACTTCCATTTTTACTGTTTCGCGAACACGGGGAGTAGTTATACTTAAGCTCCCCCCATCCCTCCTTGCCGCGGTCGAAGAATCTGCCGCTGTGCTCGGTGCAGTAGAGGTATGCGACTTCATTGCCATCTTTGTCCAAGCCCACAGCACCCGGATGCAGATGAAGACATCGGCATTTGAGTTCGGGTACGTACTCCAGGTCGGGTTCAATAGGCGCATGTGTGCGCTTGATCTGGTCGGGATAGACATACACGTCGAACATCTTGCCGGTGTAGAGTACCCATTTGAGTTTTGATTTGTTCATTTGTGTTAAACTGTTAAATGGTTAAACTGTTAGGTTACAGATGTAGTTCGTTGAGTAGCTCGCACAGGGCGATGGATGCCCATATGCGGTTGTGACGTCCGGCTATGTAGTCGCGCATAGCCCGGTTGTAGTTGACTGCTTTCGGATTGCCGCGCGCAAACTCCTGCGCTACACGGCGTAATTGAAACGGTTTCATTGTGCCTGTTTTTTAAGTTAATTACTGCGTGATAGTTCACGAAAAACAGTGCAAAGGTACAACAAAAAAAAGACCTGCACAAAAATGCAGGCCAAAACCCAATGAAAACCCAATGAACGCAATGAAAACCCAATAAAAAAGGGTCTATTGGGTCAAATCAACCCAATGAACCCAATAAAAACCCAATGAAGATTTTGTTAAAAGTAGGTCACGAAATTGTTGTAAATGTATTTTTTCATAGTCGGGAAATAACTTCTTAAAGAGTCATACACTTCCATTTTCTCGTAACCTATAAAATCGAAGACTCCCAATTTCTCATACTTGTGCAGGAAGTCGGCTAATGTGTGCGCATCACTTTCTACCGCTTTTCGATACATTGACGCAAACTGCTCATAGGTATATAATCCAAGTTCCTCAAGTTTGTCGGGCACAAAGAAGGGTAGTGGTTGCTTAGGCTCAACCGTTGCATTTTTTGCAACAGTTGGTTCTTGGGGGTGGATATCGACCTTCTTGTCTGCATGCAATTCATCGAGTTGCTCGATGTGCATATTCATATCCTTGTCAAAGGATACGGTCATACTATCGACATGGTCAATGTGCTGACCGATAGATCCGTAGAAATGGTTCTCGATTTTTAGTACTTTGCTCATTGTTCATTCATATTTAGTTTATCAACATGGGTTATTACGTTACCTACCTGATCATAAAAGTGCAGATGCAATTGCAATTGGCCATTTGACACCTGAATAACAGTGTTTTTGTTCTTTGACTTTTTCTGACCTGTTGTTTGTTGCTTGGCTTTCGGTTGCCGTGCGCGCTGCTCGTCAGCTTGGGCTTGGTTCATCCATTGCAACAGTTCGTTGTCGAGATCGTCGGCTTGCTGTTGCAGTTTCTGCGTTTGTTGTTCGGTCTGCTTCTGATCATCCGGGAAATCGAAGTTCAGTTCGTACTGCAGCATGGAATCGATCTCACGAATTACGGCTTGTATCTGCTGCTTGGCGCCGTGGAAATTGTTGGTACTGTCCAGATACTCGGCTGTGCTCCGGGCAAACGTCTCTTCCCACCACGATCGTCGGTGGTCGGCTACGCCCATCAGGCAGCTGACGACAAATAGCACTTGGTAAAAGTTATCCTTATCATGGAAGAGCGGTCGTGGCAGATGCGCCTCGATCATGTGATAGATGTCGTCCGTATATTTGTGCTGACTCATGCAGGGCTTAAGTCGCTCGTCGCGGTTGCTGTCGAAGAATGCTTGTACCGAGCGTCGGAATTGCGTGCAGAAGTCTTTGGCTGCGGCAAGCATGACCTCTTTGGGTAAGCGGTTTCGGTCGTTAGGGAAGGATGGCACTGCATCCAGAATTTTCTGTTCTTGTAAGGTAATTCGCGTATTACTCATTGTAGTTAGGGTTAAAAAAGGCACAGGTACTCAAGGGCTATCAACAAAGTCGCCAAACTTGAAACAAAGCCCCGAATACCTGTGCCAAGACACAGATTGTCGGGACATATTGCTTTTTGTTTCAGTAAAGTTTTGGCGACTTGTTGATAAAGAAATATGTCTTGTTTGCGCAGTGCGCTAAAAGTATGTCCTCCTATTTTAAGTCTGAGAGCTGACTATATTCAGATATGGAATAAACTGAATCCGACTGCAAAGGTACAAAAAATTTTTGACATTTGCAAGAGTTGGGGTGATTTTTTTGTATTATTGTAATGATTTCTCGTATATTGCGCGAAGATCTACCAACAACTTACCTTCATATGAGAAGTATTGAGGTCCTTGGTAAGCTTCTGCTTTATTGCGTTTGTTCTCGGGCATAAATGCCTTGCAAAAACCGGATAGCGTGTATTTCTTGCCTTCGTATTCTATTTTATTGTCGCTCTTATCTTCCACAACTCGCGCACGCACACCGGTCGGTTCAAAGATAACCTCATCACCAGGCTCTAATCGAGCCATAGAGAATCTGAACGGTGGAGCGGCTTTTGCATGCTCATTGTTCTTTAACTCGCAAGGCACATAGAACTCAGCATCATCCAATGTTAATGCCAACTCACGCATAACAGCGAGTGCTTTAGATGGCACAATCTGAAAGAACTCCCGTTTTTCGTCTATACGAGTTTTTGTTAGATCATCAAGAATGTGGTGCATCTGTTTCTCCAACTCATTGAACTTGATTGTTTTGCACCATGCATACAACTCAAATCGAGTTGGCAGAGCAGTTGTGAATAAATCTTCCATACGCTTCTCAACCGAGTTGCTTGTTTTGCCAATCTTTACCCAGTCCTCTTTGAATGCCGGGTTGGTTAGAATATAGACGTAACCTTTGTTTTGCATGACTATTGTGATTTATGCTGTTAATCTTTTTTCGAAATATCGTAAAGCCTCTTGTAACATCTTGTTTTCTTGCTGTAGCATAAATGAGGACATATATTCAAAATCTATATCTCCATTTTCGTTAGCCGGCAGATATATCCGACTTTTGCGTAATCGTGTAAGTGTTGCTCCATAACTTCCCCACGAAAAGCGCTCCACTAATTTCTTTATTGCCACAACGAGAAACATTGCATTATACTTATCCAACTTCTCATGACGAATTACTTGTATGTTTTGTCCGGTATAAAAAGCTGTTGGTTGATAAAATACTGTTTGTGTATCAAGTCCGATTGTAATCACGTTACCTTCATCAACTTTATATCTCGCTGCTTGAGTAGGGATAAATCCATCGTAACCATTATCAATATCTGTGCGCGTGAGATAAGGAATAGTACCTCGTCCTAATATTAATTTATTCTTGTCTATTCCGCTTTTTGTGGCTAAGATTGAGAATTCTTTACCGAATATAAATTCTTTCCACTTAGTCGCTCTGCCCCCCCCTATTTCGCTGATATTTAGTCTATTAGAAAGACTTTCTATTGCAGGATTCAATAATAGCATTTCTTGCTCGCGCATGAAGTCTTCCATAAACTGCCAGTCGGGTTGTTTGTCAGTTGTGATAGGAAGTAATACTTTTTGTTTCGGCAAATCAGTCGAAGACAACTGATTTCCATAGGAATACTTCTTAAATTCGCGATTAAATTGATTAGCAATGAATAACCCTACATATCTATTCAACTTTCTTCCTTTGATGGTTACACTATGAATCTTCATGTCATAAGAAGCTTTGTAGGGCTGATAAAATGCATTCCCTAAAAAAGAGACTGAAACGCAATTGCTATTTAATCGAAACCGCATATATGGCATTGTGAAACAATCAACGCCATTATCAGTTGCCTTTGCTGTTATTCTTGGCAATAAGCCATCTTTCAACAAACCTTTAGACACGTTACTTCCTGTTGCTACATCCATTATATCATCTATCTTGAATGCATCCCATTCTCTATCACTTAACTTCATCATCGTTTTCTCCTTTCTCAAATAGGTAACCTCTACCATGTGTTAACATATTAAATTCGAAGGTAAGATAGTCAGCCATGGTGCGCTTGAAATCTTCCTCTGATGGTATTTCGTCATTGAAGTAATAGAAAGCATGCAGCCATTCATCCTCTGACTCAATTTTAGTTTCTACACAGAAACGACTTTCTGCTTCTATTCTTCCGTGCCATACATCTAATAAATGCTGCCTTTTGTCTTTAGCAGAGGCAGTTTCCACTAAACCGACATGCTTGCTTACTTCATAGCCATCATCCTCAAAATTGATAAACTTGCAAATATGTTGTTTTTCATGCGGCACACCTGCCGTAAAGATAGCAATGCATGGGTTAGTTCCAACACCATGGAAAGTTTCTCTGTTAAGGGTAATAACTCCTTCCAGAGTGTGGTGCTTGAGAATATTTGACTTGATGTTTTGCTCCTCTTTTGACTTGCCTGTCACTGCAGATTGAGGAATAATAACTGCGCAACGTGCATATTGAGCAAGGCTATCTAATAAGTGTTCGGTAAATGCTATTTCGTATAAGTCGGGGTTTTGTTTTGACCCTTGCGAATATGGAGGATTCATCATGCCGACTGTGCAGCCTTTGAGTTGCAATTGTGAGGGGTTTTCTTTGAGAAAATCAGTATTGTGCAAATTAGATTTTCCATCACCTCGCAAAATCATGTTTGTTGTAGCAATCGTAAACATATATGGCTGCAACTCTATGCCAAAGAGCTGATCTCGACGGATATGTTGTTTTTGTTCCGGATTATCAGTCAATGACAACATTCTATGCATTGCTGCAATGAGAAAACCTGCGGTGCCACAACAAGGATCAAGAACTTTGTCTTCTGGTCTTAAATCCACTAAATCACAGAATAACTCAGTAATATGTTTCGGCGTTAGTACAATACCTAATGTCTGTCCATCACCTCCACTATATGACATAAACTCGCCATAGAATCTTCCTAAATAATCTTCAGCAGAGTTGTTATAGCGGATAGATTTATATATAGAGTTGTATAGAAACTCCGTAAAATGTCGTAACGGTGTTTTTCCTAACTTTTCATCTACTAAATTGATTTTCTCCGTGTCGCGAATTACAGCAAACTGAGCGAGCAGCTTATCGCGTTTGGTGTCTGGTGTTACTTGTGCGCGTTGAAGATTAGCACGGATAGCTTCAAATATCTTTTGCCCATCAGTTTTGCTTTGATCACCAATTAGAGAATCAACCGAGAAATTCTTGTACTCTATTTCACGCAAGGCTAGCATGATACCACTAACGATTAGTGGTTTGTCTGTGTCTTTTATAAAGCCATAGTTACGCAAATCTTCATGCAAATTTGCTGCATCTTTGAGAATCTCTTCTGTCTGCTTGGCTTGGTCGGTATCTTCCTTTAATACCTCACGCAGATAATACTCATCTATGTTTTGCTCTGAAAAAGAAATGAATGTTTCTACATCCGGTAGTATCTCGTAATCTCCGCGCTCATTTACAAAGAGCGGAGTAATGCGATGATGCTTAGGTGTTCCCGATACGCCAAATGCAAGTACCTTATGATATGAGGTGTGTTGAGCCAGATGTAACGCATAGAATAACGCTCCATTGACCGCATAATCTTTGACTGCCTTGACATCTTGTGCTATTAGATCATTCTCCGTTTTGATAATATGTTTGTCAAGAGCAGCTTTATCTTCTACGACAAGAAGAAAATCCTTTACTGCACCGCAATACTCAGGAAATCCAACATTGCCAGTCTGATTCTTAGAAGCAGTCTTTAACGCATCGTTGACATCTTTAAGATTTGAGCCTTGAGGTGTGAGACTTATGTTTGCTTCTTTCAACAACTCATAGACCCATAAATCCGTCTGAACTTCTTTTTTTGCCATATTATAAATTTTCTATTTATAGTTTCTTAATCAATATCCTCCTTCTCCAAGTCCTGTTCGAGGGATTGGGGGAGGGGTTGGGGTGTTTACTGCCCGCAGCGAACGGTGAGGGGTCGGGGGGTGGGACAGATATAGATCAACTCGTCACCGTACGGGGCGACGCGGTCGGCGTGGAAGAAACGGGAGAGGACTTGATCCTGGTCTTGGGGCAGAACGGTGAGCCCCAGAGATTGGGTGCCGCCATGCAGGTTGGTCGGATCATCGAGCCAGTACATACATGTTTGCCATGCACCGACGCGGTTAAGATCGGTAGGATGGCCGTCCTTGAGGCGGTACGCCCAGAACATAGGAATATTATGGATAACGGATTGCCCTGCAGGATGCACAAACTCCATGGCAAACTCGCAATACTTGTAGCCCAGATCACGCGGCTTGATGCGGTTGGGCGTCAACTGCATGCTTTGGTCGTACAGGAAGATAGGGTTGTACAGGCAATGGTCGCGGCGCAGCGTATCGGCCGTGGCGGAAAGGGGGAAGACAAGCGTATCCGTGCTATTGCCGTCGACGACGAACAGGTACGGCTCGACCACGGTGTGCAGATTCCATGTGTACGCCACGGCACAGAGAAAATGTACCGTATCCACCACCATCGTCGCCTCCTGCTCCGCGGGCTGCGCCGGCTTGCTTTGCTCGAGCATGTTTTGCGCGGGGCAGCACAGCGCTATGGCGCACAGGGCAAGACAAAACAACAGCCGCCTACCGCCCCGGTGGGGACAATAGTCGGCTGAGTGTACAGAACGGGAGTTAAGGGCTAAGAGATTACCCCCCCCATTAGCCTGATAATGAGCGAGTTATGCACGCGCCCAACGAGGCGTAAAAGGTTGATTGTATGCTTGTAGGATAGTGTCATCGTACGGTTGTTTGTTTGTGCCGGAGTATGCGGGTAAGTTTGTAATTAACAATTCAGCCTACAAAGTTACGAAAAATATTTCAAATTTGCAAGTAAAGGAAGATTTTTTTGCAAAAATTGTGTTCTTTTTGTGCGTTTTGGTGAAAAAATGAAAAAAAATGTGCTATTCTCTATTTTTTTGCTGCAAAGATTTGCAAAAGTCAATATTTTTTCGTACCTTTGTGGCGGTAAATTGTGTTAAGGCGCGCAGCGTGGGCGCGATGAACTAACCATAACAGCAATCATCGAACAACTGCTTAACGAATAATCATAAATAATATGCATATGAAGAGTACCCTAACTATTTCTTATGGCAAGCGTGCATTGCTCCTGTTGGTATGCGCCTTGACTATGGTAGGAAATCTGACGGCCGTGCCCGCTTATCCGGGTTGGCAGACCAAGAACACCCCTGACGGAGGCACGATCACCGTTCGCCTGGTAGGTGACGAGTTTTATCACTATTGGCAGACCGAGGACGGCCAGCTTGCGCTGGAGCAAGCCGACGGCACGTTCATCGTGAGCAGCGATCCGCTGCCCACACCCACGCAGGTTTCCACCCGCCGCCGCGCCTCGGCAATGTATCAGTCCAGACCACACAAGGCAATCGGAAAAGTCACTCTTGCTCCCAAAGGCTTGGTGATCCTGGTGCAATTCCCTGATGTGCCGTTCCAAACGGGCAACGACTCAGCGGCTTTCAGCGCCATGCTTAATCACGAAGGCTACCACTACGGAGGCGCTACAGGTTCGGCAAGGGATTACTTCTATGCTCAATCGGGCGGAACATATACTCCGGAATTCGATGTGTTTGGCCCGATTACGATGCCGCATAATTTGATTTACTACGGTGAGCAGGATTTCGGACCGGATGGCGCATATCGCACCGAGGACGATGGTGATAACGACAAGTACATGGCAGATTTCGTAATGGATGCAGTCTATGCCGCTCATGAAGCCGGTTGCGACTTCAGCCAATACGACAGTGACCGTGACGATTATGTAGATATCATCTATTTCTTCTATGCCGGCAAAGGTCAGGCTGCAGGTGGTGGACCGGAAACGATATGGCCGCACAACTGGAGTCTGACAGGTGCCTTGTACAAAGGGCGTACCCGCTGCACTAGCTCTTGCGAATATTATGCGTATCAAGATGCGGAGGGTAATATAGTTAGGAACTTGCCTGTATATGATGGCAAGTACATCGACAACTACGTCTGCTCGGCAGAACTCAAGCACGATGACCAGCGTTCAGGTATCGGTACGCTATGCCACGAGTTCAGCCACGTATTAGGTCTGCCGGATTACTACGATACGGATTACGGGGTGAATCACGATTATAAATTAACCCCGGGTATGTGGAGTATTATGGATTATGGCAGTTACAACAACGATGAGATGACTCCGCCCAACTACTCGATCTTCGACAAGTATTTCATGGGGTGGGCTACGCCTAAGTTCCTTGCCAAAAATATCGCTCAGGATGTTGTGATGACCACCGGCTACGATGATGCCTACCAGGTTACCGGCAAGTCGGCACAGGTGCCTTACTCATATACCGACACGGTGTATTACATCGAGAACCGTCAGAATACGGGTTGGGATGCATACTTGCCCGGCCATGGTATGCTGGTGTGGCAAGTAGTATATGATGCGGATTGGTGGGCGGCAAACAAGCTCAATAATCTACAGGGAAAACCACGTTATACTGTTAAATCAGCCTCAGATGAAGTTATATATATCGGACAAGATCTGTTGCCAAATAACGACCCGTTCCCGGGCGTTAACCAGGTGCATAGGTTCTTACCGTTCCAAGGCTGCTCGTTTACAAGTATTTCTGAAACATCAGAAGGAAACATCACCTTTTCGTTCAATAGCGGCGTTGTGTGCCGTCCCGTAAGTGCAACAGTTACAGGTTGTGAGTCGTACGTATTGAGTGATGATTGCGTACCTGAAACGATGAATCTGGTTGTCACGTTCGTGCCGGAAGATGACTTGTACGATATAGAAAGCCTGTCGGTCAAGGTAGGCGGCACGGAGCTGACCCGGGGCACAGAGTATGACCTAAGCGAAGATCACAGGACACTGACCGTTTATTCGGCAGCTTTCGCAGCCCACAGCGGAGAAGTGACCATAAACGCCGCGTGGGTTAAGACATACGTTCCATACACGTTCTATCGCCCTACAGACCATTGTTCACTCCCGGCTGACGGTATAGCCAAATTAGGCGAACCGCTGAACCTGGAAATAACGCCCGACCCCGGCTACTCGCTATCGCTGGATAATAGTTGCTGGACTGTAACATCGGATGTCAACAACACGTTGGTTCCGGGAGTTGATTACTCGTACGACAGAACAACGAACACGCTGACGATATTTGATGTTGCCGGTGATTTGTATATTATGCCGCATCCGTACCTGGTAGATTTCTGGTATGCGGACGGTGAGTTGTATGAAGAACAGACATGTGGCGAAAATATTTATCCCCCAACCAAACCGGGCGATTGCTCCAACGGCAGGAAGTTTGTTGGCTGGTGTACCAACAAGAATTATCACCACCTGACCGAAGCGCCGGCATTCGTCCAGTCGGGCCAGCCGAAAGAGGAAGTATCTACCTCCTTCTACGCCGTATATGCGCAAGCCGGCGCACCGGAGATAGTAAGTGAAACCGGCTATATCAACTACTCAACCAAGTGCAACGAGCCCCGCGCTTATGTAGTAATCTTCCGTGACGATGACGGCACATTGCTCGGTACACAAGTTGTAGAGGCAGGCCAAGCCGCCACAGCACCCATCGTGCACAAGGACTGCTACAACCTGACGTGGGACAAGACCTTCAACAACGTAACGGCAGATATGACCGTGACGGCCGTTTGGGTAACACAGAAACCGCACGACTGGCATATCGAGTCGGAAGATACCGACCAAGGTGTAGTGATCTTCACTCCGGCACCTACATGCTCGGACCTGACACTCACGTTCCGCGCCGAAGCCAAGGAAGGCTATCAGTTTATCGAGTGGTCAGACGGAGTTACTGACAAGCAGCGTACGATCACGCTGACAAAAGATACCGTGATCACTGCCCGA
>Ga0265299_10004965_pt1 | contig 12454 bp, 6 predicted proteins | sample AusTroGonzalo_MG_4_FD_193485 | JGI IMG/M metagenome (GOLD analysis project Ga0265299, IMG submission 193485) | Bovine rumen microbial communities from tropical cattle in Woodstock, Queensland, Australia - Gonzalo_02 | ecosystem: Host-associated > Mammals > Digestive system > Stomach > Rumen ...
TAGCGACAGGCACGTATGGTAATATAGCGTTCAAGGCGACCTGGACAGCGAATACATACAATATTAACTATGACTTAAAGGGCGGAAATGTCCTGCCTGATGGGTATACGCCGGTAGAATATATAACTAGTGCCAGTGGAAATTATTTTGATACAAATATCGAATTTGATTACGTAAAAGACTTTAGAGTTGTGGGGCAATTCCGTAATCCAAACAGTTCTTTACGTAAAGTGCTATTAGGAAATTATGATGGTGCTGGTGTGTTTAATCTTGAATTGTACAGTGACGGTAAGTTCAGAACTTATTTTAAGCCGGCAGGAACCTCAGTAGATACACGCTCTAATGTGGCAATGCCAACAAACACAATGGTACCATATAATGTGTATTATAATGCTTCCGGGCACAGCTTTACCGCAACCGCTAATGGTGCTACATTTACCGGTACTGTCCCGGCATCTACGGCAACGGCAACAAATAAAATAAGATTCTTCTTGGATTATCGTAGTTCGCCATCAGGGATATCTAATCCGGTAAGTATGGGTGTTACAGAATTTTATAAGGGAGACGAGTTGGTTGGTCGGTTCGTCCCAGTGCGCAACAGCAGCAATGTTTGTGGAATGTATGATTTTGTTACGCAACAATTCTATAGTAGTGCGACATCCACGGCGTTTACCTGCCCGTCTGCGTCTGCAATGCCAACCAGTTATACATACGGTGTTGGGGCAACAATTAGTGGGACGCCGACGCGTGCTAACAGTATCTTTATTGGTTGGACTGGTTCTAATGGTACTACCGCTCAAAAACCTGTAACGATATCCACAACTGACACGGGTGACAAGGCTTATGTTGCAAACTGGACGTGTTTGGATGGTTATCATGCAAATAATGATGGGACAGCATGTGTCGGAAATACCATTACGTTGAATTATGCAAATGGCGGTCATGGTACGGCACCGGTGGCGGGAACTTGTACATATGGTTCAACATTTAATATGCCGGCGGCGATAACATCGACAGGATACACATTTAATAACTGGAATGTAAACAACAACACATTTAATGGTGGTCAACAGAATGTCGTATGTAATTACACGAACTTAGGCGTGTACACGGGTTCCTCCCTTATAACCGCAAGTTGGACGGCAAACAGCCATGTTTGTGATGCGGGATATTATATGCCAGCGAATACGGATGGGTGTGCTATTTGTTTGGCGAACAATTATTGTCCTGGTGGAACATATGCATTTAATGAAAGCCAAGCCCAAGGTATAAACGGATGTCCGTTGGGGACCGTTGCCCCAGCTGGCATGTGGGAGCTTGCACAATGCGGGCGTGAATTACATGTTGGACAAGATGTCATTTATCTGCGCACTGTTAAAAAGACCAGTCCTGCATTACATTTTGATATCGATGGTGACGGTGTTGCGGATCATTTCGCAAATATGACACCTATTGATGCGACTATGAATGGCTCAACGACCAGAAAACTTAAAATGAAATTTGGTGGAACAGTCTATTCTGTGTATGATGATACAGTGTCGCCACAATAAATACGCTAAGAGAATGGTATAAATAAAAGCGGTGCTGTTCAGCACCGCTTTTGATTGGTTTTTTTGTGTCTTAATGGTGTTCGCCCATTTTTTTAGCGGCCCCCAACGCGGTACGTAAAGATTTTTCCGCAATTTTGTAAATTGGCCCGGCAAAAGCCCGCATATTCATAGCATCGGCAAAATTTTTAGAAAAAACTTGGGAAATATATTCCAGTTGTGCCGGCGAAATAACATAAACTTGACTTGAAATATGATTGGTATCTAATTGTTTTATCGGTTCTTTCATGATTTTTACCCTCCTTTATCATTATGAAAAAATTCTACAAAGGTAAATATTAAATTTTTGTCCCTTGTTTTATCATTTCCCATATATTATATCATAAAGTATCTTGACCGCAAGGTTCAAAATTGCTATACCATATCATAAAGATATAAGGAAAAAAGATGGCTATAAATATTATTCAAAAAATATTGGGATCTGCTAATGACAGATTGGTTAAATCTTATGATAAAACGGTTTCTTTGATAAATGATTTGGAACCTAAATATCATGCCATGACGGATGACGAGTTACGTGCTGTGGCTGTGGCTTTGCGCGAAAGAATTATGGCGGGTGAAAAGGAAAAAAATATTTTGCCTGATGCGTTTGCTTTGGTTCGTGAAGCATCTATAAGAACCATCGGCTTGCGTCACTTTAATGTGCAGTTGATTGGTGGTATGGTATTGAATAATGGTCAAATTGCCGAAATGAAAACCGGTGAAGGTAAAACCCTGGTTGCTACGTTGGCTTTGTTTTTAAAGGCGTTGCATGGCAAGGGTGCTCACTTAATCACGGTTAATGATTATTTGGCATCGCGCGATGCAAATTGGATGGGACAAGTTTACAAGTTTCTGGGGTTGTCTGTTGGTATTATTCAACATGATATGGATGATGACGAACGTCGTGCGGCATATGCTAGTGATATTACTTATGTGACCAATTCTGAATTGGGTTTCGATTATCTTCGTGATAATATGAAATTTTCCAAACAACAACAGGTTTTGCGTCCGCTGTTTTATGCGATTGTTGACGAGGTTGACAGTATTTTGATTGACGAAGCGCGTACGCCTTTGATTATTTCGGGACCGTCCGAAGATATAAGCGAACTTTATGCCAAGGTTGACGCGGTTGTTGCAAAACTTCAAGAAAGCGACTTTAAAAAAGATGAAAAAGACAGACATGTTACATTGACCGAAGTCGGCGTTGATTCGGTGACGCGTCTTTTGAGTGAGGCGGGGTTATTGGTTGGGGATAATTTATATGCGCCGGAAAACGCTGCATTGGTTATGCATATTCAACAATCGTTGTTGGCGCATCATTTGTTCCAAAAAGATGTGAATTATGTGGTTCGTAATGGCGAAGTTTTAATTGTGGACGAATTTACTGGTCGTGTGATGTCGGGGCGTCGTTTCGGTCGTGGCTTACACCAAGCCATAGAAGCCAAGGAACATGTTCGTGTTCAACCCGAAAATCAAACTGTTTCAAGTATTTCATATCAAAACTTGTTTAGATTATATGAAACTTTGTCTGGTATGACCGGGACCGCAATGACAGAAGCGGCCGAATTTGAAGAAATTTATAAGTTACGTGTGGTATCGATACCAACCAATCGCCCAGTCGCTCGTATTGATCATCATGATGAAATTTATCGTAATAAAGAAGAAAAATATGCGGCTATTATCAATCAGATAGATGATTGTATTAAACGAAAACAACCAGTTCTTGTTGGAACTATTTCTATTGAAAAATCCGAAGAACTTGCTGAAATCGTTCGTAAAAAACTTGGGGTGTCGCCGGCGGTTTTGAATGCAAAGCAACACGAATCCGAAGCAAAGATTGTTGCCCAAGCTGGTGTCCCTGGGGCGGTAACTATTGCTACTAATATGGCTGGTCGTGGAACCGATATTAAACTTGGTGGTAATGCCGAAGATTTAATTGCTGACTTGGATAAAGAGGATCCAAAGTTTGAAGAGAAAAAGAAAAAAATCTATGAAACAATTGAAGCAAACAAAAAGATTGTTTTGGAAGCCGGCGGTTTGTATGTGATTGGAACGGAACGTCATGAATCAAGACGTATAGATAACCAGTTACGCGGTCGTTCTGGTCGTCAAGGTGACCCTGGCGACTCTAAATTCTTTTTGGCTTTGGATGATGATTTGATGCGTATATTTGGCGCGGCCAGATTAAGTGGTATGTTGACCACATTGGGATTGAAGCCTGGTGAAGCAATTACACACCCGTGGATAACCAAGGCGTTAGAAAAAGCACAAAAACGTGTCGAAGCACGTTATTTCGAAGCGCGTAAAGAATTGCTTAAATATGACGATGTTATGAACGAGCAACGTGGTGTTGTTTACAAACAACGTGATGATTTAATGACCTCTACGAACCTTGAGCCGTTGGCCAAGGAAATGATAGCGGATGTTGTGGAAATTATTTGTGAAAACAACATTCCGGAAAAAGCACATCCTGCGGATTGGAATATTGCTGGTTTGCATAATGCAATGGCACGTATATTTGCGTTGGATATAACTGATATAGAAAGTTGGAAGACCGATGAAACCATAACGGAACGTAAGGCATACGAAGCCTTGGTGGGCCTTGGTATTCAACGTTATCAACAACAAGCGCAAAAATATGGTCCAGAAATGATGCAAATGGCAACACGTCAAATGATGTTGGGTGCGTTAGATTCCGTATGGAAACAACATTTGCAACAAATGGATTATTTGCAAACGGGTATCGGATTGCGTGGCTATGCCCAAAAGAATCCGCTTTATGAATATAAACGTGAAGCATTGAACTTGTTCAGAAGCACCATAAACAACTTCAAAATTACTTCGATAGCGTATATTTGTCGTATGGAATTAACGCGTCGTGATGTTGACAAGACGGAACAAGCCAGAAACGAACACGACCAATCATTAAATTCGGCTGGTGAAGCACGTCGTAATGCGCCCTGCCCATGTGGTTCCGGGTTAAAATACAAACATTGTTGCGGAAAGTTGCACTAAGTAATAGCGTGACCAAATTTGTCTTTGTTCCGGTATCAAAATGGTATCGGAATAAAACAAAAGGAAGCGTTATGAAAGAAGGGAAAGAAATGGCAGGGTTTGTTCATCTTAGGTTACATTCTAAAATATCGGTTGGAAAAAGCACAATATCTGTTGGTGCAAATAAAAAAGCCGGAATTCTTGTCGGTATTCCGGAACTTTGTATTGCTAACAATATGCAAGCGTGTGCTTTGACTGATACAAATATGATGTCAGGGTGTGCGGAATTGTCTGATGTTATGCCGTCAAATAAACTTCAGCCGATTGTTGGGATAGAAATAACACTTAACCAACATAATGCGGACCCTAAAATACTACGTTCATCATCTTTGTCGCGTGTTGTTTTGTTGGCACAAAATCACAAGGGGTATTTAAACCTTTGTGAACTTACCAGAATAATGTATATGCGTCAGGAAAATCATCATTTAGGGCCTTATGTCACTTTTGATGAATTGGAATCGCATTCTGGCGGTATCATCTGTTTGTCGGGTGCACATACTGGACCAATAGGACAAGCGATTATTAGCAACCAAGAAGCAACTGCCCGTTCGTACGCAGAAAAACTTGCGGGAATTTACTCTGGACGATTTTATATTGAAATACAACGTCATGGACTTGAAGATGAAGTGAAAACAGAACCCGTGTTTCTTGATATAGCGCAAGGTTTGAATTTGCCGATTGTCGCAACAAACGATGTTTGTTTTGCAACGGCCGAGGATTATGAAGCGGCGGACGCATTAGAATGTATTTTAAATCAGACAAAGGTTGGTGACCCCGAACGTCCACGTAAGTGTTCCGAACAATATTTTAAAACTGCCGAAGAAATGACGGAATTGTTTTCTGATTTGCCCGAAGCAATAGAAAACACGGTCAAAATAGCAAACCGTTGTGCGTTTTTTGTAAATGTTCATGAAAAACCATTGTTGCCAAGGTTCGGTGATGACTTTGATGACGAATGTAAGATGTTGCGTGATAACACAATGAACGGTTTAGCAGACCGTTTGCGGGAACAAAATATTACCGACACGGCGCCCTATTTTGAACAAGCAGAATATGAGTTAGATGTTATTATAAATATGGGGTTCCCGGGGTATTTTCTTATTGTCGCCGATTACATAGATTGGTGTCGCAAACACGATATTTTGACTGGGCCGGGTCGTGGTTCTGGGGCTGGTTCTATTGTGGCGTGGGCGCTTGGAATTACACATGTTAACCCATTAAAGTACGGATTGTTGTTTGAAAGATTTTTGAATCCTGATCGTATTTCGATGCCGGATTTTGACGTGGATTTTGAACCGACTGGCATAGAACGTGTATTAGAATACATTTGTAACAAATATGGACACGATTCGGTTTGTCGTATTATTACATTTGGTAGTTTGCTTGCACGTGGCGCAATCAAGGATGTTGGCCGTGTATACGGCATTCCCTATTCTAAATCGGATAAATTATCTAAATTGATTCCTGGGGATTGGAAAAAAAGTTTACGCGAAGCGGTTGAAAATATACGTGAAATACAAGAAGTATTAGAAAATGATTCCGATATGAAAAAAGTGGTATCAATTGCGGAAACATTAGAAGGCTCAATTCGAAATCTTGGTCAACATGCGTGTGGGGTTGTTATTGGTGATCGTCCAACAACAAAGATTGCACCCGTGTATCGTGACCCAGCGAACCCGTTGCCGTCATGTCAATTTGATGGACACTATTTGGAATCTTCTGGGTTGATAAAATTTGACTTTTTGGGTTTGGAAACGTTGGTTGTGTTGAAATACGCAACAAAACTTATACAAAAAACAAGAAATGTAAATGTAATACTTGATGATATACCTACTGATGATCCGGAAACGTTGGCGTTGTGGCAGTCGGGTATGACCGAAGGTATATTCCAATTTGATGCTCCTTTTGTGCAACAAACATTAAAGAAAATGCATCCAAATAGTTTTTTGGAAATATCTGCCTTGAATGCTTTGAATCGTCCTGGACCTATTGCCAATATTCCGGAATTCATTGCGCGTATGCATGGTGAATCCCCTATTGAATATGTGCATCCATTGGCGGAACCTGTGTTAAAAGAAACTTATGGAATTATTGTTTATCAAGAACAGGTTATGCAATTGACCCGTGTTCTGGCTGGGTTTACCCGTGGACAATCGGATAATGTTCGTAAGGCAATGGGTAAAAAGAAACTTGAAGAATTGGCTAAACTAGAGGTTAAATTTTTCGAGGGGTGCAAGGAACATGGTACGCTTGATGAAGAAACGGCAAAGAAACTGTGGGAACAGTTTAAAAAGTTTGCGGAATACGCATTTAATAAATCTCATGCGTTGGCGTATTCTATTGTTGCAAATCAATGTGCATATCTAAAAGCACACTATCCTGCGGAATTTTTGGCTGCATCTATGTCAAGCAATATGAATGATACTGACCAATTGGCTATATTTGTTGATGATGCAAAAACGAATTTTAATATTCCAATTGTTCCGCCTGATATAAATCTTAGTGAATCGTTGTTTGATGTTCGTGACAATAAGATTATTTATGGGTTGGCGGCTATCAAGGGCGTTGGTGTTGTGGCTACGGATGCTATTATAAAGGAACGTAAAAAAGGAAAGTTTAAAAACCTTACCGATTTTGCAAAGCGTTGTGCGCCTATTATCAACAAACGAATACTAGAAGCGTTTGCTCGTGTCGGTGTATTGGATTCGTTACATAAAAATCGTGCGGAAATATTTACAAATGCCGATATGATTTTGGGTTATGCGTCAAAATCAAAGGAAGCACAAAATACATTGTCGTTGTTTGCAAACACGGTGGAAGACGATGTCGCCGAAGACAGATTAACAAAACAGTTGGTCAAAGTGACGCCGTGGACGTTTGGTCAGGTGTTGGATAACGAACTGCAAGCGCTTGGTTTTTATATTTCTGCTCATCCGCTTGATCAATATAGAAATTTAATTGTTCGTGAAAAACTTGTTACCAGTACGGATTTAGCAAAAATGAAAGATCGTTCGGTTGTCCAAATTGCTGCTAACAAGAATTCGTATTCACAACGGAAAACCAAGGCGGGTAAAGATATGTTGACCATTAACGCATCAGATAGTGCGGGTAGCATAGATGCCATAGCGTTTGGTGACGCTGTTGCGAATTTGGCACCTGTTTTAGCAACAGAAAACGAAATATTCATTGTTGGGCGCGTATCAAATCGGGATGATAGGGTTTCTGTTTTTGTGGATTCTGTTGCTCCTTTGTCACAATGGGTTGCGCGTGTTGCACGTAAGCTTACTTTGGATATTCATAATACAAAAGTTCTAAATGATGTAAAGAATGCTTTGGTCGGTTTAGTACCAGGGAACACACGTGTTGTATTGAATTTGTTTTCTGGGGATAAAAAAACTACCATGGGTTTACCCAAGGGGGTCGAGCTTGGTAAAAACACGGTTAAAGATTTCGCAAAATTGGGAATCAAGGTGAATATAGAATGATGAAACATATCCCGGTGCTTTTAAATCCTGTTATGACCTGTCTTGGCGATATTCGTGGTGCGCATATTTTGGACGCCACCTTTGGTGCCGGTGGATATACTTGTGCTTTTCTTGACGCTGGGGCTTCGGTGGTCGCATTTGATCGTGATCCAAATGTTGTGAGCGATGCCTTGGCGGTAAAAGAAAAGTATGGAAACCTGTTTGAGTTCGTTGCGGAACCTTTTTCAAATATGTCGCACAGAACCGATAAATTTGATGCAGTTGTATTTGATTTGGGAATTTCTTCTATGCAAATAGATACCCCCGAACGCGGCTTTTCATTTCGTACGGATGCGCCGCTTGATATGCGTATGTCCGAAACTGGTCCCAAGGTTACAGATTTGTTTGAAAAATTGACCGTTGTCGAATTAACGCGGATTTTGCGTGATTTTGGTGATGTGGGCCCCGCCTCTGCTATTGCTGGGGCTATAAAACAAAATATGCCAAAAACGACATTTGATTTAAAGAATTTAATTCATAATCCAAAAGATATAGCCCCCGTGTTCCAAGCGTTGCGTATTGCGGTTAACGATGAGTTGGGGGAATTAACGCGCGCTTTGGATTCGGTGCCTGATTTATTAGTCGTTGGTGGCAAATGTCTTTGTGTAACTTTCCATTCGTTGGAAGACAGGATAGTAAAAAATACGTTTCGTGATTGGACAACCGCCCCTGGTGACCCAAGGCTACCACAAATTGCACCCGCAAAATTTGAACTTTTGCGTGCTGTAACCCCGACAGATGACGAGGTGTCGATGAATCCACGTGCGCGCAGTGCACATTTACGCGGGGTCAAAAAATCATATTGACCCTTAAAAGTGAATTTGTGTATAATTTTTCACAGTAAAAACAAGGAAAGGAAAAATGAAAAAGTTAATAACAGCATTATTGGGAATTTTTAGTGTATCAAGCGTTTTTGCAAATCCTGCATGTGCGGTTTGCACCGTGGCCATTGGTGCGACTTTGTCAATTTCGCGTAGTCTGGGGGTTTGTGACAATGCTGTTGCTGTCTGGGTTGGTGCTTTTTTAGTCATTATGGGATATTGGATGATAAAATGGTTTGATAAAAAGAAGTGGTATTTTTGGGGACGTGATATTCTTTTGATTTTATTATCTTTTTCTATGATTGCGGGGTTGTATATTCGTCATTTAAACTATAATCCTTGTTTCATGTTCTTGGATTCATTTTTAATTTGTGCGATTTTGGGTGGTGTCGTTTATGCTGTGTCCCAGAAAATATATGAATATATGAAACGCCACAATAATAACCACGCACATTTTCCGTTTGAAAAGGTTGTCATGGCGATAGGAATGTTATTGATTACAAGTTTTCTTGTCGCACAGTTCAAATAATAAAAGGAGAAAAAATGAAAAAAATAGAAAGCGTCAAAGAGTTTGTTGAACGTGTTGATGCGGGAAAAAAGCTTAATCCAAAAGATTTATCGTCCGACCAGGATTTGACAATTGGGATTATGAATTTGATTTCTATTGAAGAACATTTGATGTTCAGTGGCGCAAAGACCGGCAAAACAGCTTTTTATGACTTGATTAACGAAGTGCGTGAATTGCGTAAAAAACTTATGTTGAAAGTTATTCCTGCGTATGAAGGTGAAGTTTGGTGTATTTCTAAACATTTGTTGGCTTCGTCTATGCGTTTGATGGAAGTCGGCACAAAACAATTGTCGCAGGGAAACAAAAAAGAAGCGTACGATTTGTTTGACCAAGCATACAGTTTATATTGCATGTTTTGGGGCTTGAACATGAATATGTTGAACATTGATGATGTTAAATGGATAAAAGATACACAAGAAGATGTTAAAAAATTGTCCGAAAAAGTCCAAAAAGTTATGCCTTCCAAGGTGGCAGAGCCTGTAAAGAAACAATCAAAATTGAAAGAGTGGGTAAAAAAAGCGGTAAATTGTTGTATTGAATAATTTGTTGTTGCCTAAGTGTTACAAAAAATGTTATACTAATAGAAAATAGGGAATGTACTAGTGGGAATAAAGTCAAAATCTTCGGTGTTTCTTGCGTCTGTTATGGGGATTTTGTTCTCTGTAAATGGGGCTTTTTCGGTGGCTCCCACTAATCCGCGTGAATCAGTTTCTGGAAATACTGGTGGGCGTGCTACTGCAACGTCGGTCGCTCATCGTGCAACTGTTTCTGGTGAAAATAATACTGCTGGGGGCACAAGGGTTTTGGCACCCGGTCGTGCGGGGATGCTAGCTACACGTACAACACATCCTGACCGTAGCGGTGTTACACGTTCTGCGACGCGAACCATGGCTGGGATATCGACGGGACGTAAAACTGCGGCAAGAACCGGCAAAGCAACCGTTGCTCGTTCGGCTATTCCTGGCAAATCTTCCATGGTATCTATGGCTCGTGCTGGAAAAAATATTGCTTTCGCTGGCGCGGCTAAGGCACGTAGTGCAAAGGCGGCACGTGCAACGGCGATTTTTAGTGATGTTAGTAAAATTGGTGGTGGGTACGCATCTTGTCGCGAATCGTATGCGACATGTATGGATCAACTTTGTGCAAATGCGAACGATACATATCGTCGTTGTTTTTGTAGTGATCGTTTTACGAATTTTCGTAATACCGAGCAAGCGCTTGATCAAGCGATGGGTATGTTGCGCCAGTTCGAAGATAATAATTTAAATGCTGTTGATAAAACCGCTGCTGAAGTTTCGGCAATGTATTCCGCAACTGTTGGGGAACAAGCTATTAAAAAGGACACAAGTGCAGCGCAACAGGTTTTGGATTCTATTGGTGATTTGTTAAGTGGAAAAACCAAACCTGCCCAAAATGAGCCGGCGGGGTTAATGAGTTTTTCAGCTGATTTGGACGATGTGTGGGGAAGTAGCAGTTCTTTGTTTGACAGTCCAAAGGAAAAAGATATGTCCGAGATGGAGGGGGGCGCCCTGTTCGCATCTGCGCAACAACAATGCATACGGTTGTCACAGGGGCAATGTGAAAACGATGCGGTTTTTAATATGGCGAAAAGCTCGTATAATATTTTAATTACCCAGGATTGCAATTTATATGAAAAGACATTGGATAAAAAGAAACAAAATGTGACCGATGCGGTTCGCCAAGCAGAAAAAGTTTTACGCGATAGTCGTTTAGAGGAGTATCGTGCACATAATTCCAACGATGTTAACGAGTGTATAGATAAGGTTCGCTCGGCAATGACTGCGGATGCGGCATGCGGGGCTAATTATGTTCGTTGTTTGGATCCAACGGGTGCGTATATTTCGGCCACCACAGGGGAACCAATATTTACCCCGAAATTCTTTGAATTGGATAAATTGATAAACCTTAACGGTTCGATGGATGTTGTGGCGTTAAATAAGACTTATAATGATTATTTGGATGGGTTGCGTGCACGTGCCGCATCGGCTTTGGACACATGTCGGGATCAAGCGGAATATGTATGGTCCGAATTTAAACGTATGGCATTGATTGAAATAGCTCAAGCACAATCCGAAAAAATAGAGGAAGTCAAATCAAGTTGCGTTAGCACCATTGCGGAATGTTATGATACGCAAACTGATGGTTTGAATCAAGTTGATAATACCAAGGAAAAAAATAGCGCCGCAATCGGTCGTTATGCTGCACGTGATATGTGTAAGGAAAAGGTGGTTGCTTGTGCAGCGTTATACGGTGGCGGTGATTGTAAATTTGATGACCGTGGTAAATTGGCAAATAAAGACGGTCAGTGTGGGTTGAAGTCGTTGCTGGCATTTGTTTCAAATGTCGATAATTCCAAAGCGGCGGAATTATGCGGTGCCACATTGGAGAAAAATTTGAAAGAGACCTGTACCCCTCCTAGCGGTGAAGCTGAAGGATATCCGTGGAATTGTAAAACAAAATCGAAAAAGTCTTTGAATGACGATTTGACGGCAATTGCTAATGTTGATTGTCAGGATCCAACCGCAGAGGAAGGTGCTAAGTTGTCACAGAAAGTAAAAGACAAGATTGACGAATTGGTAAGTGATGTTGCGGATGAACTGGATTATATGCTTTCTAAACGTTGTGATACACTTGAAGGTTGGTGGTTGAGTCGCCCCGAGGGATGCAATTCATCGGCTGATACTGTTAATGGATGTAGTGATTTCTATGATGCTAAACTTATCAATTTAGATGCGTTCTATAACCAGGTGTATGGTCGTATTGTAAATGATATATCAACCACATATGGGAAGTGTGTTAAAAATGTTGAGATGGCAATGTGTCTTGGTTTCAACACAGGTGAAAAGAAAGTTGCACAATGGAATAAAACCACTGAAG
>Ga0265299_10004966_pt1 | contig 12452 bp, 7 predicted proteins | sample AusTroGonzalo_MG_4_FD_193485 | JGI IMG/M metagenome (GOLD analysis project Ga0265299, IMG submission 193485) | Bovine rumen microbial communities from tropical cattle in Woodstock, Queensland, Australia - Gonzalo_02 | ecosystem: Host-associated > Mammals > Digestive system > Stomach > Rumen ...
CCGACAGCACCGGCATTCTGGACGGTCTCCGTGGTGATGGCGTTCTGGATAGAACCGACAGCACCGGCATTCTGGACGGTCTCAGTAGTGATAGCGTTCTGGAGATTATCTACAGCACCGGTATTCTGGACGGTCTCAACGGACTGAACATTCTGAATGACTTCTTCCGTGAAAGCCTTAATGTAATTGACGGATCCCTGAGCCTGAAGGACTTCGCAGTCAACACCGAGAGCCCCACCCACAGTGGAATTGCTAAAGACGCTGATCTGCTCATTCTGGGAGAAGGTCTGAACGGCGGCGAGGGTCTGGTCTGCGGACAGGGTGTGACCCTTCTGCTTCAGTTCTTCTGCGGCCTTCTCATCGTTGTCCAGGATAGCGGTGAGCTGCTGGTATTCTACCCACTGGTCGCGGACAAACTTGAGGCGGTTGTCTGCTTCGTTCTTGGCCAGATAAGCATCTGCCGTGTCAATGAAACGGGTGGCCAGGCTGTTCTGCTTCTGGAGGGTAGTATAAGCCAGGGCTGCATTGGTGGTATTCTGGGCCAGATCCTTGGGGGTTTCTCCACCCAGGGCGGCGTTGAGATCCTTACCGGCCTTGTCCATGGATGCGCATACATTCTCTACCATGGGACGGGCAGCCTTCATATCTTTAAGTACGGGCGCGAACTCGGGGATACCGCCGGCCACTTCTTCCGACATATCTACCAGAGCGCCAAACTGCTGGGCACGGGTTTTCATGACCAGATAGGCGGCGACCATACCGTTCTTATAGTCTTCATCGTTCAAGAGGAGCTCCTGCATGTTGCTGGCTGCTTCCTGTGCAGTCTTGCGGGAGAAACGGGAGGATTTGGCTACATTGCCACTGGCTTGATCCGTGTTAACGGGCCAATTGAAAACCTGTGAGGCAATAACACCGAGCAGGCAAACGGCAACAACCGATACCACGATGATGAGGGTTTTCTTCTGTTTCATAGGGCTACAGACTTTTTCTTCTTGGGACTAATTATACACTTGTTGCAAAAATAACAAAATTTCTTAAAAATGTATCAGCCTTCCGGTTGATTTCTGACGCAAAGATATGTAAGTAATTCGGGCTTCGAGTCAAAACACGACAATTCTTTGTAAAAACGCGTACATTTCTCCATTTTTATTTTGTACCTTTGGACAGAATCAAAAGCACTGAAATGAAAAAGATTACCCTCCTTTCGGCCTGCCTGCTGCTAGCCCTTTCTGCTTGGGCCCAGCCCGGCATGCCCGAGCCCGAGAATGTGGTATTTACCCAGCGGGCCTCTTTCTCCATTGCCTACGGCGGCCCCACCAGAGCAGAAGGCCGTTCCTACAATTTCACCCCTACGTTTTTCATTTATCCGGATACCAAGCTGGACAAGGCCGGTGCAGAGGCGTTGGTGGCCTCGCTGGATATCCAGCAACTGCTGGACGACAATTACGGCACGGCCATGGTGGTGAACCCCACCGGTGAGAAGTACGCCCCCGAGGCCGATTTCGAGGCCTTTGCCAAGTTGTTCAACCGCTTCCGCGGTCCCGGCAACCTCAAGATTGTGGGTATTGGCAACGGTGCCACCTTTGTGAACCAGGTGCTGGCTCCCAAGGCCGGCGGCCAGGTATCCGGCATCCTCACCATTGGCGGCAAGCCCGGCAAGAGCGTGGATCCGGCTGGCGTTCCCGCCTATGTGGCCGGCAAGGGTGCCGCAAAAGCGGCCAAGCCCTATCTGGCAGCCGTACACGCAGACGAGCCCCTGATGACGGTGGTGGTGAATCCCGCTTCGGCCCCCCTGAAGGAAATCTTTGTCGATGCCTGGAAGCAGGTTCTGGGCCGATGCTACCGCTACAATAATTACAATCATACGCACTACGAAGGGGCCAAGCTGGGAGAGTACGGTTCCTACGAGCTGGAGCCCTATCTGGACTGCGAGTCCCTGGGCATCAAGCGCATCATCGTGGAGCAGCCCACCGGCCGCGACACCAAGCAGCTGTGGTACGAATACTGGCCCGAGGAACTCCTGGAAGGCGCTCCGGAAAAGAGCGTTCCCGTGATGGTGCTCCTGCACGGTAACACCAACGACCCCCGTACCCAGGCCGAGACTTCCGGCTTCATCCAGGTGGCCGCTGAGGACCGCTTCTTTGTAGTGGAAATGGAATGGCAGGGAAGCCCCAACTACCAGGCCATGGGCCACGACGGCGTTGAATCCGTGCTGTACCAGCTCTTTGGCAAGTACCCGCAGCTGGATCCTTCCCGCGTATACGCAGAAGGCCTGAGCGCCGGTTCCATTACCGCCACCGCCCTGGGTATCAAGAAATCACACGTATTTGCAGCCGTGGGCGGTCACTCCGGCGGTATCTTTGGCGGTCCCTTCAAGGGCTACACCACCAAGGACATCCTCTGGGACGAAGCCACCCAGAAGCGCGGCGCCGTGGAAATGCCTTACTGCTCTGTGCTGGGCACCAAGGACAACGTGGTTCCGTATATCAAGCCCGACAACTGGAAAAACAACAACTACCTCAACGCCTGGAACACCTATGAGCAGATGAATGGCATGGAGGTAGTAGATGAGTTGGATTTCTCGGTGGATCCCGTGTTTGCCCAGAAGATGCAGGACCGCGAGACCATCGTCACCAACAAGGGAGACGGGATTGTGATTGAGACCGGTCAGCTGTACAAGGGCAACATTCCGCTCATCAAGGTGGTGGCCGTGGTCAATTACGGGCACTGGAACTTCCAGCCCACCGCCCGCATCATGTGGGACTACTTCAAGCAGTTCCGCAGAGACCCTGAAACCAAGAAGCTTATTTACACAGCTCAATAGTAACGGGGCCCATAAGCCCGGAAGGAAGCAGGTCCGAATCGACTTGGTAAAAGGATACCAGCGTGAAGGCCTGCTTCTTTGCGTCCGGCTGGGCGTCCCCGATGAGGCGGTTCACCCACAGGTTCACCACCTTGATCTCGATGGTGTTCTTACCGGCCTGCAAATGGCCGTTCCACTCCACCTTGTACGGGGCTTTCCACAGGAAGGCCACGTGTTCTCCGTTGATAAAGACATCGGCCATCTGGCCCACCTGCCCCAAATCAATACTCAGAGTAGCCGGCAGGTTTTTCTTCTTTACCGTGAAGGTGTTCTTATAGGTGGCGGTACCGGAGAAGTACTTCAGGGCCGGATCCGAGGACTCGGTCCAGGAGATGAGTTTGTTCCATTTCTGAACGCCGTCCGGGGCTCCGAGTCCTTCAAACGATACGCTCCAGGGGCCGTCCATTCTAACAGTACCCACGCTTTGCAGGGGCTTTTCTTCCGGAATGGGTAAGGCATCCGGGGTGGTCACAACAAACAGGGCCTGGTTGGGCTCCATATGAAGGGCATGTCCCTTGAGGGCGCGGTTCAAGCTGTTTCCGGTTTCGGGATTGAGAACCCTCCACTCGCCTGCGGCATCCCGGAGGGTCAGTTCCGTATCCACAGCTTTGTCGCTAAAGTTGCGGACCCAGTAGATATTCCGGTTCCCATCCTTTCTGTGCACAAAGCGGACGCCGGGTACGGAGGTCTGGAAGTCCGGAGCAACCCCGGAACGCTGCAGCCCTTCGGCCACGCTGCCGGTAAACACATTGGGACGGCGGGTATGCCAGATGTCCGCCACCAGACGCATGAACTCGGGGGCGTCATCGCTCAGGCCCGCCATGCTCGCTGGCTCCTTGCCAATGAGGAAAACGCCTTCCGAAACCAGCTGGTGCAGCTTAGTCAGAATCTCCAGGCTCATATTGCGGGTATGCTCTCCCAGCACAATCACCGGATAATCCCGGGCCGATATGCGATGCAGCAGCGCATGAGGGCTGGCGAAGTCATAGGAATAACCGTCCGGCACATCCGGAAGGGCCCTGGCATAAGCGGCGGCTATGTTGGTGTCTTCCCCGTAGTACCACAGGACATCGGCCACATTGCGGCCGGCCTGCAGGAGATAACAGCTGCGGGCCAGATAATCCATCCAGTATTTGGCATAAGGAGCCCAGGTCTCGTGGCGGTTGAACCACTGACCGTAAATGAGCAGGCCCAGACCGGGCTTATGCGCATCGGAAGGCTGGTGAGCGCTTTCGTGGATAAAGAAGCGGTTGAGACCGCTGAGCATGGCTATATCCGCAATCTGTTTCAGGTTGCCGGGGTACCAGCCATAGGCATTTCCCGATAAGCCGTTGGTGGTAAAGCTCTCTCCGGCCACAATGTTCTGTCCGTAGATATGGGCCACGGAGGCCGATTCCCGGATATCGGCCTGATAAGAGATGGACTGCTGGGCGTCTACCGTCCAGATGGCCGCCATGGGAACGGTGGCGCTGCGCTTGGGATCCATTCCGTCTCCCACAAAGGTGCGTCCGTTCTCGTGGCTTTCCGTATATCGGCCTTTCATCCCGTACTCGGCGGTAATCTGGTTCACGCGGTCGTAATTGTCGGCGAAGAGCTCGCCCAGGGTCTCCCTCCAGTCAAAGAGGAAGCCTTCTGTCTTTTTGGTGCTACCTATGATTTCTCCGGCCAGGGCGGGCAGCCACATTCGCAAATCATACCCCCTGGCATTGCGAAAGGCCTCTTCCATCTTGGGGGTCCACGTCATGCAGTCGGCCTCGTAACTGTCTATCATCAGGTATTGGACACCGCGCTGGCCCAGCAGGCCTCCGGCGGCTTCCTTATACATATCCAGGTATTTGTGGAAGTAACGGGACCAGGCGTCCGGATCCAGTTTGTCCACCTCCAGGCCGGTGGCCTCCTCGGGAGCGGGATGGTTCTGCTTGCCGGTGAGGGAGGCACCAAAGCGGTAGATGCGCCAGCGGCCGGCGGGGACTTCCCAGCTAAACGTTCCGTCTTCCTCCACAAGGGCAGTCAGGTCGCACACTTCCTGAATGGGGGAATCGGAAGCCGGGGTTGTATAAGTGCCCAAATCGATGGGAGAGGCAAAACCGGCCTTCTCCTCGGCATGATTCACTTTGTATACCGTGTGAAGCACCCACTCGTGAATCTTGGTGCCCTTGGGCATGACTACGGGCACTCCATAAGCGGCCAGGCTATAGTCCGGCTGGGGGTTCACCACCAGAATCCGGAAGTACCGGGCCGTGGTCTCGGGAATGGCTATGGTAACCTGGGGCATAAAGGACGAGGGAATCCGGCAGATCTCCTTCCATTCGCGGCCGTCCTGGCTGCACTGCAGGCTGTTATCTCGGGAACGGCTGGCGTCAAAGATTCCGTTTACCTGACCGCCCACCAGAGTCATGGAACGGATGGTCACGGGCTGGGGAAAACTGTACTGAAGCCATGCGTGGGTTCCGGAGGTGTTGACGGCCAGCTCGTTTCCGTCATTGATATCTCCGTTGGAGAGCTGCTCTATGGTAAAGTCTCCCCCGCTGGAAGAAACAGTAGCCCCCAGCTGGGCTAAACTCTTTTCCTCGTCTGGGATGCGGACCGCCACAACCGCTATATCCTCATACCAGGGATCGATTTTCTCAAAAACCGGGGCATAGAGGCCGGCATCCGCATTGAGGAACTTGCCAACCGTGCGATAAGGCTCCGGCAGCTTGAAATGCATCAGGCGGCCGTTACCGGTACATTCAAAAGAGCGCCAGGTGAGCTTTTTCATGGCATCGGCCGGCTCTACCCAGGGGCCGCCGGTGGAGCTCCATCCGGGGGCCGAAGCCACTCCCACCTCCATGCCCATCGAATCGGCCAGATGAATGGCATAGGAGAAACTCTCTTTCCAGGCGTCGCTCAAATAGGGGCGCTGCTTCACTATGGGAGAATGGCCCTGCATCATGGATCCGCCGGCATCGAACTGATGGAAACCGGCAATGCCCGAGCGGTGCATCCACTCCAGATCCTTTCGGATACCGTCGTTGCTGATATTCCCGTCCATCCAGTGCCACCATACACGGGGGTAGGCCTCCCGGGGAGGGTTGGCAAAACTGTTCCGGTCTTGGGAAAAAGCGGCCAGACAAGTACAGCTGGCGAGGATAAGGGTCAGTGTAATCTTTTTCATGTGGCTAGTAGTCTGATACAAAGATAACATTAAATGTCATTTCTTCCACAAAACCCTTCTTTCTATAGAAATTGTCTGCTATCTTTGTATCATAACCACATGCCAACTATGACCCATACTCCCACTTTCCTGGCTTTTGACTGCGGTGCCACATCGGGGCGCGCCGTGCTTGCCACCTTCTCCCAGGGCTCCTTTGAGATGAAGGAAGTCTACCGTTTTCCCAGCGGCATCATCGAACTGCAGGGCAAGTATTTCTGGGATGTAGTTGCCATCTACGAGCACTTTAGAAAGTGCCTGGACCAGCTCAGGCAGGAGGGCGTAAAGATCGACTCCATAGGCATCGACACCTGGGGCGTAGACTTTGGCTTTGTAGCCAACGACGGTTCCCTTTTGGGCAATCCGCGCGCCTATAGGGACCCTTATACGGAAGGCATTCCGGAGAAGGTTTACCGGACCGTTCCCCGGGAGAAGCTGTATGCCGCTACGGGCATCCAGATTATGAATTTCAACTCCATCTTCCAGCTCTATGCCCAGACGCAGGAAGACTTTGCGCCTCTGCGCTACTCCAAGGAGATTCTCTTTGTACCGGACCTTCTCTCCTATATGCTCACCGGCAAGAAAGTGTGCGAGTACACCATAGCCTCCACCTCCGGCATGATGGACCAGAACACCCGGCAGTTCAATAAAGAGCTTCTGAAGAAACTGGGAATCCGGGCCGATGTTCTCCTGCCCATAGTCCAACCCGGAGTGAAGGTGGGGTCGTTTGACGGCACTCCCGTCATTGCCGTCGCCGGCCATGACACGGCTTCGGCCATTGCTGCCGTTCCGGCCACCGACGAGCACTTTGCCTACCTCTCCAGCGGCACCTGGAGCCTGATGGGCATCGAAGCTCCCTCCCCCATCATCAATGAAGCATCGGCCCGTGAAAACTTCACCAACGAAGGCGGCATCGAGGGCACTACCCGCTTTCTCAAGAACATCACCGGCATGTGGCTGCTGGAGCAAAGCCGCAAGGTCTGGAAGGCCGCCGGCAAGGACTATTCCTATGCCCAGCTGGTGGAAATGGCCCAGGCCGAAGCCACCTTCCCCGGCCGCATAGACCCCGATGATTCCCGCTTTACCAATCCGGCCAACATGGTCGAGGCCATTACCTCCGTCATAGGCCCTGCTACTGATGCACAGATCGTATCCTGCATCTACCATTCCCTGGCCGACAAATACGCCGAGGTTCTTAAGAGTCTGCAGAGCTTTGCCCCTTACAAGATTGAAAAACTGCACATCATTGGCGGCGGATCGGCCAACGAACTGCTCAATCAGTGGACCGCCAACGCCATAGGCCTGCCCGTTGTGGCCGGCCCCACCGAAGCCACCGCCATAGGCAATGTGATGATGCAGGCCAAGGCTGCCAGTCTGGTCAAGGACCGCTGGGAAATGCGTCAAATGATAGCCAAAACCTTCAAAGTAAAAACTTATAACCCGTCATAACATGAAAGAAGCACAGATTCTCAAAGCTTATGAGATTGCCAAGGAGCGTTACGCCGCCATTGGTGTAGACACCGACAAAGCCGTCGAGACTTTGGAGAAAACGCCCATCTCCCTGCACTGCTGGCAGACGGACGATGTCATTGGTTTCGAGAGCGCGGCCGGCCTGTCCGGCGGCATCCAGACCACCGGTAACTACCCCGGACGCGCACGCAATATAGATGAGGTAAGGGCCGATGTCAAGTTTGCCAAGAGCCTCATCGCCGGCAACCATCGCCTCAACCTCCACGAAATCTACGGCGATTTCGGGGGCAAGTTCGTAGACCGCGACCAGGTGGACGTACGCTACTTCGAAAGCTGGATCCAGTGGGCCAGGGAGAACAACCTCAAACTGGATTTCAACTCCACGTCCTTTGGCCATCCCAAGAGCGGAGACCTCTCGCTGGCCAACCCCGACAAGGGCATCCGTGACTTCTGGATTGAGCATACCAAGCGCTGCCGCCGCATAGCCGACGCCATGGGCAAGGCCCAGAACGACCCTTGCATCATGAACATCTGGGTGCACGACGGTTCCAAAGACCAGACCGTAGAGCGCAAGCGCTACCGCGAGATCTTTGCCGAGTCCCTGGACGAGATTCTGAAAGAGAACCTCCCGGGCATGAAGACCTGCCTGGAGGCCAAACTCTTTGGCATCGGCCTGGAAAGCTATACCGTGGGCTCCCACGACTTTGTGGCCGGCTACTGCGCCACCCGCAAGCTCATGTACACGCTGGACACCGGCCACTATGAGATGACGGAGAATGTGGCCGACATGGTAGCGTCCCTGCTGCTCTTTGTCCCCGAACTCATGCTGCACGTCTCACGCCCCATCCGCTGGGATTCCGACCACGTGACCATCATGAACGACCAGACCCTGGACCTGTTCAAGGAGATTGTACGGGCCGATGCCCTGAGCCGCAGCCACATCGGCCTGGATTACTTTGACGCCGCCATCAACCGCATTGGCGCCTATGTCATTGGCACCCGCGCCACGCAGAAGTGCGTTCTGAGCGCCCTCCTGGAGCCGCTTAAGAAGCTCCGCGAATACGAGGACGCCGGCAAGGGTTTCCAGCGCCTGGCTCTGCTGGAAGAGGCCAAGACCCTGCCCTTCGGCGCCGTATTTGACTACTTCAACTACAAGAACGGCGTTCCCGTGGGAGAAGCTTTTATCCCCGAGATTGAAAAGTACGAGAAAGAGGTAACCTCAAAGAGATAAAGGAGATGCCCGGTCAAGCCGGGCATGACGACTATGAAAGTGTTTATTGGACTATTAATCATAGCCATAGGAGCTTTCTGCCAAAGTTCCTGCTATGTTCCCATCAACAAGATCAAAGGCTGGGCCTGGGAATCGTACTGGATTGTGCAGGGCGTCTTTGCCTGGCTCATCCTCCCCTTCCTGGGGCTGCTGCTGGCCGTGCCCGCCGGGCACAGCGTGGGTGAACTCTTTGCCCAGGCCAGTTCCTTCAATATCTGGATGACCATCCTCTTCGGCGCGCTGTGGGGTGTGGGAGGCCTTACCTTCGGCCTGTCCATGCGCTATTTGGGCGTTGCCCTGGGCCAGAGCATTGCCCTGGGCACCTGCGCCGGACTGGGCACCATCATGGGCCCCGTGCTGCTCAATATCTTCTTCCCGGAGCTGAAAGCGCTGGAGTCCCTCACCTTCTCCGTGATCCTGGGCGTGGTGGTTTGCCTGCTGGGTATTGCCATCATCGGCGTGGCCGGCGGTATGAAATCGGCCTCCCTGAGCGAGGAGGAGAAGAAGCAGGCCGTCAAGGATTTCAACTTCCCCAAAGGTCTGGCCATCGCGCTGTTGGCCGGCTTCATGAGCGGCTGCTTCAACGTGGGCCTGGAGTTTGGCAAGGAGATCCATTTTGCAGAGACCAACGAACTCTTCAAAACCCTGCCCGCCACCTTCCTGGTAACCCTGGGCGGTTTTGTGACCAATGCCATCTACTGTTTCTGGCAGAACCAGAAGAACAAGACCTGGGGAGATTACGCCAAGAAGGAAGTCTGGGGCAACAACCTGCTCTTCTGCCTGCTGGCCGGTGCCCTCTGGTACAGCCAGTTCTTTGGCCTGTCCCTGGGTAAGAGCTTCTTCGAGCCTGGCAGCAGCATGATTACCCTGGCCTTCTGCATCCTGATGGCCTTCAACGTGACCTTCTCCAACGTCTGGGGCATCATCCTCAAAGAATGGAAGGGCTGCTCAAAAAAGACCATTGCCGTTCTGGTTGTAGGTCTGGTTGTCCTAATTATTAGTACCTTTGTTCCGCAATTAATATAAAAGATGCCCGGTCAAGCCGGACATGACGAGTATGAGTATATTAGACAATAGGCCTGCTTTAAAGGCACAGATTGATCAAGTGGCCGAAGTAGCCGGCTACCTTTGGATGAAAGGTTGGGCCGAGAGAAACGGAGGCAACATTACGGTGAACATTACCGAATGGGTAGACAACGCGATGAAAGCCCTGCCGGCTATCTCGGAGGTCAGGCCCATTGGCAAAACCCTGCCTCAACTGAAAGGCTGCTGGTTCTACTGCAAGGGTACCGGCAAACGGATGCGGGACCTGGCCAAAGAACCCATGGCCAACGGTTCCATCATCCGCATTCTGGAGGACTGCGCCCACTATGAGATAGTGGCCGACCAGCCCGTGGCTCCCACCTCGGAGCTGCCTTCGCACCTGGCGGTTCACGACTATCTCCTGGCCAAGGGCTCCCCTTACCGCGCCTCGCTGCATACGCATCCCATCGAGCTGGTTGCCCTCACGCACAGCAGAAAATGGATGAAGAAAGATGCGGCCACCAAGATGCTGTGGTCCATGATTCCTGAGACCAAGGCCTTCTGCCCCCGCGGGCTGGGTATGGTCCCTTACATGCTGCCCTCCAGCGTAGAACTGGCAGACGCCACCATCCGTACCCTCGACCAGGATTACGATGTTGTAATGTGGGAAAAGCACGGCGTATTTGCCGTGGATGTAGATATCATGAGCGCCTTTGACCAGGTGGATGTCCTGAACAAAAGCGCCCTCATTTACATTGCAGCCAAGAACATGGGCTTTGAGCCCGACGGCATGACCGATGCCCAGCTCAAGGAGATGTCCTTTGCCTTCGGCCTTCCCAAATAGTTACGGGATTACAATCTTGTAGGTCTTTCCGGCCTTGTTTGTGAGTTTGCTGTCCTTCAGCCAGAGATTTGCCTGGCGGAGGGCAGCATATGTTGTACCATGGGCAATGGCAAAGTCCACAAGGCTGGGAATGGGTTCCTTTACCGTGACGGTCTCCTTGGGCCTCTTGACCGGGTACATATCGGCCTGGGAAATCTGGAAGCCAAAGGCGGCAGGGTTCTCGAAAAAGAGCTTGCAGGCCAGCAACCGGAACATATAACGGGAAGTCTCCTCTGTGAGCCAAAGTTCCAGGGCCGATGTTTGCTTCTGCTCGCTCAGGCGGGCGGTAATACCGCCCTGACCCGCATTATAGCTGGCCGCTACCGTCATCCAGTCTCCGAACTTGCGGTAGGCGTCTTTGAGGAAGTCGCAGGCTGCCTTGGTCTCTTTCTCCATGTGGAAACGCTCGTCCACCTCTGCATTCACCTCCAGATGGTAGGTGGCGGCTGTGGCCTTGGTGAACTGCCACAGGCCGGACGCGCCGGCTACCGACACGGCCATGGGATCAAGGTTGCTCTCGATGGCCATCAAGTACTTGAGATCTTCCGGAATACCCTGGGCTCTCAGGATGGGGACAACCAGATTAAAGACCCGCCGGGAGCGTTTGAGCATGAGCATGGAGTTGGTGTGCATGTTGGTGAAGGAGAGTAGTTCCCGGTCCATGCGCTCCCGGAAATCCAGCCGGTCCATGCGGACCGTATCTCCGGCAAACACCACATAATCCGGCACTCTGGGTGCTTTAAAATGAAGATCCTGCCCTTGCAGGGCCATGGGTATAAGAAGGAGGAAGAACAGTAGCTTTTTCATACCCGAAAGTTACCAATTATTCCATTATTATCAAATAAAAAGGGCCGGTCCCCAAAAGGAACCGGCCACTAACCAAACTATCAATTAACCTAAATATCCTATTTCCAGTTGGTGTACTGGGCGGAGGAATCGGTCCAACCAGCGTTCTGGGTGAGGACACCGGCAGAGAGGCTGATTTCCGAAGCCGGGAACGGGCGGAAGCCCCAAGTGGCGTTGTAGCGGGCTTCGTAACCGGCACCCTGGTCCTTCATCACGATCCAGTCACCACCGGCGTTGCGGATGGGCTGGCCCAGCTGGGTCTTCAGGGCGGCCAGGCAGTAAGCCTTACCATAACGGCGCATATCGTTCCAGCGGATGCCTTCGAAGGCAAGCTCGTGTTTACGTTCCATGCGGATGGCGTCTACACTGTAAGCTTTGTCGGCCAGACCTACACGGGCGCGGACGGCGTTCATACCGCTCTTGCCATTGTAGATAACCTTACCTTCGGTGAGCTCGGAGTGCATCAGGAGAACATCGGCGAAGCGGATGATCTGCACATTCTGAGGGGAGTGACCACGGCCCAGGTCAGAACCGGCGCCGCCGTACTCGGGCACAGAGGAGAACTCATAGTAGAACGATCCGTTAACAACGGCACCCCAGGCCTGGTATTTCTTCTGCCAGAAACCGGATTCTTCCATCTGGTTGTCGTTACCCCAGGTGTACTTGGAAGGATCGGCCATTTCTTCGTTTACGCTGTAGATGGAAGCAGCCTTACGGATATCTCCGGGCTCCTCTTTATCCCACTCATTCCATACGTAAGGGTTCACGGTAGCCATACCGTAACCACGGCTGAAGGGGAAGGCGTTAACCTCGTACTTGCTGCGCTTGCGCACACCAAGATACTGGTCAAACTTGTTGCGGTTGCGGGAAGACTCGGCCACGTTGGAATAGCAGATGCTGAACA
>Ga0265299_10004967_pt1 | contig 12450 bp, 9 predicted proteins | sample AusTroGonzalo_MG_4_FD_193485 | JGI IMG/M metagenome (GOLD analysis project Ga0265299, IMG submission 193485) | Bovine rumen microbial communities from tropical cattle in Woodstock, Queensland, Australia - Gonzalo_02 | ecosystem: Host-associated > Mammals > Digestive system > Stomach > Rumen ...
GCAGGCGCTCGATGCTTGAAGCACCGCAATAGCCCATACCAGAACGCAGGCCACCTGTCAACTGATAAATGACCTCCTGAACAGTTCCTTTGTAAGGTACACGTCCAGCGATTCCCTCGGGCACGAGTTTCTTCACATCCTTTGTATCAGCCTGGAAGTAGCGATCCTTTGAGCCGTGCTCCATAGCCTCCAGCGAGCCCATGCCGCGATAGCTCTTGAACTTACGTCCGTTATAGATAATGGTGTCACCAGGGCTCTCCTCGGTACCTGCCACCAATGAGCCAATCATCACGCTTGATCCGCCAGCAGCCAAAGCCTTGACGATATCACCAGAATAGCGCAGACCACCATCAGCGATCAAGGGCACACCTGTACCCTTCAGGGCTGAATAGACATCATATACTGCGCTCAACTGAGGTACGCCGACACCAGCCACCACACGAGTGGTGCAGATAGAGCCCGGGCCAATACCAACCTTCACAGCGTCGGCACCATTCTCCACGAGCATGCGAGCGGCAGCACCAGTAGCAATATTACCTACAACGATATCAATATTCTTAAAGGCATTCTTAGCCTCCTTCAGTTTGTCAATCACACCCTTTGAGTGTCCATGAGCCGTATCGATAACGATAGCGTCGGCACCTGCATTCACCAAAGCCTGCATACGCTCCAAGGTATCAACGGTCACGCCAACACCGGCAGCCACGCGCAGACGACCTTTCTCGTCCTTACAAGCCATGGGTTTGTCCTTCGCCTTGGTGATATCCTTATAAGTAATCAGGCCCACCAGGTGGTTGTCCTTATCCACCACAGGCAACTTCTCGATCTTGTTCTCCTGCAGAATCTGTGCAGCAGCGGCCAAGTCAGTCTGCTGATGTGTCGTCACCAGATTATCTTTCGACATCACTTCGTCAACGGGACGGTCCAGACGGCGTTCGAAACGAAGGTCACGATTAGTCACGATACCTACCAAGTGGTTCTCGTCGTCAACCACGGGAATACCACCAATATGATATTCCGACATAATCTCCAAAGCCTGAGCAACCGTTGAACCACGGCGAATGGTCACAGGATCATAGATCATACCATTCTCAGCACGCTTCACGATGGCCACTTCACGAGCCTGATTCTCGATTGACATATTCTTATGAATCACGCCGATACCGCCTTCACGGGCAATAGCGATAGCCATTTGGCTTTCTGTAACTGTGTCCATAGCAGCTGTCACAAACGGAACATTCAGCACAATGTTACGTGAGAAACGTGTCTGCAGCTCTACGGTTTTTGGCAGTACTTCAGAATAAGCGGGAATCAACAGGACGTCGTCAAAAGTCAGGCCGTCCATCACAATTTTATCTGCAATAAATGATGACATAATATGGTACCTTTAAATTTTATTGCGTGCAAAGATACTCATTTTTATCAAGATATAAAAATTAAGAATTAAGAAATTTGCTTGTGACAAGCATTTTTCTTAATTCTTAACTCTTAATTCTCACTTGTTAACTGTTAGTTAGCCATATCCGAGATAAACTTGATTCGGACCAGTCGAATCTCATTCTCGGAAAAGTCGGGACTGAACTCTTCAAAAGCCGCTTCCAGATCATCTTGTTCCTGTTCAGAGAAATAATCCAGGATATCATTAATATCCTCGGGATCCATGATCTCGTCGAGGAAATAGTCGATATTAATCTTATTACCGCTATAGAGGACGATACCCTCCAACTCATCCAGGAGTTCCTCGAAGTCGATACCCAAAGCATTGGCGATATCATCCAGAGCGATGCGGCGATCGATGTTCTGCAGAATCTTCAGCTTGCGCATAGAGTCCTTGGGTTTGGTGCGTACACGCAAATCCGACTGACGCTCTATCTCGTTCTCCTCGCAATAGCGCTTAATCAGATCCACGAACTCCTTTGCATACGGCTGACGCGTCTTGCCATCACCCACACCCTGAATGCCCTTCAGTTCCTCAAGCGTGATAGGATAATCCGTCGCCATCTGTTCAAGCGACACATCCTGGAAGATGACATAAGGCGGGCGTTCCAACTTCTGCGACCATTTCTTGCGAAGGTCATGCAGCATAGAAGAGAGAACAGGATCCAAGGCACTGGCGCCACCCTCCTGATTGACAGGCTCCTCCTCTTCGCTAAACTCATGATCCTCGACAACCATAAACGTTGTGGGGTTCTTGATAAAACGCTTACCAGCACTCGTCACCTTCAGCAAGCCGTAGTTCTCGACCTCCTTTTTCAGATAGCCAGCAATCAGAGCCTGGCGGATGACCGGGTTCCAAATCTTTTCATCCTCATCCTCGCCAGAGCCAAACTCATCGAGTTCCTGATGCTTATGAGCCAAGATCTCGTTGGTATCACGCCCAGTGATAAAGTCTATCACATAGTCACTACGGAAGTTCTCCTTGATAGCCAATATAGCCTTCAAAGCAATGACAAGCTGATTCTGCGCATCAATCTTTGTTCCCGGATGCAGACAGTTATCACAGTTTTCGCAGTTGTCCTTATCATACTGCTCGCCGAAATAATGCAGCAACATCTTTCGTCTGCAGACAGACGTCTCGGCATAGGCAGCCGTTTCCTGCAAAAGTTGGCGACCGATGTCCTGCTCTGCCACAGGCTTGCCCTCCATAAACTTCTCCAGTTTCTGCAGATCCTTATGACTATAGAAAGCAATGCAGATGCCTTCGCCGCCATCACGTCCAGCACGGCCCGTCTCCTGATAGTATCCTTCCAGCGACTTAGGAATATCATAGTGAATCACGAAGCGCACGTCGGGTTTGTCGATACCCATGCCAAAGGCAATGGTAGCCACAATCACATCGATACGCTCCATCAGGAAATCATCCTGTGTTTGCGAACGCGTTCCAGAGTCCAGTCCGGCATGATAAGCTGCCGCCTTGATATCATTAGCACAAAGTACCTCTGCCAGATCCTCCACCTTCTTGCGTGAAAGACAATAGATGATACCACTCTTTCCCGGGTGCTGCTTGATGAAGCGCACGATATCCTTATCGATATCCTTCGTCTTCTGACGCACCTCATAATACAGGTTAGGACGGTTGAAAGAGCTTTTAAACTCCGTAGCATCCACGATGCCGAGGTTCTTTTTAATATCCGTACGCACCTTGTCGGTAGCAGTAGCCGTCAGAGCAATCACAGGCGCCTTACCTATTTCATTGATAATCGGGCGGATGCGACGGTATTCCGGACGGAAGTCATGTCCCCATTCCGAGATACAGTGAGCCTCGTCCACAGCATAGAACGAGATCTTCACCGTCTTCAGGAACTCCACATTATCCTCCTTGGTCAGCGATTCAGGAGCCACATAGAGCAACTTTGTCTTTCCTTCCCTGATATCACTTTTCACTTGGTCGATGGCTGCCTTATTCAGCGATGAATTCAAGAAATGTGCCGTTCCCTCATGCTCACTCAGATGAGTAATGAAGTCCACCTGGTTCTTCATCAAGGCAATAAGAGGTGAAATCACGATGGCCACACCATCCATGAGTAATGATGGCAACTGATAGCAAAGCGACTTGCCGCCACCAGTAGGCATCAGTACAAAGGTATCTTTTCCATCCAACACATTGCGAATGATAGCCTCCTGGTCGCCTTTGAACATGTCAAAGCCAAAATAGCGGCGCAGGGCCTCATTCAAATTATCTTTTTCTTTCATCATAGGCTTCATTTATAGTCTTGTCAGCCAAGCGCCACACTCTTTTCAAGTTGTTCCTTAGCATAGTCAATAGTCACTTCAAACGTTTTTAGTTTCTTCGATGGCACCTCAAACATCGCATCCATCATGATAGCCTCCACGATGGAGCGCAGTCCGCGTGCTCCCAGTTTATACTCCACAGCCTTGTCTACAATATAGTTAAGAGCCTCGGTCGAGAACGACAGCTTCACGCCATCCATCTCAAAGAGTTTCACATATTGCTTGACGATAGAGTTCTTTGGTTCCGTCAAGATCTTCTCCAGCGCTGCGCGATCCAGAGGATTCAGATAGGTCAGCACCGGCAGGCGACCGATAATCTCTGGAATCAGGCCGAAGGCTTTCAGGTCTTGTGGTTGAACATATTTAATCAGGTCGTCCTTTTCTATACGCCTGACGTTCTGAACGGAGTTATATCCGACGGTATGTGTATTCAGGCGCTGAGCAATCTTTCGCTCGATGCCATCGAAGGCGCCACCGCAGATAAACAAGATATTTCTGGTATCCACGTGGATATAGTCCTGATCCGGGTGCTTTCGGCCTCCCTTGGGCGGAACGTTCACCACAGTACCCTCGAGCAGTTTCAGCAAGCCCTGCTGTACACCCTCACCGCTCACATCACGGGTGATTGAGGGGTTGTCCGACTTACGAGCAATCTTATCAATCTCGTCGATGAAGACAATGCCACGCTCAGCAGCCTTCACATCAAAGTCAGCTACCTGAAGCAGACGACTCAAGATACTCTCTACGTCCTCGCCCACATAGCCGGCCTCGGTCAGTACCGTAGCATCGACGATGGTGAAGGGCACGTCCAACTGCTTGGCAATGGTGCGAGCCAGCAGCGTCTTACCTGTACCCGTTGAGCCCACCATAATAATATTAGACTTCTCAATCTCCACACCGTCCTTTGCATCGACGGGCTGTTGCAGTCGCTTATAGTGGTTATAGACGGCCACAGAAAGGAAGCGCTTGGCCTCATCCTGACCGATGACATACTGGTCTAAGTATTCTTTTATCTCGCGAGGCTTGGGCACATTGCTCTTCGGCTGGAACTTATCCGTCTTCTCTTTGGCAGAACCATCCAGGCCCGACTCCTTGACAATCTCGAAGGCCTGCTTGGCACACTCCTCACAGATATAGCCATTCAGACCCGTAATGAGCAACCTTACCTGACGCTCGCCACGTCCGCAGAAATTACATTCTTTCTTCATTTCTTCGTCAGCACCTGATCAATCATACCATAAGCCTTTGCTTCCTCGGCCGTCATCCAGTAGTTGCGGTCTGAGTCGGCCCACACCTTGTCATAATCGGTGTGCGAGTGGTCGGCGATAATGGTATAGAGTTCCTTCTTCAACTTCTGAATCTCGCGGGCCTCGATCTCGATGTCTGAAGCCTGTCCCTGCACACCGCCCAGAGGCTGGTGAATCATCACGCGACTGTGAGTCAGGGCCGAGCGTTTGCCTTCCTGACCAGCCACCAGCAGAACGGCAGCCATCGAGGCAGCCATACCTGTGCAGATCGTAGCAACGTCGCTGCTGATAAACTGCATGGTATCATAGATACCCAGTCCGGCATAGACGCTACCGCCAGGCGAGTTAATATAGAGGTTGATATCCTTGCCTGGATCAGTTGCATCCAGATAGAGCAGCTGTGCCTGCAGCACATTTGCCGTATAGTCGTTGACCTCCGTACCGAGGAAGATCACTCGGTCCATCATCAGTCGTGAGAAAACATCCATCTGCGTCACATTCAGCTGGCGCTCTTCCAGGATATAGGGATTCATATACTGAGCCTGAGCAGCCATCACATCATCCAGCACCTGACCGTTAACGCCCAAATGCCGTGTAGCATACTTTCTAAAATCGTTCATTGTTTTCTTCGTTTTTTCAAATTCTAAATACAAAATTACAAAAAAAAGTCGAGATGAATACCATCCCGACTCTTTTTTTTGGTTAAAGAATTATAATATGGTGGCTTTATGCCTCCTGCATCATCTTGTTGAATTCGTCCAGAGTAACCTCTTTCTGAGTCAGCTTCACAATGCCCTTCAGAGCAGCGGTGAGCTTAACGTCGACAGCGCGGTCCACGAGGTTGTCCACGTTCTCGCGCTTCTTCATCTGCTCGGCAGCGTAGTTCTCGAGGATATCATCGGGCACGTTGGTCATGCCATACTGAGCGAACTGAGCACGGATAGCGTCCTTGGCCACAGCCTTCAGGTCAGCCTCCTCAACCTTGATCTCGGCAGCAGCAACCAGCTGCTCCTTGATGAGATGCCACTTCAACTCGTCGATAGAAGCCTTGAAGTTCTTCTCTACGAACTCCTCGCCCTTATCCTTGTTGTTGTTCAGCATCACACGCTTCAGCATAGCCTCGGGGAACTGCAGGTCACCAACCTTCTTCTCAACGTACTTGCGAACGTCCATGAGGAACTTGTAGTCGCTGTTGGCAGAGAGCTGAACCTTGGCGTTGTCGGCGATGCGCTGACGGAAGTCAGCCTCGTCCTTCACACCCTCGCCGAACACCTTCTCGAAGAGCTTAGCGTCGACAGCAGCGGGCTGGTAGTGACGAATCTCTGTTACCTGGAAGCTGAAATCGCAATCCAGATCCTTCACCTGGTCCTTCTCGACCTTCAGCAGGGCAGCCACCTCAGCGTCGTTATCGGGATAAGCCTTCTTGGGGTTGAAGGTGATGATGTCGCCGGGCTTGCAACCCTCGAACTTCTTCTTCTCGTCCTCACCCTTGATGTATGAAGGCATGATCATGCCACCCTCGGTGGTTATACCACCTTCCAGTGTGTTGCCCTCTGCATCGAGCTGACGGAGGTCACCCTTCAGGGTGTCGTTGCCGCTCCATTCCTGAGCCTCAACGAACTCACCAGCCTGAGATGCGTACATCTGAACCTGGTCGTCAATCAGCTTATCGTCTACCTTGATGGTGTAGTATTCAATCTTGTCCTTAGCGGTCAACTCAGCCTTGAACTCAGGAGCCACAGCGATGTCGAACACGAACTCGAAGGGACCGTCGCCCTGCAGGTCCTGAGGCTGCTGCTTCTCCTCGTTGGGCATAGGCTCGCCCAGCATCTGAATCTTGTTCTCACGAACATAGTCGTAGAGCTTCTCGCCAAGAATGCGGTTCACCTCGTCAACCTTCACGGCTGTGCCATACTGCTTCTTGATCAGACCCATGGGCACCATTCCAGGACGGAAACCGGGCACCTGAGCCTTCTTGCGATACTCCTTCAACTTCTTGTCAACTGCTTCCTGATAGTCGGCCTGTTCAATGGTGATAGTCATCAAACCATTGATCTTATCGGCACTTTCAAACTTGATATTCATCTCTAATTATACCTTATTTATATTATATATTTTCGATTTGGGGTGCAAAATTACACATTATTGACGTAAAAAAAGCATGATTACGTTTTTTTAACTACTCTAACACCCTCTTTCTTTGCCATTTACTGCTCCGCCTTGTTGCGTTCGGCCTCCAGTTTCTGGAAGTCTTTCTGGCGCAAAACAAACGAGTCGGTGAGGTAATTCTTGCGCACAATCTGGTTGGCTGCAAGCTCTTCGGGAGTGCCATGAAACAGGATGCGACCCTCGAACAGCAGATAGGCGCGGTCGGTAATACAAAGCGTGTCTTCCACATTGTGGTCAGTAATCAAAATGCCGATGTTGCGGTCCTTCAACTTCCACACAATAAATTGGATATCCTCCACGGCGATGGGGTCCACACCGGCGAAAGGCTCGTCGAGCATGATAAACTTAGGCTCGATGGCCAAGCAGCGGGCTATCTCGCAACGACGGCGCTCGCCACCCGACAACTGGTCGCCTTTGTTCTTGCGCACCTTTTGCAGGCGAAACTCCTTTATCAGGCTCTCCAACTTCTCCAACTGATACTCGCGAGGTTTGCCCGTCATTTCGAGCACCGAGAGGATGTTGTCCTCTACCGACATCTTGCGAAACACCGATGCCTCCTGAGCCAGATAGCCGATGCCGAGACGGGCACGCTTATAGACGGGGAAGTCGGTCACCTCATCCTTGCCCAGATAGATATGTCCGCCATTGGGCAGCACCAAGCCGGTGGTCATATAGAACGACGTCGTCTTGCCGGCACCATTGGGGCCCAGCAATCCCACGATCTCGCCCTGCCGCACGTTGAATGTCACATCGTTCACCACCGTGCGCTTGCCGTATCGCTTCACCAGTCCTTCGGCTCTCAGTTCAATCTGTTCTTCCATTTTCTTTGATTTTGCGTGCAAAGTTACGAAAAAATCTCCTTTCTCTTTTCCTATTTCCTGTTTTTTTTCGTTCCTTTGCCGTTAAAGAAACCTTATCGTCCTTGCGAGGGGTTGGCAGATTGCTGTCTGTCGGCGAGATACTTATTCAGGCACTTATTGATTTCGGGATAGAAGTCATTGAGCGTCGGATACTGGTCGCGATGGGATGAGTAGTAGCGCAGGGCGTCGACAAGCTCGCGAATCCATGGGAACCCGTATTTCTGTATTTCCACCGATATACACTTGTCAATCATTTGCGCGTCATAGTTATTATCCTGCATACAGATGATAACTGCAGCACGGACGACACTCTCATTGATGACGATATCCCAAGAGTTATACATCGGCTGCGCAGAAAGCTGGAGGAGTTTTTCGCCAACGTCCTTCAGGAGTGCGGCATTCTTGGCATCATCAAGGATGGGATTGACAAAGGGATGATTAAACTCGTGCAGGAGCAGGGATTGATCAGCCATCGGCCTGCCCTTGAGTGGATGGAGTATATAGGCAGCAACATTGATAACTTCGCGAGGTTGACGAGGGAGTTGTCGCCAAACACCATAATTTATTCCTCCGTTCGTGAAACTGACGATGAAGCGAAACTTCTCGATGGGTTCGCGACCATAGTAGAAGCGTGTGTACCACTCAGGATGGAAGCCTGCCAGAAAAGCCTTTTCCAGATATTTCGCTCCTTCGGCATAAAAGGCCTGATGCTGCTCAAAGAACTCGTGGAAACGGGTGTCCTTATAGAACTTATTGAGGCGCTTGACGAAGTCCTTGAGGTCGACATGCTGCCAGCCACCGGTCAATTCGGCCTTGTCGCCGACGAGTTTGATTTTGCCTTTCTTTATCTCCAGATGGACGCCCATATTCGCCACCTTCTCATAGCCGATGCCATATTGGGGCAGACGCTGATAATAAGTCACGGTGGGATGATCCTTAAAGGGCGCGAACCATTCTTCGGTATCCTTTGAATAGTCGCCGGTCAGGTTATTGGAATAGTCATGATAGCCTGCTACTCGCGAGAGGATACCCATCAGTTCGACGGTTTCGGATACTTCGGCTTTGACTTGTGCGGTTGCTCCCAGCGTCAACACAAGGAGCAGCATGGTGAGAATGGTTTTCTTGTTCATGATCATCTTTATAGCGTTAGGAATTTGATATTTGCGTACAAAATTACAAAAAACTATTCAATTCCGAGAACTTTCTTCACTATTTTTCGTCGGTTGACCAGCTCTTTTCAATTAGACACTCTACATTTCTTCGGCTGCCCACCCTACTTATTTATGCCGCTCACCCTACTTATTTTTTATCTGTCATCAGGCGAATATTTATTACCAAAACGGCTTCCTTTCATTAAAATCACGACGTGATTATTTAAAATCACGACGTGAAAAAAGAAAATCACGTCGTGGTTATTTATTTTCACGGCGTGAAAATATGCTTTCCAAGTCGCATCAAGATATTTTTCAAGCCCTAACCGTCCTTTTTCGAACGAGACTCAAAGCTATCTACAAAAGAAAAACAAGTTTTCCCTTTGTATTTCTCTTGTTTTTTCGTATCTTTGCCACCGATTTTATCATAAGAAATATGCTGTTACACCGCTGGCTGACCACATTCGGCCGTTATATCATACTCATGGGACGCACATTCTCAATGCCCGAAAGGATGAGAATGTTCTGGAAGCAGTATGTCAAGGAGATGTCGCAACTGGGCATCAACTCCATTGGCATCGTGCTACTTATCTCGTTTTTCATCGGTGCCGTCATCTGCATTCAGATGAAGGTCAACATCGAGAGTCCGTGGATGCCACGCTGGGTGGCAGGCTACACCACTCGCGAGATTATGCTGTTGGAGTTCTCGAGCAGCATCATGTGTCTGATCCTGGCCGGCAAGGTGGGCTCGAACATCGCCTCAGAGATAGGAACGATGCGCGTGACCCAGCAAATCGATGCCCTCGAGATTATGGGCGTCAACTCGGCCAGTTATCTCATTCTGCCCAAGATTCTGGGCATGCTCACCCTGATGCCCTTCCTCGTTATCTTCTCGAGTGCGATGGGTATTGTAGGTGCCTACGGCACGGCCTACATCGGCCACATCATGCCGCCCGACGATCTGACGCTGGGCCTGCAGCACGACTTCGTGCCCTGGTTCCTGTGGATGAGTATCATCAAGAGCCAGTTCTTTGCCTTTATCATCAGCAGCGTGCCGGCCTTCTTCGGCTATACCGTCGAGGGCGGCTCGGTGAATGTGGGCAAGGCCTCTACCGATGCCGTGGTGTCATCAAGTGTACTCATTCTGTTCTCTGATGTCTTCTTAACACAGTTATTGTCATGATTGAAGTAAAAGACCTATATAAGAGTTTTGGCGACAAGGAGGTGCTCAAGGGCATCAACACTGTGTTCGAGGATGGCAAGACCAACCTGATTATCGGCCAGAGCGGTAGCGGAAAGACCGTTTTGATGAAAAACCTCGTGGGACTCTTTGAGCCTACCAGCGGACAAGTGCTTTACGACGGGCGCGACTTCGTGCAGATGACGAAGACGGAGAAGGTGATGATGCGCCGCGAAATGGGCATGATTTTCCAGAGTGCAGCCTTGTTCGACTCGCTGTCGGTACTCGAAAACGTGATGTTCCCCTTGGATATGTTCTCCTCGATGACTTATCGCGAACGCAAGGAACGGGCCATGTACTGCCTGGATCGCGTGAACTTGGTGGGCGCCGAGAAGAAATTCCCTGGCGAAATATCGGGTGGTATGCAGAAGCGTGTGGCTATCGCCCGCGCCATCTCGCTGAACCCCAAGTATCTGTTCTGCGACGAACCGAACTCTGGCCTTGACCCAAAGACGTCTCTGGTTATCGACGAGCTGCTGCATAGCATCACGCAGGAGTTTAATATGACGACAATCATCAATACTCACGACATGAACTCGGTGATGGGTATTGGCGAGAATATCATCTTCATCTACGAGGGCCACAAGGAGTGGCAAGGATGCTCGGCAGAGATTATGAACAGCACCAACAAGCGACTCACGGACTTTATCTTCGCCAGCGACCTGCTGAAGGAGATGCGAGAGGCGGTAAGAAAATAAAAAAGAATGAGGTAGAAAATCATCTACCTCATTCTTTTTTTATGGCGTTTTCGCTTGATTACATTATCTCAGTTTCCATTCTCCATTGCGCTCCACCATAGGCACCACAATCTCTTCCTGGGTGCTATCGGCATAGTTGACCAGCATAAAGACTTGCATCAACTGGAGCGTTGAATCCATCTCGGCACGTGAGGCCGTGAACGAGGCAATGCCTTGGTGCGACTCCTGCTGCAGGCGGACAAACTGCTTATAGGCCACCAGCAACTGTTCACGAAACGAGGCGGGAGCGCCCTCCATGTCGGCACGACTATTCAGGAAGGCCTCATAGTCGCCCTCCAGCAGACAGTCGTAGCTCTTCTGGGCGACTTCCATCGCAGCCTCCTCGGGCGACAGTTGGCTACTACAAGCCCACATGCCACATGTCAACAGCAGAAACAGGCAAATACGCTTCATTACTTCTGACGGATAAACACGTTGATAGGCGATCCTGTCAGCGTCCAATGCTGGCGAATCTGGTTCTCAAGGAAGCGGCGATAGGGCTCCTTGATATACTGAGGCAGGTTGGCGTAGAACACGAAGGTAGGAATCTGCGTGTCGGGCACCTGCGAAACATACTTAATCTTAATGTACTTACCCTTGATAGAAGGGGGCGGTGTGGCCTCAATGATGGGCAGCATCACCTCGTTGAGCTTGTTGGTACCGATGCGGGCCTTGCGGTTCAGATAGACTTCCTTGGCTGTTTCAAGCACCTTAAAGATGCGCTGCTTGGTCAGAGCCGATGCGAAGATGATGGGGAAGTCCACGAAGGGAGCCATGCGCTGACGGATGGCGTTGGTGAAGGTGTCGATGACTACCTGCGACTTGTCCTCAACGAGGTCCCACTTATTCACCACAACCACCAGACTCTTATTGTTCTTCTGGATGAGTTGAAAGATGTTCATATCCTGGGCCTCAATGCCTCGGGTGGCATCAATCATCAGGATACACACATCGCTATTCTCGATGGCACGGATAGAACGCATCACGCTATAGAATTCCAGGTCTTCGCTGACCTTGTTCTTACGACGGATACCTGCGGTGTCGACCAAATAGAAGTCAAAACCGAACTTATCATAGCGGGTATAAATACTGTCGCGGGTGGTACCTGCAATATCGGTTACAATGTTGCGGTCCTCGCCAATAAAGGCGTTGATGATGCTCGACTTACCGGCATTAGGACGGCCCACGACAGCAAAGCGGGGAATACCATCCTCCAGGTCGTCCTTCTCTTTCTTAGGCAGCGTCTCGATGACCTTGTCAAGCAGGTCGCCGGTACCGCTACCGGTGGCTGCGCTGATGCAATAGGGATCGCCC
>Ga0265299_10004970_pt1 | contig 12447 bp, 13 predicted proteins | sample AusTroGonzalo_MG_4_FD_193485 | JGI IMG/M metagenome (GOLD analysis project Ga0265299, IMG submission 193485) | Bovine rumen microbial communities from tropical cattle in Woodstock, Queensland, Australia - Gonzalo_02 | ecosystem: Host-associated > Mammals > Digestive system > Stomach > Rumen ...
CATTCTATGAAGATGCCAATAATGTAAACCTGATTGCCTTTGCCTTAGCGGTACTCTGTGTGCCCGTCTTTGATACCCTGCGCGTAATGACCATGCGTATGGTAAGGAAGAAGAGCCCATTCCATCCGGACAAGACACACCTGCATCATATCTTCATTAATGTGGGCGTGTCCCATTTCATTACAACCATGTCTGAGGTGCTTATTATGGTGGTAGTGGTGTTTACCTGGTTCCTGTCCGTTCTGCTGGGAGTAAGCATTGATGGTCAGTTATACATTGTTGTGGCAGCAGCCGTTGTTTTTGTATGGGGAACCTATGCAGTGCTGCGTTACCATGCCTCGCATCATACCAAGTTCCTGCATTGGCTGGTGAATTTCAGTGTGAAAACACACCTTGGGCGTACAGACTGGTGGAAACGCATTACGACTTGGCTGGATGCCCCGGAAGACAAGATTCGGAGCATGGAAGAGGTAAATGAGAAAGGAGTTGCTGATGCGAACAAGGTGGATCCTTTTGATCTGATGGAAGAGGACCGCAAGAAGGTCCTTGACTTCATGAAAGGACGTGCAGAAGTGATGGTGTATGATATTTTTGAGAATAGTGGTGCGGATGGTAAGTATGTGTCTGCTGTTCTTGAGAGTGAAGAGCGGCAGGGAACCATTCGGGTAATACAGAGAGACTCGAAAGGAATACCCACCATTGTGACGCTTTCGTAGAAAAGTATTAAATTTGTTTAATCTATATATTGTTTCATTAAGAGTATGTACAGTAACAAAGACTTGATTACCCTGAACGAAGTTCAGAACGACGGGAAAACGATTCATCTTTATTTCAATACGGAAGTGGGGCTCTACGTAGCCTATGGTTTCAGCGCTTTCTTTGCTTCGCACATTGTGGATGTAATCACTGCGTTTAGCGAAGACATGCAGATGCCTGTAGCTTTGATGAGAAAGCATGAAGTGAGTGAGCTCAAACTAAGCTGCATCAAGCACCAGCATGACCACCATGAGTATTACAAGCTGGAGCTGAAGAACGAAATACCATTGGATGACTATTCCCGTTGGGCCAACAGCACTAAGTGGGAAAAATAGAGCGGGGGGGGGGTAAGATATGTTAACGGTCGGATTCGCTTTAGCGTTGATGGGCGTTGCCTTTCTGGTGACCACCCTTGTATATCCTCATGTTCTCTCTTTTGCTATCAACCACCATATTGTAGATAATCCCAACGCGCGCAAACTGCAACGTGTGCCGGTTCCGGTGATGGGCGGCACAACGGTGTTTATTGGTTTGCTGGTTGCTGTAATAGTAGGGTACGCCTTTGCCCCCAACCCGGAGGTTATTAAAATCATGGCACTTTTGATGGTCATGTACCTGTTGGGTGTGTGGGATGACGTAAAGGATGTGTCTGCGGCTTTCCGCTTTGCTGTGGAAATGTTTGTGGTGTGGATGATGATGCTTCTTTTGGGCGTAGAAGTGAATGATTTCCATGGACTCTGGGGACTTTATGAAATAGAGGATGTGGTAAGTATCCCGCTTTCACTGATTGCAGGGGTGGGTATTATGAATGCCATTAATCTGATTGATGGCGTGGATGGATACTGCTCTACTTACGGGGTTATGGCATGTATCTGTTTTGCCATTATCTTTTATTATGCCGGGGATATGAATATGTTCGCCCTGGCATTGATTGCCATTGGCGCCTTGATCCCGTTCTTCTTCCACAATGTTTTTGGAAAAACGTCCAAGATGTTTCTGGGAGATGGCGGGAGTTTGATGCTGGGGACTTTGCTGACCATCTTTACCTTCAGTGTGATGTCTAAAGACTCACCTTGTGCCCAGTATGCCGACGATGGTGTTTCTTTGGTGGCCCTGGCCCTCGCCATCCTTGCTGTGCCGGTATTTGATACCCTGAAGGTGATGATTTTCCGTGTTATTAATGGACGTTCACCCTTCCATCCGGACAAGACACATCTGCATCATTTGTTCATAGAGTTAAACTACTCACACCTTGCAACATCTGCAATTATTGTTACGGTAAATGCACTCATTATAGGTGCTTGCTTCGTGAGTTGGAGGTTGGGCGCAAGTATTGATTGGCAGGTATATATTGTGATTGTTTGTTCTCTGCTCTTCACCTGGGGCTACTACTTCTTTATGGAGCACGAGCATAGGAAGAATGACGGAGCAGGTTCGGCGGTTTTCCAGAGAGCGTGCGATCGGGGAAAGGCCACGAATTTTATCAGTGGAGTGATCTGGCAATTCCTGCGTCGCGTTGTAGACAGCCGCATCCTGGGCGGTAAAGCCGCCATTCAGCAGGAGGCACCGAAAGAACCGGTACGTCCAGATCCGCGAATCAAATAGGTTATATGGAGGACCCGAAGGGTGGAATTACGGAAATGACACAAGATGAACGTTGGCAAATCCGCTATCAAGAAGTTATAGGCTTTATTGAGAAGAATCATCGTAATCCGAGTAAGCATAGACTGGAAGAGCATGATATGTTGAATTGGATGAAGGCCAATCGCAAACAGATGAATGCGGGGACTCTAAAGCAAGATAGAATAGAACAGTTTAATAAGTTGTTGGCGTTGGTAGAGCTGAACAAACACGTCAATCAATATCAATAAAAAAGGAGCCACAACTTACGCTGTAGTTCCATCAAAGAATGATTATTACAAAAGCTATATTAGATGAACTGACTGCCCAAGCGAAGGCATCGCCTCGGCTGCGTATGAATATGGACCTTAGGAATGGGCCGGAGGATGACAGTCAGAGGATGTTGAATGCGATTGAGCCTGGAGCGCCTATGCCTATTCATCGGCATAAATATACGTCAGAGACGGTGGTATGTTTGCGTGGAAGGATTGTGGAGGAGTTCTACGATGAGTTGGAGCGGATTTGTACGGATAGGATTGAATTGACTCCTGGTGGTCCCAACTTCCTGGTGAATGTTCCGGCTGGGCAATGGCACACGGTACGGGCGCTGGAGAGTGGCTCGGTGTTGCTAGAGTGCAAGGATGGGATGTATGAACCGTTAGGACCGGAAGATATTTTGAGCTTATGACAGTAAAAGGAGTTTTGAATGGAATCTGGCAATTCTGCTGCTACCTCTTATGGCCCCAGTGGGGCAGCAAGCGCCGGAGGGAGCAGGAAAAGTATGAGAGGATGTTGGAGGAAGGGGGATTACAGTAGAAAAAGGAAAATCATAAAAGTATTATTATTTCGTAATGAAGATACTTGTTACCGGAGCAAAGGGTTTTGTAGGAAAGAACCTTTGTGCACAATTGAAGAATATCAGGGACGGGAAGGCCAGGAATTATGGCGTGACGGTTTCGGAGATTTTTGAGTATGACCTTGATTCCACGCCTGAAGAGTTGGATGCGTGGTGCGCCCAGGCGGACTTCGTGTTTAATCTAGCGGGGGTGAATCGGCCCCAGAATCAGGAGGAGTTTATGGCTGGGAATTTTGGATTTGCCTCAACGCTCCTGGATACGCTGAAAAAGCACGGGAACACTTGCCCGGTGATGCTTTCGAGTTCTATTCAGGCTACGCTGGCTGGCCGTTTTGGAACGTCTGAGTATGGCAAGAGCAAGAAAGCGGGTGAGGAGCTGTTCTTTGACTATAGCAAAGAGACGGGCGCGAAGGTTCTGGTTTACCGCTTCCCGAATCTGTTTGGCAAGTGGTGTCGGCCCAATTATAACTCGGCCGTGGCTACTTTCTGCAATGCATTTGCGAATGATTTGCCGTATACGGTGAATGACCCGTCGGTGGAGCTGGAGCTGCTGTATATTGATGACCTGGTGGATGAGATGATATCGGCCCTGAAGGGAGAGGAGCATCATTGTGAGTTTGACGGGGTGGAGACGGTCCTGCGTGAGGATGGGCGTTACTGTGCTGCGACTGTAACGCATAAAGTTACTTTGGGAGAGATTGTTGAGTTACTCAAGAGCTTTGCCGCGCAACCTTCTACACTGATTGTGCCGGAGATTCCGGCCGGTTCGTTTGCTAAGAAGTTGTATTCGACATATCTTTCGTATTTGCCGGCATCGAAGGTGGCATTTGCGCTGAAGACTAATGCGGATGAACGGGGGACGTTTACCGAGCTGGTGAAGACGCTGGGTAACGGGCAGTTCTCCGTGAACATCTCCAAGCCTGGCGTGACCAAGGGACAACATTGGCACAACACCAAGTGGGAGTTCTTCATTGTGGTGTCTGGTAAGGCGCTCATCCAGGAACGTAAGATTGGAACGGATGAGGTGTTGAACTTTGAAGTTTCCGGCGAAGAAATCAAAGCCGTCCACATGTTGCCGGGATATACGCATAATATCGTAAATTTGTCAGACACCGAGCCGCTCATCACTCTGATGTGGGCGAACGAGCTCTTTGACCCCAATCGGCCGGATACGTATTTTGAACCTGTAGAAAACAAAGACTAAAGATATGGCACAATTCAAGAACAACGGAAAGCTCAAACTTCTCATCATCGTCGGCACGCGCCCGGAGATCATCCGCCTGGCGGCGGTCATCAACAAATGCCGCGAGTATTTCGACTGCCTGCTGGCGCACACGGGGCAGAACTACGACTATAACCTCAACGGCGTGTTCTTTAAGGACTTAAAGCTCGCAGACCCCGATGTGTATATGGACGCTGTCGGCTCCGATCTGGGCGAGACCATGGGCAATATCATCGCCAAGAGCTATCAGCTGATGGTTGAGGTTCAGCCTGACGCGGTTCTCGTGTTGGGAGATACAAACTCCTGTTTGTCGGTCATCGGCGCCAAGAGGCTCCACATTCCCATCTTCCACATGGAGGCTGGCAACCGCTGCAAGGATGAATGTCTGCCGGAGGAGACCAACCGCAGGATTGTGGATATCATCTCAGATGTGAATATGGCGTACAGCGAGCACGCCCGTCGGTATTTGGCAGATACTGGTCTGCCCAAGGAGAGAACGTATGTGACGGGTAGTCCTATGGCAGAAGTTCTGCATAACAACCTTGCAGAGATTGAGGCAAGCGATATTCACAAGCGTCTTGGATTAGAGAAGGGCAAGTATATTCTGCTTTCTGCACATAGAGAAGAGAACATTGATACTGAGAAGAACTTCTTGTCGCTCTTCAATGCCATTAACAAAATGGCAGAAAAGTATGATATGCCAATCCTTTACAGTTGCCATCCCCGTTCCCGCAAGCGCCTCGAGGCCTCCGGCTTCAAGCTTGACCCTCGCGTCATTCAGCACGAGCCCCTCGGCTTCCACGACTACAACTGCCTGCAGATGAACGCCTTCTGCGTGGTCTCTGACTCTGGTACCCTGCCCGAGGAGTCCAGCTTCTTCACCTCTGTTGGCCATCCCTTCCCGGCCGTGTGCATCAGGACTTCCACGGAGAGGCCCGAGGCTTTGGATAAGGGCTGCTTTGTGCTCAGCGGCATCGACACCAAGGGTCTCCTCCAGAGCGTAGACGTCGCCGTCTCCCTCATCCGCGACGGCCTCCCCGGCATTCCCGTACCGGACTATGTGGATGAGAATGTAAGCACTAAGGTGGTTCGCATCATCCAGTCCTACGTCGGCGTGGTGAATAAGATGGTCTGGCGGAAGTTTTAGCACCTAATGACACAAGACGAAATCTGGCTAAAGAAATACCAGGAAGTGAAGGCCTTCATCGAAACCAATCACCGCAATCCTTCACGCTATGATCCAGAAGAGAGGGGGAAGTACTGTAATTGGATCAAGCACAACAAAAAACTCCTCAATGCCGGTGAGATGAAAGAAGATAGAGTGGCTTTGTTTGAGAAGTTATTGGAGATGGGGGAGAAGTACAGGCGTAAGAATCAGTATGAGTAGCTGGATTTTCACTTGTTTTGGGCGTGGTTGTGCGAATTGGTAATTGTCTATGTTTTTGGAGTATTAATTTCTTTTTTTGTCATTGACGAATTCATTATTGATTAAGAAAACATGCTCCCTAAAAAGCTATCATCAAAGTCTTCAATATCTGGGACTAAGTATGTCTCTGATTTCGTGTTTGCATGTGGGAATAGTGTTCCCGTATACGATGTGACCACCATGCATGGCTTAAATCAAATCTTGGGTCATGTTAAATTCAATAATAGAGAATTTGGCGATGTTCTTTATCGTGGTCAAGCGGCACTGTATGATTCATTAACGCCATCTTTGTTCCGTGCGTGGAATGGCTGTGCCGGAACCTTGAGTCGAGTTGATACACTTGCACAGATTATCACTCGGATGATGGAATCGGAAAAGATTAAAGGTGATTTGAAGCTGGGGTATCACAAAAAGGCAAATCGATACAAGGTTGAAGGCCTTCCTCAGCATTACGGTGTACCAACAAAGTGCATTGACCTTGTAGATAATCACTGGGTCGCACTGTGGATGGGGTTATATGAGTGTCAGAAACAAGTTAAAGTCGATACATATTACCATTACCAGAAAAGGGAAATCCCTTTGATAGAGATTCTGAACAAAGAGAAGTCTCTCGAAGAATCTATCTATCAATATATCTTGTTATTGGCATTGCCATCTGGAAAGTATGCTACGGATGGGTTGACTGCATCAAGCGACTTTATTACGGTAGATTTACGTAAGGCTGTATCTTCTATCTTTTTACGTCCTCATGCCCAACACGCTATCGTAGCAGAGAGGAAGGTGGCAAGTCCCAGTAGCATTGCAGACTATGACATGGCTCCTGCAGTGGTTGGGATACTTCGATTTCGAATAGACATAGTTGATAAGTGGTTAGGAAATGGGATGCTTGTCACTCAAGAGAACTTGTTTCCACCACCATCTATGGATAAGGGGTATGATCAACTCCTACGCTGCCAGGATCTGCTTGTAGATGGATATGAGTTGACGAAGTATATCTAGGAAATACTACAAGGCCTCCTTCCCATTTGGGTTGGAGGCCTTCTCGTTATTTAACGTCTTTCAAAAGATCTCGGCAGGCGGAATAAATGCCGCAGTAGTGTTGGAATTGTCCTGTGATAATGCTGGGACTGATTTTGTATGCTTTTGCAGCATTTTCAATAGGAATCTTTGCTGTGAAAGGCGATCTGCTTAGTTTTGAAAAGAGTTCATCGAATGGGGCTTCTCCGTTCAGCGCATTTACAGCGAAATCGTTGGCCTCCATCTCAATGTCGTTTTCGACTTCCGGTTTGATGATATCGATATAGTCTTTGCGCTTGTTTCTCTTGATGTGCTTGACTATATGCCCAAGTTCATGCATAACGGAGAATGCAAAGTTGTCTAGCCGCTTGTATCGGAGCGAGACGGCTATAGTGGGGTTATCACCCTCCCAGAATGAGTACCCGTCCACAGGGGTCCTGTCCAGGTTCTGTTCGATCACGAACTTGATGCCGTACTTGTTCAGGATTTTTCCGGTTTTCTCTTTTGTGTCTTCATTCTTGTAAAAGACATAGTTTAGCTTCTGGATAAGCTCGCCCACCTGCTTTACATCAAACTGTGTTCTGAGGGAGGGAAGGTCGTCGCTTTTCTTTCTCACTAACAGCATCCACGTCATCATGTTATTCGGGTCCACGCTCAATGTCGTGGATTGCCGGAAATATGACTCAGTGAAGGATGCCTTCTCTTGCAGGGCTTTGATAGAGTTTACTCCAAAGAATTGGAACACATTCTTCATGTTCTCTTCCGGCGTTCCGGTAAGCCCTAACTTCTTTTTCAGATAGGACGTGTTGAATAAGGACTTGAGCTCGTTCCAGGACTCGAGATTCCTGCGCCTTTCAGCAACTTCTTCATTTTTGCGTATCATCGCCAGGTCGAACTGACACTGATAAGTCAGCCACTCAACTGCCGGAATGTCCGGAATAACGGCCTCGAGCATATATGCAATCTCCGGGGAGATGCTGCGCCTGCGTTGGAGAATGTCGTTGATTACCGGTGTGGACTTCCCGATGGCTTCAGATAAGTCTCTTTGTGTTAGTTCATGTTCATCCAGCATCTGCCTCAATATCACACCGGGGTGTACGACTTCGTCTTTGTTGATTAATCTAGAACGACTGGGCATATAATGATAGTGTTGATTATCAATTCCTAACGCGTAATCGGGTCCGCGTTACGGAGTGCAAAGGTACAACAATTGTTTGAATTTGCCAAAGATTTTGTTAAAAAAAGTTAACAAGATTCCGAACAAACCTGTTGATAAAAATTTTATGAAACACACTTGTACATGTCCGATTTATTCCGTACTTTTGTCCCGACTAAAAAAGCCCCGGTGATGGGTTGCGACCATTCCGAGGCAAAAGTGGGACTGACTAGGCCCCGGTTACATAAAATGTGTTTCAAAAATAGGAATTATTTCCTGGTTTTCCAAACATATCTAGTCTGATATCCCAACCTCCAAGGATATTCAAAGAGCCGGAGGATTACTTTTTAAACACTATTTTTTATGCTTAACGTAAAAAATGGTTCTCCGGCTCCAGCTCAAAAGCCGGGAAATGGCCCTAAGCCGCCGAAGGCCTACAAACTCAAAATCGACGGCAAGGTGTTCGACGTTCAAGATCGCTACGTCACGGGAAGAGACATCCTCGTACTGGCCAACAAGACTCCGCTCACCGATTACGGTGTCGCACTGCAGGAGCACGGGCAAAACATGAGGACTATTGGACTGGATGAGGCGGTGGATCTTGACTCTCCCGGTGTTGAGAAGTTTGTGACATTTCACACCGGACACTCTGATGGAGAGGAGGGGCCTAAGGGCCCCTTCCCTTTTGATTTTCCGACGGAAGACCAGGACTACGCCAATCGTCTCTCCGATAAATTGGAGCGTGTTCTGGATAGAGGAAGACGCTGGGTGTTGCTTCACGAATTCCCGGTTCCGGAAGGGTACAACCTTACCAAGGTGACTGCGGCCGTAATGTTGCCGGTTGGTTATCCCCAGAGTGCGCCCGATATGGTGTACTTCTATCCGCCGCTCTCGCTTAGTTCGGGAAAGAAGATTCATGCGGCAGAGGCGACGGAGACAATTCAAGGGAAGGCGTACCAGCGCTGGTCCAGGCACTTCCTGCCACAGGAACCGTGGCGCCCTGGCATTGATTCGCTGGAGACATATGCCTTAATGATTAGGGGTTGGCTCGAAAGGGAGGTGACGCGATGAAAACTTGTCTAAGAATCTGCGAGGCGGATTACTCAGCTATCCGTGCGCACCTTTTGCCGGAGGATGGGAAGGAGGCGATAGCTTTCGCCCTTTGTGGCCGGGCCCAGGCGGCAGACCGTCTTGTTTTCACCGTTCATAAGATTCTCACGATTCCGTATGAGCGCTGCATTCGGGAGGATAAGTACCTGCACTGGCAGACGGAGGATGTCTTCCCCATCATGAACGAGGCCATGAATAAGCACATGGCTGTTATGCGTATCCACAGTCATCCCGGAGGCTGGCCGCATTTTTCAGAGGCCGATCTGGAAACTGACCGTGAGTTCTTTGGCGGCCTGATGAGGGGGTGGTGTGAAGACGGACTACCACATCTGTCCGCTATCATGCTGCCTGGCGGCAAGATTATCGGCAGGGTCTATTACGCCGATGGTCACGCAAAGGAGCTAAACTCCGCCCTTGTAGTGGGAGAGAAGATAGAATCTGTGTCACCGGATGAGGACACCGAAGACGCTCCTCCAGAAGAGGCGCTTCGAAATATCCAGGCGTTCGGTGAAGGAACATACAACACATTCAAGCGCTTGCGCATAGGTGTGGTTGGCTGTTCCGGCACGGGTTGCCATGTCATTGAACAACTTATGCGTCTGCAGGTGGGGGAACTCATCTTGGTGGATCCGGATAAGATTGAGGCGAAGAACCTAAACCGGCTTGTCGGTACAGGCAGGAAGGATATCGGCAAGTCAAAGGTCCACTTCTATAAAACCTATATCGAAAGGAAGCAGCTGGATGTTCGCGTAACGGCATTTCCTTTCAATCTATTCCAAAGCGATGAGGCTAGGAGAGCCCTGAGTACCTGCGACATCCTGTTCGGTTGCGTTGATTCTGCATCAGGAAGGATGCTAATGAATACCCTCTCAACCTTCTACCTGATTCCGTACTTTGATATGGGTGTCGCTTTGGAGGCCGACGGTGCTGGAGGGGTATCTTATGTAGGCGCACAGATTGACTATCTCATTCCGGGACGGTCTTCGTTGATATCCAGGAATATAGTGAAGCAGGCCGATGTGGACGCCGAACTGAAGAAGCTCTTTGAGCCCGAGGCTTACGAGCAGCTAAAGAAGGAACACTATGTCAAGAACATCCAGGTGGACCGCCCAGCCGTCATCAGCGTGAATGGGCTTATTGCCTATCATGCCGTGATGAGCCTGATTGATCGCCTTGTGGGCTACAGAATTGAACCGTCCTATGGTAATGTGACCATGTTGCTTCATACAGATGGTAATATCCTGCAGCCGGAAGAGCGTTTCGTGCAAGACACATACCTGGCAAAGTATAAAGGTCGAGGGGATTGCAGGCCGTACATGAATATGCCCTACTTGTCCGAAGGTTAAAGAGAGCGAGTCGCTTGACGATGGTTTCAAATCTATAGTCAGGCGACTCGTTTTTATCCCGGTTGTGCGACCGGTTTCGGCATGGGCCGATGCAGGGCCATCGCGCAAAGCCATCGCTGCAAAAGCGGTATCGCCCGGCTGCGCCTGGCGATGCTTGTATCCCCACCCGGTCGCTGACGCTCCCTTCCCACCCATAAAGGGAAAGCGGTCAAGCCCTCTTTGCACTGCTGTCCGGCGCAGGATCTTCCCGGCGCACGGCGCCTCTCCCACAAGCCCTGCACCGGCCATCAGCACAAAGAAGGCTTGGTTCCGGTCACAGCCGCACTGGGCGCGGCTGTGACCGCCACTTTGTCCCCCTCGGTCCCCCAGGGGAGGGTGAACGCCCGGGCTGCTTAGGTGCTTCGAACCACCGTCGGTGCCAAGAATCCGGGACATAACATAACGCATAATTGTATAACTCCTCGCATCAACGGCAGTTCTTCGAATCGGCATTGTGGAGGCTCGTAGGGCATTTCTTCGAGGCAACGTCCTGCCCGCTGCGGGTTATACAATTAGTCGTTATGTTAAGTTCTCCGTGGTCTCTTCGAATTACCGTCATCCATGTGCCCCGCCCGGTCGTAGTCGGCGGCAGGAAGGAGTTTTGCTCCAGGGCCATCCCCGGCCCTGGCCCGTCGCAAAACTCCGCACTTTCGGGGACCCCCGCCCCAAAAGTGCAAGGCACGTATCCCGTCAGTGACGTGCAGGTGCTTTCCCTCGCTTTTAGCCTTCTTTGCAGTGCGGGCATCCTGCCGCCTCCCGCAGCTCCGCTGCTGGGTCGCTCCGTCATCAAAAGCCGTGTGTCAGGCAAAGCCAGCCACACCGCTTTTGCTGCCTCCGCTCCTCGGTAAGCCTTCGGCTTGTTCAACCTGGCCGCTATTCCTCAGCAACTTTGCCGGGACAAGCCCGTCAAAAATGCTTCGGGCGTCCAGGAGGCGGCCGTTCCGGCCGCTGGCGCAGACATTGTCGGTTTGTGCGGTGGCCAAACCGCCAAAGACTGCGCCGGTGGGGGAGCGTCTGTGCAAGGGCCTTCGGCCATTAGCGTTTATCCTTCGAATCAGCCTTGTTACGGACCGTGCCGGCCCGGGCCCCGGAGGCCGTCTTCCTTACACACATGCTGGCGGTCTTTGCCGGCGGCCGGGAGCCTAGGGTCTCCCGTCCGTGGTCCCGTCAAAGCCCGTCAGAGGCTCACGCGCCAGACCGCCTCCGGGGTCACCCTCCGCTCCCGTTGGTCGCTCCGGGCCCTTGGTGGTTTAGAGACTCAAAGCCGGGAGCCCGCTTCAAGGTTGGTGGGGATCTGAAACGTCGGTGGTCCGCTCGGCCGGCCCGCCTTTGAGACTCTAAACCACCAAGGCCTACTTCGGGACCCACGCCCAGAGGTCGGTGCGGATTCGGGACGGAGTACCACGCTCGTGGGGGCGGTACATGATATAAAAATATACCACATTGGGCAGCGGCTTCGCCGCTGCTTTTTTTATGCTTGGTTGTGCGAATTTTTATTGCTAAATTGTTGAAAATAAATTTGTTAATGTTGGAATAATTTCGTATCTTGTATACAGAAAGATATAAGAAATGGACGTTATGGACCAGAGTAAGAAAGAGAGATTGTGCCGGTTGTCGGAGTTGAATATGAGGTCGCTGGGGGTGACTTCGTTTGAGGCTCCGGAGGCTGGTGCCGGGGTGTCGGTGACACGGGAGTTGGTGCGGGCTATCCGTGAGCAGAAGAGTATGATTTGTCGCAGGCAGGAGGTGACCGGTCGGGCCGGTCATAACGGGAGGGCCTGGACGTGGAAATATAGAAACCTTTAATTGTGTGAGCTATGAAACAGTGTAGAATTGAAAAGACGTTCAAGATGCAGGAGAGTGAGTATGTCGGAGATGGTGACCGCTATGTTGGTGGGC
>Ga0265299_10004981_pt1 | contig 12432 bp, 11 predicted proteins | sample AusTroGonzalo_MG_4_FD_193485 | JGI IMG/M metagenome (GOLD analysis project Ga0265299, IMG submission 193485) | Bovine rumen microbial communities from tropical cattle in Woodstock, Queensland, Australia - Gonzalo_02 | ecosystem: Host-associated > Mammals > Digestive system > Stomach > Rumen ...
CCCGTAAGGCTTTTACTTTTTTTTGTCATAATTCACCACTATTCTCTTTTCATTTTCAAACATATCTCCGCTCGAGATGTACAAATTCTTACCGTTACATTCCAAAATTAATCTTCCGAGTTCATCAATTCCTCTGAGTATTCCCGAAAGACTGTCTTTCCCGTTTTTTATGGTCACTTCGGAGTCTATTCCGACTATATTCTGAAGCCAGTATTCTCTTATATCAGAAAATCTGTCGGACTGTATCAAATTCAGCTCATATTCCAGATTATCCAAAATAGAACGAAACGCCCCCTCCGCGGAGATAGCCGAAACGCCGATAATCCTTTCTAAACTGATGGCCGTAGGTACAGAAACAGAACGGATATTCAGACCAACGCTAATAACGATCCAGCCCTCAATGACCGCGAGTAATATACCACTTAATTTTTTATTTTTGTAGTATATATCGTTGGGCCAATGCAAGTATAGGTAGTCTTTTTCTCTGGAATTAAGAAAATCTTTCACGGTTTTGTGGACGGCGCATGCGGTCGCCAACGAAATCTTGCACATATCTTTGTTTTTCGGCAGTTTCTTTATTACAGATGAGTACAAATTGCCGGGAGCCGATACCCATTTTCTTTCGCAACGGCCGATTCCGTTTGTTTGCGTTTCTGCAATGATTCCGCACTCGAAAGCGGAGTTGTTTTCAATCATTCTGACCGCAAGTTTATGGGTACTGTCAATTTCTTTCAGCTTTATAACTTTCAACTTTTCTTCTCTATCTTGTTTAATAAATTTTCTAAATTTTTCATATCGTCGGGCATGTCGCATTCAAATCTCATGATTTTTTCGTTGCGAGGATGGAGGAATTCTAAAAAATACGCGTGAAGAGCCTGCCGCGGAAATTCGTTTATCTCTCTCGCAAATTCTTTCGGCAATGAATAATTTTTTACCTTGTAAATTCGGTCTCCGATCAGTGAATTTCCGAGGCTGGACATATGCACTCGTATCTGATGAGTTCTGCCTGTCAGCAATTCGCATTCAACCTTCGATGCATAGTTTGAAAAATTTTTTATAGTTCTGTAAATTGTGACAGCTTTTTTCCCTTTGGATTGTGAAACGGACATTTTCAATCTATTATTTGGATTTCTGGAGATTAAGGTTTCAATTTTTCCATTCAAAGGACGCAAAACCGAATACAAAAAACAAACATATTTTCTTTTTATTGAGTGAATCTCGAATTGTTTGGCTAGCTGCATATGAGCAAAATCATTTTTGGCAGCTACCAAAATTCCGCTGGTATCCTTATCGATGCGATGGACAATCCCGGGACGGATTTCTGAATTAATCGTAGATAGATTTTTTCCGCAGTGGTAGGCTAAGCCGTTTACCAAAGTATGTTCACGATTGCCGGCCCCTGGATGAACTACAACTCCGGCAGGTTTGTTTATCACCAGCAAATCATCATCTTCAAAAAGAATTTCAAAAGGAACTTCTTCATCCGGGCGGATTTCGATTTTATCCGACGGAACATCTTCCTCAACTGAAACGATATCTTCGATTTTTAGGGAAAAGTTCGGATCGTCAACCCTTTTCGAATTCACGCAAACAAAACCAGACTTTATCCAAGACTGAATCTTTGTCCGCGATACATCCGAAATTTTCCCCGATAAAAACTTATCGAGGCGTTCTTTGCCGACATCAACAGTTAATTTGATGAATCTTCTCCCTTTTTCTTCCGAGATTTTCCTTTTGAAGTAGAAGTAGGCATTTTCGATCTTTTCGTTGGTTTTACAATTACAGGTCGCTGCTTTTTCTCTATTTTTTGTCCCTCGAGAATCTTTTGGATTTCTTCTCCTGACAGAGTTTCATGTTCAAGCAATCCTTGTGCTAAAACTTCCAACGCTTCTGCGTTTTCTTCTAAAATTTTCTTGGCTCTATTGTAGGTCCTGTCTACGATCGAGCGGATTTCTTCATCGATCACCTGTGCGGTTTTTGCCGAAATATTCGAAGAAGAGGAAGTAGAATGTCCTAAGAATACACTCCGCGAATCATCTTCCTCGTACGATAAAAATCCGAGTTTATCGCTCATTCCCCATTCTATAACCATTCTTTTTGCGATTCGTGTTGCCTGTTCTATGTCAGATGACGCACCGGTCGTAACCTTATCGTGTCCGAAAATCATTTCTTCGGCGATTCTTCCTCCCGCTGCTACCGATAAGTCTGCTTCCAATTTTACACGGGATACAGAAATCCTGTCATTTTCCGGAAGACGCATAACCATTCCCAAAGCCCTTCCTCTCGGTATGATGGTTGCCTTATGAATTGGATCTGATTCCGGAATATTCAATGCAACGATAGCGTGCCCAGCCTCATGATAAGCAGTAAGTTTTCTTTCATTTTCGGTCATAACCATGGAGCGTCTTTCGCTTCCCATCATGACTTTATCTTTTGCTTCTTCCAATTCTTCCATGCTTACGTTTTTTTTGCCGTAGCGAGCGGCCAATAATGCGGCTTCATTTACAAGACTCGCCAAATCCGCTCCTGAAAATCCCGGAGTACCTCTCGCAATTATCAATGGGTCGACGTCTGCGGAAAGAGGAACTTTCTTCAAGTGAACTCTCAGAATTTTTTCTCTGCCTTTTATGTCCGGAGATGGCACAACAACTTGGCGATCAAAACGTCCCGGACGCAACAGGGCTGGATCGAGCACATCCGGACGGTTTGTCGACGAAATCACGATGACTCCGTTGTTTTCTTCGAATCCGTCCATCTCAACCAAAAGCTGATTCAGTGTTTGCTCTCTTTCGTCGTTACCTCCTCCGAGTCCGAACCCACGGTGACGTCCGACTGCATCGATTTCGTCAATAAAAATAATGCAAGGCGCGTTCTTTTTTCCTTGTTCGAACATATCACGGACACGGCTGGCTCCGACTCCGACAAACATCTCGACAAACTCCGATCCCGAAATGCTGAAGAAAGGAACATTTGCCTCTCCCGCTATAGCTTTTGCCAACAGAGTTTTTCCGGTTCCCGGAGGTCCGACCAGCAGAACACCTTTAGGAATTTTCCCGCCCAGCCTTTTAAATTTGCGGGGATCTTTCAAGAAATCCACGATTTCCTCTAACTCGCTTTTCGCTTCATCTATTCCTGCGACATCGTTGAAAGTAACTTTTGTCTTTTGACCGTTTAGCTTTGCTTTCGATTTCCCGAAGCTTAGAGCTCGGTTTCCTCCAGCCTGTACCTGTCTGAATGCAAAAAACCAAATTCCGAAAAATAACAAAATAGGAAGAAACAAATTAATGAATATCTTAAAAATCACTCCGTCATTCGGATCGGATGTTAATTTTACTTTTTTATCAATGAGTTTTTTCACCAAATCGGGATCTTGCGGATCATAGGTATTAAATGTTCTTCCATCAGAAAAAACACCTTCCACATTTAATCCCTTCATCGTAACGGAAGAAACCTTTCCGGCATCCAATTCGTTTAAAAAATCGGAATAAGGGATAGCCCTTTGGCTTCCTGAAAACGACTCCGCAAACAGAAACAGAACAAAACCTGCCGCCAGCCAAATTAACAAATTTTTGTAATTTTTATTCACAGTTCACTCCGCAATAAACGTCAAACAAGTCGGGTTTCCTTATAAATTTTACAAATTTCGTCCATTCACCAAAATCGTATTTCGCTTTACCGTCTTCGTACAAACATGGAAACCCAGCTAAAATATCATAGGGTATTGTAACATTAAATTCCCTTTCTGATGAGTATATATACTGATTTTTTGTTAATTTAAGTTTAATTAGAAAGCGATTGTCCCAAACATTCGTATTTGATCTGGAAAAGCTTCGTTTTTCTCTGAAGATAAATATTTTTTCTTTCTTTATTTTTATAAAACATTTTCCCAAAGTATTTATTTTTGAACACAAAATATTCGACAGAATTTTTTCATCGATAGAACTGGAATATTTTTTCATACCGATATTCCAGATGAGCCTTTTTAAAACTTCGATTTGAATTTTCGGTTTTTGATTTAAGAATTCTCTTTTATTGATTTCAGCAAATCCCAAATCGGAGATTATGCAATCGGATTTTAAAAAATCAACAGCCAGCCGTTCAATTTTGTGTCGAACTTCTCCGAATTTGCATATGTCTTTAGAAATTTCTTTTATTTTTTTTGAAGAATATGTTTGGATTTTTTTTCTTGCAACGACTCTTTGAAAAGTATCTTGAAAATTCATCGGATCGGTTTTCCATTCGATATTCTGACTTTTTAAAAAATCTTCCAGAAATTTTTTTGAGAAATGGAGTAGGGGGCGGATTATTTTCAAATTTTCTGTTAGCGTTTTTATTTGACTCATTCCCGCCAAACCAAACTCTGAACTTCCTGAATTTTTTCTGAGTTCATAGGTTTCGATTTGATCATTCCAATTGTGTCCAGTTGCAACAAAAGGAATATTTTTCTCTTCGCAAAATTTTCGAATCAAATCGTAACGAGCTTCACGAGCAAGATTTTCTAATTTTCCTTCATCATCTATGGAATCGTGTTCCCAGAATAAAATATCATGCTCGATATTAAGCTTTTCGCAGATAGTTTTTACGTACAGAGCTTCGTCCAATGATTCTTTGCGTAATCCGTGATCGACAGTGCAACAGTATAATTTACAATCGTGTTGTTCGCTCCATTTTTTCAGAAGAATTAAGAGCGATAAGCTGTCGGATCCCCCGGAAACGGCAGCACATATCGCTCGATTTTTTAATCGTGCATAATATGTTTCAAAAAATGAAAACAAGCCGTCCATTTCTTTAGAAAAAGAAATTTCAGTCTGCTTTAGATTTTCGAATTTAAAAAACATGCCTCAAGATTTTTTTAACTTTTTGAGTTGCTCAGTTGCTTTTCTTCCATATTTAGATTTCGGAAATGTCGCGGCCAGTTTTTTTAGTGTAGTCTCACGCTGGCTTTCTTTTCCTAATTTCAAAAAGCACAGTGATAGTTTATATAATGCTTTAGGAGTTTTTTCTCCCATCGGGCTGGCCTCAAAGCTTTTCATGTACTCCGTTGCTGCGTTTTGGTAATTTTTTTCCTCAAAATAACTTTTCCCGACATAGAAATGCATCATTCCGCAATATGAATTTTTTGGATTATTTTTTATGAAAGCATTCAGTATACTCCGCGCTTCTGCATATCTGTCATGCTTAAGAAAATTTTTCGCTGTTTCAAGAACATCCTTGGGTGATTTTTCCTTGATTTCTGCAGATATCTGCTCGTGACTTTTTGTTACAATGCTATCAGAACGATATATCCCCAGATTTTGTTCAATTATCTTAACGCGATGTTCCAATTCTTCGATTTTTCCATTGTGAGTACGAATCAACTCTTCAAAATCTGACTCATTCGATTTCGCATTGACTGCGTCTTTTGCCTCAACATTATACAAACTAATCAAAACAAAACTGCACAAAAAAAATTTTCTCATTTTTTTCTCTATCATCTTTCCTCAGGTCATCGTAGCACAATTAAGAACAACAAGCGAGTTTTAAAGTATTATGCATCAGATAAGAAGCAGTCATCGGAGCAACTCCGTATGGGGCAGGAGTAATAGCACCGGCCACTCCCGATACGTCATCGAAATCTACGTCGCCGACTATTTGAGATATACCTTTCTCATCAGTTATATGATTAATTCCAACATCGATTACGGTAGCTCCGTCTTTCACAAATTTTTTTGTAACAAATTTCGGATTTCCCATGGCGCTAACCAAAATATCTGCGGTTCTGCAAACGCTTTCAATATCTTTTGAGTAGGAGTGTAGAGAAGTCACGGTGCAATTTGCATTCAATAACAGCTGCGTCAAAGGACGCCCTACTGAAGAGGATCTTCCCAACACCACCGCATGTTTTCCGGCAAGATCCTCATGAACTGTCCGTAGTAAATGCAAAACTGCAAGCGGAGTACACGGAATCATTCCGGGCTCTCCCAGAAACAATCGGCCTTGATTAATTGTAGTTGCGCCGTCGACGTCTTTATCCGGAGAAATTAAGTTTATGACATCTCTGAAGCTAAGGTATTTTAGCCTGGAAGATCGGAAGAAAATCGCGTGAACACTTTTGTCTTCGTTTAATTCTTGGATAAACTCCCTTAATTCCGCTAACCTAGTTTTCGCATCAAGTTGATAATTTTTTGTGCCGATTTCAACAAATTTTGCGAGTTCATTTCTTTTGGACGAAAACAAACTATCGTTCTCATCTTCCCCTAAAGAGATGGTCACCAACTTCGGTGCAACTCCATTCTTTTTTAGATTCTTTACCCGACTACGAATAGCCAAATTAAACCCGTTGGCTATCTTTAGCCCATCAATAATTACAGCCATGCAGTTGCCTCAAGCTAATCTCAAGATAATTCTAATGACAATATTTTCTAAAAAAGTAAGCGCTAAAATCAACACGACAGGAGACAAATCCAGCGATCCCACCATACAAGGAAGACTTTTTCTTATAGGAGATAACATCGCGTTAGTCAGCCGCTCTAAGGTATCAACGAGCACAACCAAAAATCGATTATTGGCGTTAAAAATATTCGCGATGAACAACCAATTTATAATGACATCAGCGATCACTACCCAGATAGCCAGAACTAAAATCGTTTTTATTAAAAAAAGAAACGGCACTAAAAGTATATCGATCATAGTTCTACCTCTTCCACTTTCCCGTCTACTATACTAACAGTTCCGTGGCTATTTTGCGATACTTGACTTAATTTTAATTCAATTTCTTCCAGGATTTTTTTGCAATGATCCCTTAACAGGATTCCCTTTGTGTATAAATCCGAGGCTTCCTTGAGTGATAAATTTCCTTCGCCCAAAGCTGACACAATTTTTTCCAACTCATCGACAGATTCCTCAAACTCCATTTTTTCGATTTTTTTCTTCATTACGATTTCCTCATGGATTAAAACATTAGACAAGCGTTATCAATCATTCGGTTGGAAAATCCCCATTCATTGTCATACCAAGACACAATATTTACGAAGTTACCATCGATGACTTTTACCAAAGATAGATCCACTATAGAGCTATACGGAGAATGATTAAAGTCCGACGAAACAAGATTTTCACGCGTATATCCCAGGACATTCGGCTTAAATTTAAAGTCAGCCCACTTGATAATTATTTCTTTCAGCTGCTCCAAGGTAGTATTTTTCTTCAAAGAGAAATTACAATCTACCAGAGATACATTTGGAGTAGGGACTCGGTAAGCTGCTCCCTGCAATTTTCCTTTTAGTTGCGGAAATATTTTTTCTACGGATTTTGTTGCTCCGGTTGTCGTCGGTATGATGTTAATCGCTGCAGCTCGGGCTCGACGCAAATCCGCGTGTCCCGTGTCAACGATGTTTTGATCTCCCGTGTATGAATGTATAGTTGAAGCAAATCCTTTATCGATTCCGAATTCTGAATCCAAAATTTTTACTATCGGAGTAAGACAATTGGTCGTACAAGATCCACTCGATACAATTTTGTCTTCTTTACTTAAGATATCGTCGTTGACTCCGAAGATAATGATTTTTTCTAAATCTTTCCCCGGACATGAAAGCAATACTTTTCTTGCGCCTGCTTTCAGATGAAGAGAGCAAGCCTCCTTTGTTTTGAAGACGCCGGTGCATTCCATGACCAAATCGACATCAAGACTTTCCCAGGGTAAATCTTGAGGATTCCTTTCTGAGTAATAATACACCTCCCGACTACCGATACGGACTTTGTTTTCAGAAATTTTGCTTACGGCTTTATTGAAAAAACCGTGAACAGAATCGTACTTTAAAAGGTGAACCGAAGTATCGATATTTTCCAAATCATTTATGGCAACGACTTCTAAATCATTCTCTCTGTCATTTTCAAAAATTGCCCGCAAAACTAACCTTCCGATTCTTCCGAAACCGTTTATGGCTACTTTCATACCAATCCTTTCAATTTTTATAATCCAAGTTAAATTTCGCCCAAAGATATCACATCCCAATTGAGACTAAAACAAATTTGTAATCTTATCGAAAATATTCTTTGCGGTAAGTCCAAAATGTTCAAAAGCCTCTTTTCCTGGGCATGAAACTCCAAAAGAATCTACTCCAAAGAACAGTCCGTCAGATCCGAGATATTTCTCCCAGCCAAAACCATTCGATGCTTCAATTCCTACTCTGATTCCATTTCCCAAAACATGGTCTTTGTACCCAGATGGTTGTTGATCGAACAGCTCCCAACACGGAATACTTACAACATTTGCGCAAATATCTCGGTCATTAAGCATTTTTTTCAATTCCAACGCAATTCCGACTTCAGACCCAGATGCGATGAGAGAACATTTGACATTATTTGTGCTGTCATCATTCAGGAGATAAGCCCCGTTGGCGCAGAGATTCTGTCTGTCGCTGAACCTTACACTCAAAACTTTTTGGCGGGTGAGAATTATTGCCGACGGATGGCTACTACTCAGCGCAAGGTTCCAACACTCCACGGTTTCTATGGCATCTGCCGGACGAAAAACTTGTAAATTCGGAATAGATCTCAGCATTGCAAGTTGTTCAACAGGCTGATGGGTTGGTCCGTCCTCTCCGACTCCGATTGAGTCATGAGAAAAAATAAAAATAGTGGGGATATCCATCAGCGCACTCATACGGACAGCTGGCTTCATATAATCGCTAAACGAAAGGAAAGTTCCTCCGCAGCATTTTATTTTTTTGCCAGCGCTTATTCCGTTCATTATGGCTCCCATTGCGTGTTCGCGAATGCCGTAATGAATGTAACTACCCGAAAAATCATCTGCCGAGATAGGATTCATATTGTTATCTTTACAACCGGTAGATGATCCTAAATCGCATGATCCGGAAATCAGCAACGGGTTTACCTTAATTAATTTGCTCAAAATTTCTTTTGACAGAACTCTTGTTGCTTCGAACGGTCTTGAAATAAAATATTCTTTTTTAAAAGTTCTCAAGACCTTATTCATCTCGATATCTATATTGGAATCGAAACCTAGATATCTTTTTTCATGATTTTTGTACCAGTCTTCGCAGATTTCGTGGCTTTTCTTTCCGATGATTTTCCATGTGTGTGCTATATATTCCGGAATTTCGAAAGGTTTGTAGTTCCAATCAAAATATTTGCAAGCAAATTCTCTTTCAGCCGGAGTTAATGCTCCGCCATGGGCTTTCGGAAGATTTTCTCTGGGAGTTCCGTATCCGATTTTTGTATTGCAAATGACGATAGACGGTTTCTGAGAATTTTTTGCATTTTGAATTGCTTTTGTAATTTGATCTTCATCATATCCGTCGGTTTCCTGGATATCCCAATTGTAAGATTCGAATCGTTTTCTGACATCATCGCTGTAAGTAATACTGGTATCGCCGTCGATTGTGACATTGTTTTTATCAAAAAGAACAATCAGATGACCAAGGGATAAATTTCCTGCTAGAGAACAAGCTTCATGAGAAATTCCTTCCATCAAATCGCCTTCACCGGCAGCAACATAGGTATAGTAATTTATGCAATCGTTTCCGAGACGAGCATTCAGGAGCCGTTCTTCTATTGCCATTCCGACGGCATTGGCAATCCCTTGTCCCAGCGGTCCGGTGGTAATTTCGATTCCCGACTCAGGACTGTATTCAGGATGTCCGCTTGTCTTAGATCCCAGCTTTCTGAAGTTTTTCAATTCTTTTATCGTAAAATCTTTGTATCCCGTGAGATGCAGAAGAGAGTAGAGCGCAGCAGAACCATGGCCCCCCGACAAGACAAAACGATCTCGGTTAGGCCAAGTGGGATTTTCTGGGTCGAATTTCAAGATATTTTTAAATAATGCCGTTAGACAGTCAGACATTCCCAGAGGCATTCCAAGATGACCACTGTTTGCAGCCGCAACCTGATCTATAGAAAGAAATCGAACCGCATTCGCCAGACTTTTAAACATTACTCCACCACCATATTTCTACAAATTCTTACAAAATATTTTGCAGCTAGCTTTCAACACTTGAATATTGACCTATCACTACAAAAACCCAAGTCCATTATACTTTATATGTATTTTTAATAAACACTTTTCAATTATTTCGTCGGATTTTTGTTGTATAAATTCTTTATAAAGGATTTTAATCTCGGCCGTTTCTTTGATTTCGAGTGATCAATTGAAACTTCTTCGGATGGGGACTCCAAACCGAAAGCAGACATCATAAAATGCTTCCAAACAATAGCGGGAATTTTTCCCCCGGTCATCGACTTATTCATTGGGCTGTTGTCATCATTTCCTATCCACACTCCGGTAACAAGTGGAGGGGAAAATCCAATGAAACTGGCATCACGGCTATCGTTGCTGGTTCCGGTTTTTCCGTAACAAGGGACGGGTATTTTTGCCCTTTTTCCTGTTCCGTTTTCGACGATTTCCCTCAACATAATTTTCATTTTTTCGCAGATCTCGGAGGAAATGATTTTTTCCGGCTGTGTTTTTTTTGCTTTATATAAGATTTTCCCCTGTTGATTTTTGATGCTTACGATTCCGAACGGTGTAATTTTTTCTCCGTTAGTCATGGTTGCTCCGTAAGCTGCAGTCATTTCAAGAAGATTGGTTCCGCTTCCTCCCAAGGCAGTAGCGAAATTGTTATTTAATTCGGAAGTAATCCCTAAATCATGAGCTTTTTGGATAACTGCGGGCATACCGACTTTCTGGGCGAGGCGGACAGAACAGGTGTTTACTGATTGCGCGAAAGCCTGCAACATTGTGATATGTCCGACACTTTCGTATTTATAATTTTTCGGAGACCAATTGCCGATTCGGAGTGGCATGTCACTTATCATATCATAAATATCCATGCCGTTTTCTAAAGCCGTAAGATACACGAAATATTTGAACGCGGAACCGAAGGATCTTGTCGCCAACGCCCGATTAAATTGACTTTCTTTGTAAGTGTGTCCTCCGACCATCGCGCGGACGGCTCCGATTTTGTCAATTGCAACCAGCGCCATTTGATTTGCGTTGTTTTTGAATCCTTCTTCGTTTAGCGCTTTTCGGATGATATAAATTGCGTTTTTTTGCAGATTGGAGTCCAGCGTTGTGCGAATAATTAGATCTTCATCGTCCACCTGTACGAATTCCTCCAGATGGTCCATCAACCAATCGGTGAAATATCTGTTTTCGTTTATTGACACCGGCATCGTATGAGCTTTTTCGATTTCCTGAAGCGCTTCTTGCTCAGCTTCTGCCGAAATATATTTTCCTTCCTTCATACACGACAAAACCAAAATGGTTCTTTGATTCGATAGCTCTTTATTGTAAAACGGTGAATATTTCGTAGGGGATTTTAAAATTCCGGCTAACTTTGCGGCTTCAAATAGAGAGAGCTGTTTTGCTCGCTTTCCGAAAAATCGATAAGCTGCGGCATCTATGCCGTATGCTCCTGAACCGAAATAAACTCTGTTTAGATAAATTGATAGAATCTGTTTTTTTGTGAATTTTTTTTCAAGCCAGAGTGCCAAAACCAATTCTTGGACTTTTCTTTTTATCGATCTATTCGGCGATAAAAATAAGTTTTTCGCCAGCTGTTGAGTTAAAGTCGATCCTCCTTGGACTATTCTTCCGGACTTTAAGTTTTTGACCATCGCTCTGAGGATTCCTAAGAAATCCACACCGTCATGCTTGTAAAAACGACGGTCCTCAATAGCAACAACGGCGTCCCCTACATATTTCGGAAGTCCGTCTACACTGACGACTTCCTTGAATAAATCCCCGTAAGTTGCAATATTTTTTCCGTCATAAGATTCGAAAACTATGCTGGCACGACGCCCCTTGGATTCCAGATTATCCAAATCCGGCATATCGTGAATTAAAAACAAAAACAAAAAAAAGAAAAATAGGAACGAAAAAATCACCGTCGAGAGAATTAAACTTCCTAATTTCTTTCGACGGAAAATTTTTCTCCTAACCATTTAAGCATCCAAATTTATAACACTCAGCGCATTTTCTTGGATGAACTCACGACGAGGCTCAACGACCTCTCCCATCAAAGTGGTAAATACTTCGTCCAGATCCTCCAAGTGAGACATTTTTACCTGCATTAGCACACGAGCATTCGGGTCAATTGTTGTTTCCCAAAGTTGCTCGGCATTCATTTCTCCTAATCCTTTATAACGGTTTATGGTGATACCCTTTCTCGCATTGACCATAAATTTATCGAAGAAATCTATAGGCGATTTCACATGGGTGGATGCATCTTTCATGGTTAACACCGCAGGACCGTCGATAAAAGATGAAAACAGATCTAATTGTTCAGACAATTTTACGATTTCCGGAGACGTTAACAAGCTTTTCAAGACCTCAAAGTGTTCGACAACTTCTCGGTACTCTTTGCTGAATATGTACTTATCGTCAGTTTCAGAAACGCTCCAATTCCCTTTATCAACTTTTCCGAGATAGGA
>Ga0265299_10004982_pt1 | contig 12430 bp, 7 predicted proteins | sample AusTroGonzalo_MG_4_FD_193485 | JGI IMG/M metagenome (GOLD analysis project Ga0265299, IMG submission 193485) | Bovine rumen microbial communities from tropical cattle in Woodstock, Queensland, Australia - Gonzalo_02 | ecosystem: Host-associated > Mammals > Digestive system > Stomach > Rumen ...
ATTACTGTATCCGTCTTGGAATTGTCCCAACCCAAACAGGCACTCGTCACGCTCGGAGGTGAAAGTCAGTGTGGACTGTCCGTTCTGCAACTGATGACGTGTGGCGACAAACACGGTCTTTCCTTTCGCATTTTTAATATACAATGTATGGCGCTTCTTGTCGACCTTGACTGTAAGCCCGCAATCATCCACCTCCTCATCACGTACATAAATCCATTCCGGCAACGTGTCGGATACTTCACCTTCTGTATACAGGATGCGTACAGCATTCTTAGCCACGTGTTTTACGGCTATCATACCTTCCCCGAATTTCATCTTCATGGGCTTTGCTTTAACAGGTAGGAAAGCAGATAGCAACAGAAAGAGTATGATTAGTAGGTTTATCAGTTTATTCATATGATGTAGATTATTTATCAAAAGCCATATCCCAATGCCCACTCAAGCGAATAGGAGCGGTCGAACTGGTGAGCACGTAAGTCAAGTCCGGCAAATAAACCACCCCTGTCGCGGAAATGATAACGTATGCCTATCTTCTCGAAGGTTGTGCTGATATCCTCCGTCAGACCACACCGCTTGAACAGATAAACACCTGCAGCCACATGGACAGATATTCTGCGATACCAGAACTCTTGCTTCAGATAAGCACCAATGCGGACTGGCGAATATCCATCAGGATCTTCTCTGCCAGCGAGTAAAATGTCAGTCAGTCTGTAATTGTTGGCATCGAAATCAGCTTCAAGGCCTATACCGGTACCAAAGACGGGATGATAGCGCCATACTGATTCCACCCCCACAACACCACGGAAACGTGCCGGAGCAAGTCTGTCCGGATCATCCGATGCCAGAATGCCGTCAAATTCTGTGGGACAACTATGCACACCGGCAGCCAACAATACATTCCAGTTTATTCCTTTCTTGTATTCAGGTCTTGCTGGTGCTTCTGTCGGCCTTGGTGTGTTGGTATTGTCTTCGAGATAATGGCGTACTCCCAATCCAACCGAAACTTCGTTGACTCCGAAGTTCGGCGAACGGGTCATCCCATTGGAGTGATGGGTCAGATATACACCTGCCTGTAATGACCATTGTTTCGCGAAAAGCCACTCGGCATGCAAACCTGTTCCGAATACCGCAAAGACCTTCGACCCAATATATTTATTCATTGGATTCTTTCGGTAATCGTAGGTCTGACTGCTAAAGCCGAAACCCAGTTCCAACAGTGGACCGGCCTTAAATCTCTTGGTGCGGATAAAGTTGAAGTCAGCTCTGCCAAATAGGTTTATGATATCTCCTAGTCGGGCATTCTCCTTGAAGTTGAGTGTACTCATGGTGGCATAGGAAAAGCCAATGCCAAAGGTCGGATAATTGAATGCACGCTCAAACCAACCTCCGTCTTCCGGACGTGTTGACAACCCGACATTGAGGCCGTAGATGCCATAGTTATGACTGTTCAGCATGTCGCTATAAATGTTATGACCGTCCAAAATATGACTATATCTGCCATCTACACCAATGCTGAGGTGCTTACGGTCAATCCTCTGGGCTGTCATAACCAGACTGATTGCCAGCATACAAGTCATAATTGTCAGTTTTCGCATAACGTTTATATCTGTATTTTGTCCAGACCTAATCTCCGTCAGGCTTTGTTATGTCTTCTTTGTTAGTTGGAAACCATCTGAATGCTTCCGGTTTATCTGGATGAAGAGGGGTATAGTCCTGCCAATCTTCGCGTAAATACTGAACTATGGGCAATTTCAGTTGTTTCATCCCCATTACTACCATTTTTGCCACCTCGTAAGCCCCATACGGATTAAAATGGGTATTGTCCTCCAAGGCTTTCTCCTGACCTGGGAATGTGTTGGCAGGATAATGTACGAGCGATTTCTTGCTGCCCTCATAGCCTAAGGTCTCAAAGAAAGCACGGGTCATGTCGTGCAGTTCAATCACAGGCACTCCCTCTCTCTTAGCTACATCTCGCATGGCATCCGGATAGTCACCGTGCGTTTCCTGAATCTTCGTATGGGAAGGCTCATCGAAACTTCTGCGTTGCGTAGGGGTTACGAATATTAGATTTCCTCCTGCCTTACGTACCTGATCAATGAATATCTTAAGTTGATATTGAAAGTGATACCAGGCCCCATCCCCCGGCAGGTGTTCTTTCTGGTCGTTATGTCCGAATTCGCAGATAACATAGTCGCCCTTCTTCAGCATCGCAAGTACTTTATCCAATCGATGTCCGGCGATAAAGGAACGAGCTGTCAATCCGCTCTCTGCATGATTGGATATTGCCACCTTATCGGTGAACCAGCGTGGAATCATCTGTCCCCAGCTGGCATAGGGTTCCGTTTCCTGGTCAACAACAGTAGAGTTGCCGCAAAGAAAGACTGTGACAGCTGTTGTATCAGGTTCTATCCGGATAGACTTCACTGCAGGCTTCGTGCCATTAAACTCAAGGGTTAGCAGGTTGTCCCAGTTCAGATAACCAGTTTCGCGTGGTTTCAGGCTCACTTTTCTACTCTCTGCTATGACAGGCGAACGCTTGTTAACGATAAAGCTATAGGTCTCGAACTGGCCCTTGGGTGTGGTGCTGTTCTCAACCATCAGCCTGCGCGACTCGGCTCTCACAACGGTCTGAGCATCTCTTTTCTTCGCACCCAGGGTGACTGTCACCTTATAGTTTCCGTCCTTGACGGGAACAGAAAAATAAAATGGCTTGTCACTTACTTTATTTAATAAAGTGTCTGTTATCTGTGCATGCATGGAAAATGCTTGCAAGAATATAACGGAAAACATCATCCGCAGCCAGGGTCGACCGATATGACACAGATATCTTTTCATTATCGTATTGTTTTACTTTGACCGAACAAATTTGCGGAATGTGCCGTCAGATTCATGTCCGAAGAAGATACCGGAATGGTTGGGCTTGACAAGAATACGTCCCATTAAATCGTAGTATTTGGCCTGACTATCATTGTTTTTAATTGTATGAAGAGCCGATGCCTGTTCTTCCTTCAACTTCTTGTAGTATTCCACTGGGCTATAGCCAAGGTGAGGAGGCTGGTTATAACCACAGTTCTGCCATGCGATGGCCATATCGTAGGTATGATCGTCACGCAGCCATGGCAATTTGTATTTGCTCTCTGTTGTCGTTGTGAAGATAGTCAGATAATAATCCTTGCCGTTCTGTGCCCAGTAGACTGCTTCCTCGCGCCAGTCGCCGTAAAGGTCGCACTGCAGATTGGGGTTATACTTCGTACTGTTGATACTGTTGGCACCATAACCGTAATTATAAAGAGTACAGGTGCGATCCCAGGCAAGGTTCTTGCTGTTCCATTTATCCACGTGGCTACGATCGTGATATTCACGTAACAGGTCTCCGTCCCAGTATATGGCGTAGTTGATAGAAGAGCTGTTTACCGTTCCCTGTTTCCATGGAGCGATAATATCGCCCTTGCAAGTCATCAGGTTGGCATCACCCCACTCCATAAACTCAGCCCCTTCGTACCTGTCGTCGCAGTCAAAGGCTATTCCACGAGCGGTATCGCCACCTGTCTGTGGCTTTCCTACCAGAATCTTTCCCGTCTTGGCATCTATGAGCGCTGCGTCGTATTTTGCCGATCCCTCCTCTGTAATGATAAACACCTCCATACCCTCATTCTCGGGATCGAAGTCGCTCAGATGAGTTGCATCTCCATGGCCAAGGCCGGTACGCCAAAGAAGTTTTCCGTTATGGTCGATGGCAGCTGCGCCAACCATTATTTCGTCAAAGCCGTCACCGTCAAGGTCTCCAACGGTCAGGCTATGAGCCCCCTCAGCATATATGCCAGTTCCTTTCTTATCTGACGTGTTTTTCCACAACGTCTTAAACTCTGATCCGTTCCAACTATAGGCTGCAGCATAGCTGTATGTATAGATACCTCGAACGGTAACTGCGCAGGGCGTAGGTTTCCCGTCGACATCCAGAAAGGCCACGCATCCCTTGAACCAGTTGCCACGATGTCCGTAGTCAGCACCGTCTGTCTTGCCTGTCCGGTCGTCCCAGTTGCTGCGTATATCGAATAAAGGCCAGTAGTTGATGGTGGCCAGTTCATTACCCGTTACACCGTCAAAACATGTCAGCCATTCCTTACCAGCGTTGGTAATGACACCCGCCGAATTGACGGAAGATTTTGTATGGTTAGCTGTGGCAGCAGGTCCGGTATGCAGGTATGTGCCTGAAGCATCCTTCGACCCTTGTGCAGTCTTACAGATAAGTTCACCCTTTCCGTCACCGTCGAAGTCATAGCAGAGGAATGTGAATCGGCAGCCAGCCAGAACATTCGGTCCGAAATCTATACGCCACAGGCGAGTACCGTCCAACTTATAGCAGTCGAGAATCTGTGGCGCTGTCGCCGTACATGTGGCGCCGGCATTTGATGGTTCCCATTTCATAATAATCTCCTGTTCGCCATCACCGTCCATATCGTAGGCCGAGCAGTCGTTAGGTGTATAGGTCACCGTCGAACCGTCCTTCATCGTGTAGTCACCCGGATATTCCAGTTTGATATGGTGAAAGAACTTTGCATCACATCTTACCTCGTCTTGCGTGTCGATAATCGTTCCTTCTGCATCCAACACCTCCAGTCGGAACTTGACACTGCTGGTTCCCGCAGAGAGAAGTACATTCGTGCGGTCCTTCAATGTCTTCACCAACCTGTTGTTGGCATAGAGCTTGTATGTTGTGTTCAGCGGATCATCGGTACTGCGCATACGCCAACTCACGAACACATTCTTTTCGTCGATAGTCTTGCATGCCCATAAACCCCGACCTTTTTGGCTATAGATGTTTAGTGTCATCGTGGCAATAGCCAGAAACAGTATGATTCTTTGTCTCATCCGCACGTATAACATTTACAGTTTCACTTTATAGAGTTGGAAAGTCTTGGCAGGAATAGTGGGTGCAAAGGTGAGAGTGCCCTTGTCGGCTTTTATTGCTGTTGAGCTGCTCTCAGGTTTTATGACCTCAGGCTTTCCAGGTACATTCTCTGCATCGTATGCCGAACAATCCAGCGATATAACTTCGGCTACGGGGGGAAAGCTCTTGAACTTCAGCCCTGTGATGTTGATGCTGGTTGTACTGGCTTTCTCCTGTGTATTGATGACTTTCACTATTATTTCATTCTTGTCCTTATCTATCACTGCACTGGCAAAGACACCGTCCTGTCCCTTCTCCACTGGATTTGCTACAGGAGCACCACCATTTAGGCTGATAGTTGTAGGCAGAACATTCGTACCGCGATTGAGCATATACAGTTGCTGAACGTAGTACGAAGCAGTACGGGCGGTGGTAAGGTTATCATACCAGATAAGGTCGGGACGCCATTGCCATCCTTCCATGTGGGCAAAAAGCGGTGCATAGGTAGCCATGTGAACCAGGTCGGCATTACGCTCGATGTTCGTCATAAAGGCAGCCTCGTAAATGCTGGCACCGGCATGGTTGTACTTTTTCCCCCTGTCGTGACAAGCCCATTCGCCGGCAAAGACTCGCGGACCATCCTTGGTGTAGAAGTCACGATCGCTGTAGCGGTTCATCCAATCCTTGTACCACTGGATATCACGATAGAAATGCTCATCAACGAGATCGGCCTTCAGTTCGCACATGGCCCTCCATCCGTTACGGAAATGGTCGTCCTCGGCATTCGGACCACTGGTACCGATGAGTTTGATCTCCGGATGTACCTTACGTACTTCTGGAGCGATGATAGCCAATCGATCGAAAAATGGTTTCTCCCATTGTTCGTTCCCAATAGCCAGATACTTCAGGTTAAAGGGTGCAGGGTGTCCCATATCGGCGCGGAGTTTCGCCCACTGGTTGGTAGCCGGGTCTCCATTGGCGAAGTCAATAAGGTCTATGCAATCGTCTATGAACTGTTGCAAGCCCTCTTTTGTTGCGGGAGCGTGAGCATCGTCACCGTTCTGATACTGGCAGGCCATTCCCACGTTCAGTACAGGCAATGGCTCGGCACCAATCTCTTCGGAGAGCTGGAAATACTCGAAGAAACCGAGGCCGTAACTCTGGAAGTAGTCAGGGAAATATCGCTGGGTAAAGGTGTAGTGCCAACGATTCTCGTTCAGCGGACGGTTCTCCACAGGACCAACGGTGTTTTTCCACTGGTAACGGGTTGCCAAGTCTGTTCCCTCTACGATGCAACCGCCGGGGAAACGGAAAACGCCAGGATGCAGGTCCTCCAATGTCTTTGCAACATCCATTCGTAACCCGTTCTCATGCCCTTTATAGGTATTTACGGGGAAAAGGCTGATATGTTCCAGGTCGGTTGTCACCTTGCCGTCACCCCATATACGCAGGTGTGCCTTGGCAAAGGTTTTCTTTGGCTTAATGATGACAGAATACTTCTGCCATTCCTTACCGTCGACCTCCAGTCCTGCGTTGCCCAGTTTCTGGTCTTCGTCCATTGTGGCATTATCCACAAGGTCTATCCATAACTTGGCTTTTACGCCATCCGGCACACGTGCCCAGACAGAAAAGCGATACTCTTCCCCACCCTTCACGCCGATACCGAAGAAACCGTGATTCTCGATCATCGTATGCTTGTCGCGATGTCCCGAAGGCGCCAGACGTACATAGTGAGGATTACGGTCGAAGGGACCGTCGTTCCGTAATGTTACCTGACCAGAGATGTCCCATCCTGCAAAGTGATTGGGAAACTCAAAGCTACGGTTCTTCACCAGCTCGGCATAGAGGCCGCCATCTGCTGCATAGTTAATGTCCTCGAAGAAGATGCCGTACATCGTTGGCTGGATGGGTACACCCAGTTTCTTTGCATTAACGGTGATAACGTTCTCCTGTGCCATAGCAGATAAAGCCTGGAGCAGAACACCTGCAACTAACATACCTCGGACACATCGTCCGCTTTTCCCGCGAAGTATATTCATATATATAAAATATGTGTTATTGTCTTATCTTATATTCCAATAGTCAAAGTTCAACAGTTTTTTGTCCTTGGCTCCCTTAAATACAAAGTACAGGTCATGCACTCCCTGGGGATTGCTGACATTACCTGTGAACTCGCGGAAGGTCTCGTCATTTTCAGTAGATGAAACCTTAACCGAACCTATCATCTTTCCTTCAGGGCTATCAATGTGTAGTTCTATCTTGCCACCTACTGTAGCAGCACAACTGGCAGTAAACTTACTGATTTTCTGCGTGCCGAAGTCTACGCCGCGCAGAAGGATATATTCTCCGTTGTCCACATCTGTGACATAGATATCCTCTATACCACGCTTTACAGTCTTCAAACCATAGCCCCATGCCATTGTCTCGGCCTGAACGCGAGGACGGTACGGATTGAAGTTCTCTATCTGCTCTACCTTCACATCCTGGAAGTAAGGAGACTCTACAATGGTGCCGTCAGCACGGTAAGTGACAGGGAAAGCACTTACGCTGCGACGCTCCTTGTGCTCCTTGATGGTAAGGTTCTTCAGGTCGTAGTTCAAACCGAATCCATACCATTTGCCTTTATATTCGATAATGCCCGGATGATTACCGCGTGTACGTTCTGTAGGAGCCATCAGATAACCCTGGAAGGTATAAGGGCCTAATGGGTTCTGACTCATGGCATAGCCTAATCCCTCAGGACAGCAGGTCGAGGCGAAACCCATATAATATTTGCCGTCTTTCTTCCATGCCCAAGGTCCTTCCTGGTAATGCTCGGGTGTTCCATGCAGACGCATAGCATCACTCTTAAGGGAAATCATATCTTCGTTCAGCAGGGCAACATACAGATGTGGATTACCCCAGAACATATAAGCCTGTCCGTCGTCGTCAATGAGGATGGTGGGATCGATGTCTTCCCAGTGTTCACGTTGCCATACCAGAGGATGACCTAAGGGATCTTTGAATGGTCCGTAAGGACTGTTGCTGACCAGCACACCTATGCCGTGTCCGTGGATAGGACAATACATATACCATTTTCCGTTGCGTTCGATAACTTCTTCTGCCCACGCACCGTTCTTACCTTCATACCACTTGAAGTCATCAAGCGAAGCCACAGCACCGTGATCTGTCCAGTTGACCATATCTGTCGAGGTATAGAGCAACCAGTCGAACATCTTAAAGCCCTCTGCATCATCCTCGTCGTGTGTGGTATACAGATAAATGGTATCACCATGCACGTAGGGAGCCGGGTCGGCTGTGTACTTGGTTGAGATAACAGGGTCCTGAGCCATTGCCAGGCTCGTGCTCAAACTAATGAGTGTAAGACAGGAGAGAATCTTTTTCATGTGGATGTTTAATGTTATTATTAATCTTTGTTTATTTGTTCTTATAGACTTTTCTGACTGTTCCGTCGGCTTGCTTTTCTATAAAGAATCCCTTGTTTAACCGCGCGTTCAACTGACGACCGGAAAGGTCATAGATAGAAACTACCTTATCCGTTTGCCAGGGAGTTGGGACGATTCCCGTCTCTTCCTTATAGAGCATAAAGATATAGGTATTCAGGCTGCGTGCCGGGAAGCTGACAATCAGATCGGATGTGGGCTCATCTATGGTAATCTCTGACGTACGGCAGAGATTAGCTGACTCGTTGCCTGTGGACAACAGATGAACGCCACTCTTTACCATAACTGGCAATCTAAGTCTTAAATCATACTCTGTACTTGTTGTGTCGATAGCCATGACTATGAGTGAGTCACCCTTGATGTAGGCAGAATATTCGATGGGAGCCTCTGTTGCTTCGGTAGCGCCGGATCTGACCTCCAGACGGGTGGATCCGGTAACATGCTTCGAGAAGTGAGACATTACAAAGGCACGTGGCAGCAATTTGTTCTTGGTGTTGCCCGGGATGGTAATCTTCTTTTTGTCCAACTCTACTGGTTCGCCTGTGCCCACGAATGACCAATGCGCGCGCATGTACCAATATATATATCCTGTACAGCCCGACAGCATACATTCATTTAACTCCTCGGCAAATAGCAGTTGCTCATGCCAAGTGGGCAGATGGTCTATATGATCTGTCGAGGAATGTTCTGTCATCCATACCTCCTTGCCGTATTTAGCAGCCAGGACAGCTGCACTCTTCATATTCCCCAAGGGCGGATGACCATAGAGATGGCCCGCAATTATGTCAATCTGGTCGCGTGCTTTCGAATCTTTCATTAGCATATCAGAGTACTTAGGGTCGAAACCCAAAGGCTCTGCGCTGATAAGACGGACATGCGGATATTTCTCCCTATCGAGCAGGTATGCATAGTTCTTAACCAGATTCAACTGCTGTTCGGGTGTATAGAGGCATCCTGAATAGTTGACCCACCAGTCGGGCTCGTTCTGCACGGAAATAGCATCTACGAGTACACCCTTCGACTTCATGTACTTCAGGAAAGTGTTTATCCACAGGAAGAACTTCTCGTAGCAGTCCTCGCGCAACTCGCCTCGCGTTGCATTCTGGTCTTCTGTGTTTCCGCCAGAGGCCGAGCCGTTGGTCTTATAGTCACCTGGTGGCGACCATGGCGTACCGAAGACGATACCGCCGACCTGTTTGACGTACTTGGCAGAAGGGACTGAGCCCTGCCAATCGTAAGGAGAGTCGTAGTTGCCCCACTCCGGAACAATGATATCGCCCTCGAAATTGGGCGAGATCTCCATGCGCATGATGTTCAGGCCGATCTTAGACTTAGGACCGTAAAGGAGCTTCACAGGTTGAGTGTCAGTACCATATGGACACATGGCTCCATCGCAGCAGGCCGCCCCGAAACCCGTCACCGTCTGGAAACGTTTATTGGTAACATTAATGGTAACTGTTTTTGCGTGGACGGCCGTAGCGACGGCAAATACCAAGGAGGTAATAATAACCTGTTTTGTTTTCATTGATTAGTTTATGGTGAAAGAAATTATTGGTTGATTCGTTGATAAAGTTTGGCAGCGAGCGCTCCGCTGATGTTATGCCATACACTGAAGATGGCACCTGGGATGGTGGCTAACGGGAAAGCTGCAAAGTGCAGGACGGCCAGCGAGGAGGCTAGACCGCTGTTCTGCATACCGACTTCTATGCTGAGAGCAACACACTTGGGATGGCCCAACTGCAGCATTTGTCCTATCACGAAGCCTACCAGCAGACCTAATATATTATGTGCAATGACTACCAGTACCACTATCATACCGCCAAGCAGCAGCCTGTCGGCACTATGCGAAACGACAATTCCTACTACCAGCGCAATAACTACAGAAGAGAAGGCTGGCAGATAAGGCATAACACGCTTTGTTAGCTTGGGCAGGAAGTGCTGACAAAGCAGACCACCTATGATAGGTGCAATAACCACATAAAAAATGCTCTGTAACATTCCTATTGTGTCAACATCTACCATTGTACCAGCCATAAGCCAAACCAGTAAGGGTGTTAGCACAGGCGCAAGCAACGTAGAGCATGCCGTCATACCGACAGAGAGAGCCAGATCGCCCTTGGCCAGATAGGTAATCACATTCGAGGCCGTACCACCAGGACAACAGCCTACCAGAATAACGCCCAATGCCAGTTCCTTGGGTAATGAAAAGGCAATTGTCAATCCCCAGGCCAACAGCGGCATTACCGTAAACTGCGCCAGACAGCCTATCAGGATGTCCTTGGGCCTACTCAGCACAATACTGAAATCGCGCGGAGAGAGTGTCAAGCCCATTCCAAACATGATTACACCCAACAAGGGATTGATGTACCATGTGTCTATCCACACAAAGGATTCAGGCACGGACATCGACAATATTCCTACTACCAGAACCATCAATGCCATCCATCGGGCTATGAAATCACAGATATATTTCATTAATCGTTTACAAAAGTTTGCACATTTTATCTGCAAATATACATATATTTCGATAATTATTGCTATCTTTGCAAAAAAATAATTGAAATAACGAAGATTTATAACAATAAACTATGAACATGAAACCATTATTGGCCCTTTTGGTAGCCTTCACCTGTCAACTATCACCTGTCAACTGTCAACTAAAACAGGCATACCCCATCACTCCAGTTCCCTTTACTTCGGTTAAGGTAACGCCTGCTACTTTCTGGGGACAGAGATTAGAGGCGAGTAGAAATGTAACCATCCCTCTCGCATTCTCAAAGTGCGAGGAATCAGGACGTTATAGTAATTTTACTAATGCAGCTATTCATCTTAAAGACAAGTCAAAGGTCTTTGATATAAAGAATGGGACTTTCCCCTTTGACGATACCGATCCTTACAAGACCATTGAGGGTGCCAGCTATATTTTGCAGACTTATCCCGACAAGCAGCTACGTGCTTATGTGGATAGCATTATCGATATCATAGCCACAGCTCAGGAGCCTGACGGCTACCTCTATACGGCACGCACGCAGAACCCGGAACATCCGCACCCCTGGTCGGGCGTCAGTCGTTGGGTCAGCGAGGAACAGGGCAGTCATGAGTTGTACAACCTGGGCCACATGCTGGAGAGTGCCATTGCCCACTATCAGGCCACAGGCAGTCGTAAGTTCCTGGATATTGCTATCCGTTATGCTGATGTCGTTTGCAAGGAGGTAGGTCCCAACCCAGGACAGGCCTGTGTGGTAGCTGGACATCAGATACCTGAGATGGGTCTGGCAAAGCTTTATTTGGTAACAGGCGACAAGAAATATCTGGATGAGGCCAAGTTCCTACTTGACTATCGTGGAAAGACAAAGGTCAAGCAAGAGTACTCACAGAGTCACAAACCCGTTGTGGGGCAGGATGAGGCTGTGGGCCATGCCGTACGTGCTGCCTATATGTATGCCGGTATGGCAGATGTGGCGGCCCTCACAGGCGACAAAGATTATATCAAGGCTATCGATGCCATCTGGGATAATATCGTTGGTAAGAAACTCTATATTACTGGTGGTATTGGTGCTACCTCTAATGGCGAAGCCTTTGGCAAGAACTATGAGCTGCCCAATATGTCCGCTTATTGCGAGACCTGTGCCGCCATTGGTAATGTATACGTCAACCACCGCCTGTTCCTCTTACACGGCGAGGCTAAATATTATGATGTATTAGAGCGTACCTTATATAATGGTCTTATCAGTGGTGTATCATTGGAAGGCAACGGCTTCTACTACCCCAACCCATTGGAGTCAGAAGGTCAGCATCAGCGTCAGCCTTGGTTCGGCTGTGCCTGCTGTCCCAGCAACATCTGCCGCTTCATTCCCTCGTTGCCAGGTTATGTATATGCTGTTAAAGAAAATTCCTTTAACAATACTCCAGCGGTCTATGTGAACCTTTTCTTATCGAACACATCAACGTTGAATGTGGGTGGCAAGAAGGTTCGACTAAGCCAAGAAACGAATTATCCTTGGGATGGTGATATCACGCTGAAGGTTGAAGAGAACAAGGCAGGAGAATTCATCTTCCGAATTCGCTTCCCGGGCTGGGTGCGTAACGAAGTTGT
>Ga0265299_10004987_pt1 | contig 12426 bp, 10 predicted proteins | sample AusTroGonzalo_MG_4_FD_193485 | JGI IMG/M metagenome (GOLD analysis project Ga0265299, IMG submission 193485) | Bovine rumen microbial communities from tropical cattle in Woodstock, Queensland, Australia - Gonzalo_02 | ecosystem: Host-associated > Mammals > Digestive system > Stomach > Rumen ...
CGTTCTCGTCGTATAGATGGTACACGCCTCACAACCGTAAGGAGGATCCGGACCGCACGCCCGTAAGCTGGATTATCGAGATTTCCAACAGCGGCCAGGACGGCTCGTGGGTGGTTTGCGACGAGGGATCGCAAGAGTGGTCGGCTGAAGATGAGGCTGACAACGAAGCTCGCACAGGCGATACTTTTTCGGATTACACTGGCCGTCTTCGCGGGCCGTTCACGGCTACGGGCCAGACGAAATCCGCCGGAACCTCTCTTTACACGCTCGACAGCGCATTCTTCGGGGAAGGCTCGTCCGTCGCTGCGCGCGATACGCACCGCAAGCTCAAGTCTCGCTACTTCATGTTCAAGGTGCTTGAGACTGCGAATCCCGATCGCGACCAGTATTCATACGGATGGGAACTGGCGGAGATAAGCCTCTACAGGGACGGCGAGCGCGTCAGCTGGCCAGATGGCACGACAATCGTTTCGGCAGGAGGGAGTGTAAACGGCAACAGCAACTCACGGCTGACAAACCTTGTGAACAATGTCGTGTGGGAACCTGACGGCAGGGCAACCACCGAAAATCCAAACGCCGAGCGCACGTTCGTGATGGAAATGCCGAGCTTCGTGGTCATCGACGCCGGAGAGGAGCTGGAGTTCGACGCCTATGCGTTCGTCAGCACGAGCTCGTCTCTTGTCAACACCGATCGCATTCCCAAGGCGTGGACGTTCGGCATTGCGACGTCGAATGACAGCAACGACAATTTCGTGACCATTGACTCGGCGGGCAATTACACTCCGGGCGTTGACTACGTGATCACCCAGGCCTACCAGAGGCTCGGGCCGTTCGACGTAGCCTCAAAGTTCCCGTATCTCGACACGTCGGCCGCCAACTCGATAGGCGACCGTTCTCCAGTCGCGATTGACGCTGGTGCCATGTTGAAGATCGATGCGGACTACGAGAAGTTCGGGCCGCTTTCGGGCTCGGGTACGCTTGACCTCGTGTGGAACGCCGTCGGCGAGATCAACGCCTGCGCCCCTGCGACGTTCTCCGGCAGCGTGACGGGCAATGGAACGCTTGCCGTGTGCGGCGACTCCGTGCAGACGTTTGACGGCGCGTCGCTCTCCGGCGTGAAGACGCTTGAGCTGAACGGCGGCGCGATCGCTGGCACGGCCTCGTTTGGCGGCAATGACGTCACGGTCGCCTTCAACGGCGGCGCGACTGGCGCGGCGCTTTCGGGCATAGGCACGCTTACGGTGACGGGCGACGTCAAGTACGCATTGCCTGATCTTGCCGGTCAGAACGCGTATTCGGTCACACTCTTTACGGCGACGAGCATCCCCTCCGCATCGCAGGACCTGCTGAGGGACGGCGTGGTCAACGCCACGCACGGCTGGTTGTGCACCGTCACCGTCACCGATACAACCGTGACGTTGGATGCACGCAAGAGCGGATTGGTATTGCTTATCAAGTGATGGCGTAGCCAATGTTGCGAGCCGCAGAGGTATTGGCGGTTGCCGCGATGTCGGTCGCGGCACTGTGTGGATGCATCGAGCGCAACGGCGACTTCGTGATTGCCAGGCGCGGGGCCGCGGCGGACTGCACCGTTGTCGTGCCGGAAAACGCCTCGCCGGCGGTCCGCTTCGCCGCTGGCGAGTTCCGCGAATACGTTAAGCGTATGACGGGCGTCGAACTTCCGCTTAAGACAGCTGCGGAGCTTCCGACGGGGAAGGCTGTGGTGATTGGCGAGGGCTTCGATATCGCGGCGCTTGGAGACGAGGGCTTCAGGATCGTCGCCAGGGGCGACAGGCTCTCTGTGCTTGGCTCTGGCCAGAGAGGCGCGCTCTATGGCGTGTACGAGCTTCTGGAGCGCTTCGGCGGGTGCGGATGGTTCTCGCCGAATTGCGAGATTGTGCCAGAGATCGATGTGTTCACCGTTCCTGGAGGATTCGACGAGGTTCAGAAGCCCGCGTTCGTTTCGCGCACGACTTCGTGGGGCGTAGTCCGGAAGAATCCGCAGTTCGCCGCGCGATTGCGAATCAACGGCGTGACGGATCCTGACATCCCTGCGGAGCGGGGCGGGGCTGCGCTGAGGTTCTGCAAGGGATTGGGAATAGGGCACACTTTTCAGCATTTACTGCCGTCCGAAGTGTGGTTCAAGACACATCCCGAGTATTTCTGCGAGGTCGACGGGCGCCGCCGCAGCGGAAGGGAGATACAGCCGTGCCTCACAAATCCAGACGTGCTGCGGATCGTTGTCTCGAACGTTCTTGAGCGGCTTGCCGCCGATCCCGAGGCGAACGTCGTCGGCGTGAGCCAGAACGACAACCGCATGTACTGCCGTTGCGAGAAGTGCAGGGCCGTCGACGACGAGGAGGGCGGCCCGGCGGGCTCGCTCATTAGGTTCGTGAACGCTGTCGCGGCGGAGGTGGAGAAGGTGCGTCCCGAGGTGCTTGTCGAGACTCTCGTCTTCCAGTATTCCCGCAAGCCGCCCAAGCTGGCGCGCCCGCGCCGCAACGTGATGCCGTGTCTCTGCGCCATCGAGATCGGGCATTCGGTGCCGTTTGCCGAGCGTGCGTTCAAGGCGGACTCGCTCTACCTGGACGACCTTGTTGAGTGGGGCAGGATCTCCGGGCATCTGCTCGTATGGGACTACTCCACCAACTACCACAATTTTCTCTATTCGTTTCCCGCCGAGCATACGTTCGCCCCGAACCTGCGAACGTACAGGGCCAACGGGGTGAAATACATGTTCATGGAGGGCAGCTCCACGTTCCACTGCGACTTCGAGGAGCTGAAGGCATGGCTTCTCGCAAAACTGATGTGGGATCCCGATCAGGATGAAAAGGCGCTCCTCGACCGCTTCTTCGCCGGCTACTACGGCGCGGCGGCTCCTTTTGTGCGCGAATACTTCGAGCGACTCGGGGAGGAGGCCGTCGCGCATCCGAAGGAACGTCTTGGCATATTCGACGCGGACCCTCCGTCGTGGTACACTTCCGACTTCTCGGCTTGGGCGAAGGCGCTCTTCGCCAAGGCGGAAGATGCCGTGAAGGACGATCCAGTACGCTATAAGAACGTCCGCTATTCAGGGCTTGTGCCGATCGTCACGGAGTTGGACCGGTATGCGGGGACGGCCAAGAGCATCTTCGCTTCGCGTACTCCCGGTTCGCACGTGGCGCCGAAGGCGTTGCGCGACGACTGGAAGCGGGTGGTCGATACGATGGCCTTCACGAAAAGGCATGGACATCCGATGCGTCTGGCGGCGGGTCTTTGCTGGGAGCCCTGCAAGCTTGTGGAATGGAAGCGCATCTACGGGCGAGAGGTGGAGCCGGGTCCGAGCGAAAGTGCAGTGGTGCCTTCAAAGGATCTTTTCATCGTTTCGGGCCGTCATGCAAAGCTGGTCGGCGATGCGGAATCCACCTGCGGAATGGCGCTCTCGTTCCTGCCGTCAAGCGGAAAGCCGATGGCGAGGCTTGAGTTCTCGAAGGTGGCGTTCGACGATGGCGTGCCGTACAAGGTGCGCTTCCGCGTCAAGGTAGTGCGGGACGGTGGCAAGGGCGCGGCATTCAGGGCGACGCTTGCGGAGAAGGGCGCGAAGCCCGTGGCGATCACGAATCTCGGAGAGGCGCAGACGCTCGGCAGGGGCGGCGAGGCCGTAGAGAGACGTGTCGACGAAGTCGGCGACGGCTACGAGTGGTATGAGTTCCGCCCGACAGTGTTGAACGACAGGATGGTGTTTGAGTTTGGCTCGGGGCCGTGGGAGCGCGGCGGCGGCATTGGCGCCACGAAGGAAGTGCGCCTCGACGTCGTTGAAATCTCGCGGTGCGACTAATCAGTCATGAAAGGGAAAATGCGATGAATACGAAGATGATGGTGTCTGCATGTGTAGCGGCGTGTGCGCTTGCGGGGTGCATTAACTCCGCTCCGACGTCCAATGAGGTTTGCGATATCGTGATATACGGCAGCAGCCCGGCGGCGATTTCCGCGGCAATCCAGGCCAAGCGCATGGGCAGGAGCGCGGTGATCGTCTCGCCCGAGACGCGAATCGGCGGCTTGACGACTGGCGGCCTCGGACAGACCGACATCGGCAACAAGGCCGCGTTTGGCGGCATTGCGCTCGAGTTCTACAAGGCGGTCGCTGCCTACTACGCGGACGGCGCCAACTGGACGCGGCAGACGCCCGAGTCGTACTTCCCGGACGGACAGTGCGCGGGGTCGAAGGGCAAGGAGTCGATGTGGACGTTCGAACCGTCCGCCGCGCTGAAGATACTCGAGGGCTGGGAGAAGCGCGACGGACTCGACATCAGGCGCGGCGAATGGCTCGACCGCGAGAAGGGCGTCGTGAAGGAGAACGGCAGGATCGTCTCTATAAAGACGCTCTCCGGCAACGTCTACTGCGGCAAGGTTTTCGTCGACGCGACGTACGAGGGCGACCTGATGGCCGCCGCAGGCGTCTCGTACACCGTCGGCCGCGAGGCGAACGCCGTCTATGGCGAGACGCTTAACGGCAACCAGCCGGAGCAGGCGAAGTTCCACCAGCTGAACGTCGGCGTAGATCCGTACGTCGTTAGGGGCGACCCGAAGAGCGGGCTTCTCTTCGGCGTGGAGCCCTACGACCCCGCGATGAAGCCGGGCGACGGGGACAGGCGCGTGCAGGCGTACTGCTTCCGCATGTGCCTTACGGACGACCCCGAGAACCGCATTCCGTTCAAGAAGCCAGAGGGCTACGACGAGCGCGACTACGAGCTTCTCTTCAGACACCTCGCCATCGCGCCGCTCGACCGCAGCGGCATGCCGTGGATCAACTCTAAGATGCCGAACCGCAAGACCGACACGAACAACCGCACAGGCTTCTCCACAGACTTCATCGGGCAGAACTGGGCGTGGCCGGAGGCGACCTACGCCGAGCGCGAGAAGATACGCGCCGCGCACCTAAAGTACCAACGCGGGCTTATGTGGACGCTTGCCAACCATCCGCGCGTGCCGGAGAATATCCGCAGTGAAGTCTCGAAGTGGGGCACGTGCAGGGACGAGTTTGCGGATGGACTTGGCGACGGCTGGCAGACCCAGCTCTACGTTCGCGAGGCCCGGCGCATGGTAGGGGAGTACGTCATGACAGAGCATAACTGCTGGGGCGCGGCCGTTGCACCGAAGCCCGTCGCGATGGGCGCCTACCAGATGGACTCCCACCACGTTCGCCGCTATGTCGGCGCCGACGGCTTCGTCCATAACGAGGGCGACGTCGAAGTGAAGGTCGACGCCAAGACCGGGAAGCGCTTCAAGCCCTACCCGATCGGCTACGGCGCGGTCGTGCCGAAGCGCGGAGAGTGCGAGAACCTGATCGTCCCCGTGTGCATGTCGGCGTCGCACATCGCCTTCGGCTCCATCCGCATGGAGCCCGTCTTCTTCGCGCTCGGGCAGGTCGCGGGGACGTCCGGCGCGATCGCTGCGGCGGACGGCGTCGCCGTGCAGGACGTCTCGTATGCCGAACTTTCCGCCCGCCTGCTGGCGGACGGGCAGGTCCTGGGCGTTGGCAAGTAGCCTTGTTTTTTGGTGTGATACGGCCCAAACCCCTGCGCATCGGCAACAAGATACCTCTTTGGCTTTTTGGGTTCCTATACTAGACTTGGTGCCCTATTAGTCCGTCATGCCGACGGTGCGCTTTTAGCCGGACTTTGCGATGTTGCCGGAATTATGGTAGAATACGGCAAATACTACTGAAGAATAGGAGCAGTCGTGGAAGAAAAACGCATCGGCATATATGGAGGCAGTTTCAATCCCGTGCATTTCGGGCATGTCAACGTCGCTCGCAAGGCGATTGAGGAACTGGGCCTGGAACGTCTTATAGTCATTCCTGCGAACGTGAGTCCGTTCAAGACTGGCGAAGCCCCGCGTCCTATGCCTTGGGACAGGCTGGAGCTTGTGAAGGCTGCGTTCTCGGGGGTTGAGAAAGCAGAGGTTGACGAGCGCGAGATCAGGCGCGGCGGAGTTTCCTTCGCAATCGACACCGTCCGCGAGATCGCGGCGGAAAATCAAGGCGCGGAACTTTTCTTCATTATCGGCGAGGATTCCGTGGAAGGGCTGGACGGCTGGAAGGACATAGACGAACTCAGGCGTCTCGTCACGTTCAAGTCGTATCCAAGAACGCCGGAATCGTCAACCGAAATCCGGACGCTGTTCGAGGAGAACGGCGTAACGCTCAATCCCGACGAGAAGATCGTCGCGGCAGTTCGCGCCGGAGTCGTCCGCAAGAACGGGTTCTGTCCGTGCAGGCTTCCGAAGCTGCCGGAGTTTTTCTGTCCCTGCGACGAGTTCAAGTCGCAGTTGCGCGATCCGGAATATCATGGGCTGTGCCATTGCAGACTTTATCTTAAACCCTAACGAAAGGCAAAAATGAAGATCGGTTTTTTTGGTGGAGGCAACATGGCCGAGGGGATTCTCTCGGCGATTGCGAACAAGAAGGACGTCGTCATTGCGGAGAAGAATCCCGACAGGGCGAAAGTGCTTTCGAAGAAGTACGGCGTCGCAATTGCTGGCGACGTCAAGGAAGTCGCCGCGAAAGCGGAGATAGTGTTTCTCGCGGTGCGGCCGCAGGATGTAGATTCCGTCGCGGTGGAAGTAAAGCCGCTTCTATCTTCCAAGCAGACGCTGGTTTCCATCGTCGCCGGAAAGACCATTGCAAAGCTGCGCGCGGCATTCGGCACGAAGGTCGGCATGATTCGCGTTATGCCGAATCTCGCGCTGCGCGTCGGGGCGGGGATGTGCGCGATATGTCCTGCGCCGCGCACGTCGAAGGCGCATCTTGCGGCGGTGCAGGCGATTCTTGGCGGCGCGGGGGCGACGGCGCTTCTCAAGGAGCGCGACTTTGACGCGGTCACCGCGCTCTCCGGGTCTGGCCCCGCCTACTTCGCGTACATGGAAGAGGCGATGGCGGAAGGCGGCGTCGCGCTTGGTCTCAAGCCGGACGTCGCGCGTCTTCTCGCGGAGCAGACGATGTACGGAACGGCGAAGTTCCTCAAGGAGACGGGAATGCCGCTGGGGCCGTTCATCGCAGGCGTGTGCACGAAGGGCGGCACGACCGCCGCGGGAATGAAGCATCTTGATCGTCCGCAGTTCAAGCGCATAGTCGCGAAGACGCTCGCGGCGGCCGCGAAGAGATCGAAAGAGCTCGCCTGATGGCGGATATACTTCTTGCAGAGGACGACCGAGTCGTCAGAAAAACGCTTGTAGCCATGCTAGAGGGGGCGGGGCACTCGGTGCGGGCCGTTCGCGACGGTGCGCGCGCAGTCGCCGCGTTCGGCGAGAAGCGTCCTGACCTTGTCGTTCTCGACGTCATGATGCCAGTCATGAACGGACTGTCGGCGTGCCGCGTAATCAGGAAGGCAGACGACGATACGCCGATCTTGTTCCTTACTGCGCTCGATACGGAGAAGGACGAGCTTGCGGGCCTTGGCATCGGCGCGGACGACTACATCTCCAAGAGCGCGTCTGATGAAATTCTTCTTGCCCGCATCGCGGCGGCCTTGAGGCGCGTGATGAAGCCGTCCGTCGGCGGAGACTTCGACTTTGGAGCTTGGCATGTCGATGTGTCGCGCCTGGTGATGACGCGCGGCAGAAAGAGCGAACGCCTCATAGAGAGGGAGATCGCGATTTTGCGTATGTTCTCTTCGCATCCGGGCGAGGTCTTCAGCCGGGACCACATCTTGACGAAGCTCTGGGGCGTCGCCGAGGATGTGAACGACAACTCCCTGAGCATGGTAATGTTCAAGTTGAGGGAAAAGCTTGGCGAGGAGGGGAAGGCGATAGAGACGATACGTGGCGTCGGCTACGCCTACCGTCCGTAGCCAAGTCCGCAATGCGCGTTAAGATATTTCTGACATGGCGATAATTGTGCTTGCTCTGATCGTTCTTTCTGCGTTCTTCTCGAGCGCGGAGACGGTTCTGTTCTCCTTGACAGGAGCGCAGAGAGCGAGGATAAGGGCGAGGAATCCCAAGGCTGACGCGCTCATTGCAAGGTGCCTTGCCGACAAGGCCGTGCTTTTCTCCACGCTTCTCGTCGGAAACACCTTCGTAAACTTTGCGATCGCGTCGATTGGGTATCGGCTATTTTCGCGATGGACTCCAGGCAACGAGTGGCTTACGGTTCCAGTGGTCACGGTGGTGCTGCTTGTGTTCGGAGAGATAACGCCGAAACGGCTTGCCCTGCGGTTCACGGAAAACCTCGCGCCTTCCGTTGCCGCGCTTCTATGGTTCTGGCGCGTTCTGCTCGCGCCGTTCAACTTCGTGCTGCGCTTTACGTCCAAGGCTTTCGCGCCCGCCCTTGCCAGGGAGCGTCGCGCGCTTTCCGACGCGGAGATAATCTCCGTCATGGAATCGGCGGCGGAGCGCGGCGAAGTGAGCGCGAAGGATGCGGAAATGGTGGAAGGCGTCCTTCGCCTTTCCGAACTCTACGCTAACGACGAGATGACCCCGCGCGTTGACGTGGAGGGGATCGACCTCGAGTGGGGCGAGAAGGACAAGGCCGCCGCGCTGGCGTCATACAGGCACCACTATCTGCTTGTGTACCGGCGCACTCCGGACGTGGTGGAGGGCGTTATGGAGCGTGCGAGCGGCAAGATTGAGGATGCTCTTTTCGTGCCGGAGACGGTAACTCTCGACGATCTTCTCGTGACCTTCGCAAAGAGCGGAAAGCCCCTGGCGGTCGTTCTCGACGAATACGGCGGCACGGCTGGAGTAATTTCGCCTGACGACATCCTCGAACTTATCGTAGGACCTGGCGTTTTCGCGCAGCCGGGGATGGAGCCGCAGATCGTCAAGCGCGGCGCGAACGTGTGGGAGATAGACGCGCGGGCGTCGCTGGACGAAGTAAACCGCGAACTGGACATCGAGCTTGAGGCGGAAGACGCGGACAGAATCTCCGGGTGGGTGCAGTTCCATGCCGAGCGCATCCCACATGTGGGGCAGCAGATCGAGGCGGACGGATGCAGGGCGACGGTTCTCAAGCGCCGCCATCGCCGCGTCACGCAGGTGAGGCTGGAAGTGCTGTCGCGTCCATCGGAGGTTGACGAGGCGGAAATCATCGCAGACACCGACGAGGCCGTGGAGCGGACGGAGGAGGAGGACGCATGATGGTCTTCTTACTCTCTCTCTGCGCTCTTCTGGCGCTCGCCTGGGCCGCGTTTTGCGCGGGCGCCGAGACGGGCTTTCTGTCCGTAAGCCGCGAACGCGTGCTCCATCTGGCGCGAGAGGGCGGACGCAAGGCGATCAAGGTTCAGAAGGCGATAGGCGACATGGGCCGCACGACTACGACGATCCTCATCGGAAACAACATGGCGTCCGTGCTTTATTCGTCCGCGACGGCGGCGCTTTCGGCTAGGCTCTTCGGCGGCAACGTCACTGCGAGCGCGATCTGGAGCTTCGTTGCCGCGTTCACGGTGCTGTACGTGTCGGAGTTCATGCCGAAGCTTCTCTTCGCGGCGCGACCGCTCCGCCGCACCCTTGCGCTTGCAGACGCATACGAGGTTATGTCGCGGATCCTCTCGCCGCTAACGTTCCTCGCGATGAAGTTCACGGACATGTTCATGCCGCGGAAGGAGCAGAAGTACTCTCTTACCGCGGCGGATCTCATGCGCATCCTGCGCGACAGGAAGGACGGCGTATGCCTTTCGGATTTCGAGTCCGCGCTTATCTCGCGACTGTTCGTCTTGCGCGTGAAGGGCAAGCCGATAACGCCGGAAGCGATACTTTCCGCGCTGAGGGATTTCGAATAGCGGCGGTGGTTCCACTATTGCGCCTACCATTGACTTCAATCGCGATTTTTAGGATAATACACATTTCATGGACAAGGTGATATATTTCGATAACAACGCCACCACTCGAGTCGCACCCGAAGTGCGTGACGTCATGCTTCCGTTCTTCAGCGATCTCTATGGCAATCCGAGTTCGATGCATGCGTTCGGCGGCAATGTATCAAGATTCGTCGAGCGGTCGCGCGAAGAGGTTGCGCGCTTCCTGAACGCAGACCCGGAGGAGGTCGTTTTTACGTCCTGCGCGACGGAGTCCGACAATGCCGCGATACGCGGAACTGCGGAAATGTACGGCAAGGAGCTGAAGGTTATAACGACAGCCGTGGAGCATCCGGCCGTTCTGCAGCCCGTCCGCCGCCTGAAGGCGCTTGGACATGAAACGGTGGAGCTGCCCGTGGATGGCCTTGGCAGGCTGGATCTCGACATGCTCGCGGCTGAAATCGACGCGGCGAAGGGGCGTCCGGTCCTCGTCGCGGCGATGAGCGCCAACAACGAGACAGGCGTAATCTTCCCGATTGCCGAAATCGCGAAGATCGCCAAGTCGAAGGGCGCGATAGTCTTTACCGACGCCGTGCAGATCGCCGGCAAGACGCCAATCGACGTAAAGAAGACGAATGTCGACATGCTTTCCATCTCCGGCCACAAGTTCCATGCGCCGAAGGGGATTGGCGTTCTCTACGTCAGGAAGGGCGTGAAGCTCAAGCCGTTTCTCCTTGGCGGGCATCAGGAACGCGTCCGCCGCGCCGGGACGGAGAACGTGCCGTACATCATCGGCCTCGCGAAGGCTTGCGAACTTGCGCGGCTGGGAATGGCGAATGAGGCCGTGGCGCTCGCCGAGTTGCGCGACAGGCTTGAGGCCGGCATACTGGCTAGCTGCCCGAACGTGCGCGTCAACGGCGATAGGGAAAACAGGCTTCCAAACACGCTCAACGTTTCGTTCGAGTATATCGAGGGCGAGGCCATAGCGTACAGGCTGTCCGACCTTGGCATCTGCATCTCGACAGGTTCCGCTTGCGCGTCAGGTTCGCTCGATCCGAGCCACGTCATCCGCGCCATGGGCGTTCCGTTCATCGCCCTGCACGGATCCGTCCGCTTCTCGCTTTCGAGGTACAACACGATGGACGAGGTCGATTTCGTCCTCGACAAGATTTCGTCTGTAGTCGGCGAACTGCGTCGCATATCGCCGTTCGGCCCGAACTCCGATCCTACAACATTCAAGTGAGGTTTTACATGAACAATGTCGCCGCGCCTTCCGCGATCTTTGCCGCAACGCTTCTCCTTGCCGCCGCAGGCTGCCGTCGTACCGACGTGCGCGAGATGACGGTGTCAATTCCAGGCCTGAACCAGACGAACATGCCTGTCGTCGTCCAGGCGCTTGCGAAGTACGACGGAGTGAAAAAGGATTCGTACGTCTGGGATGTTTCGGCGAAGACGCTAACGCTGAAGTACGACTCAATGAAGATCGCGCAGTCGAACATACGCTACGCCATTGACGAAAGCGGCGTGGCGGTGGAGTTCCCCAAGAAGGCTGATGACCGTGCCGGACACTGAAAAGATTCTGGCTTTTCCGGGCTTTGTGGACGTGCATGTGCACTTCCGCGATCCCGGCGTTCCCGAGGCCGAGACCACTGCGTCAGGGCTCAAGGCGGCGCAGCGCGGCGGTTTCGCGGCTGTCGTGACGATGCCTAACACCTCGCCCGCGCTCGATTCGCCGGAGATGGTCAAGAGCCACACCAGCGCCGAAGGCCCGGTGAAGCTGTTTACGTCAGCCTGCATAACGCGCGGACGCCTGGGACTCGAAGTCGCCGACCTGGAGGCGCTGGCTGATGCCGGCGCGACGTTCTTCACGGACGACGGCGCGTACGTCTCCGATGCGAAGGTCATGGAGGAGGCGATGGAGAGGTGCCGCGAGCTTAACGCCGTCGTTTCCCAGCATGCGCTGGCGCCAGGCCTTTCCGAGGCGGACTGCATTCGCCGCGATCTTTCGATATGCCGCGAGACGGGCTGCCGCCTCCACGTGCAGCATCTCTCCACTGCGGAAGGCGTCGGGCTTGTGCTTGATGCCCAGCGCGAAGGCCTGCCCGTGAGCGCGGAGGCGACGCCGCACCACCTTCTTCTCTGCCGCGACGACATAAAGGGCGACGACGGCAACTACAAGATGGCGCCGTCGCTCGCGACCGGCGAAGACCGCGCCGCGCTTCGGCAAGCGGTTAAGGCTGGCGCGATAATGTTCGCGACTGATCACGCTCCGCATCCGGCGCGGACGAAGAACTGCGGCTACGCGAAGGCGGCGAACGGCATCATCGGCTTGGAGACCGCGATTCCGATAACGTATCATGTCATGGTCGAGGAAGAGGGCATGTCCATAGACGGCTGGGCTCGTGCGTGGCACGACATGCCGCTCGGCCTCTTTCCCGACCCCGCGGTCGCGAGGACCCTTTCCACGACTAAGGTGGTCGTTGGATCTCCGCGCACGGTCGATGTCGATTCCTTCGCGTCGCTTTCGCGCAACTGCCCGTATGGCGGGATGGAATTCTCCTGCTGGCCGCTTGCATAGGTGAGACATTTTGTAAAGAAAGGAACAGTAAAATGAAGAGAATGAAACGCAGGGATTTTATCGCGACGATGTTTGCGG
>Ga0265299_10004989_pt1 | contig 12422 bp, 13 predicted proteins | sample AusTroGonzalo_MG_4_FD_193485 | JGI IMG/M metagenome (GOLD analysis project Ga0265299, IMG submission 193485) | Bovine rumen microbial communities from tropical cattle in Woodstock, Queensland, Australia - Gonzalo_02 | ecosystem: Host-associated > Mammals > Digestive system > Stomach > Rumen ...
ATCTAAATAAACTTCTTTATATAAGTATAAATCAAAAGGATAAAAAAGATTTCTAAATTGATTTTGTTCTTCAATAGGATCTTCTAAATCTAAAGAAATAATTTGTAGTGCTGATTTATTATTTTTATAATATTCAAATTTATATCTAGCTTTTTCTTTCAATTTAGTCCTCCATTATTTTATTTTTAGTTAAATAAATCGTTACTTCACAATCATATTCTGGATTATATTGAAAACAACTAACATAACTATTTAATATTTCTTTAGATAATATTTGTTTACACATTTCCCAAGTAGATTCTTTAGACCCAAAATCATATATTCCAAAATCAAACCAATTATCCCTATAAAAATCATCTGTTGGCGGATATATTCTAATTATACAAGTATCATTACCTATTTCTTTATTATGTGATACTGTATCATTAATATATCTAAAATTATATGTTTTAATAAATTGTTCAAAACTAATATTATCCATAATTTTTCCTCTTTTCTTTTTTCAATATAATTATATAATATTTTTTATAAATAATCAATAGCAAAATCTTTTGACAAAATAAAAAAATTATTATAAAATCACGCGTGCGCCCGCGCGTATATATAAATAAGGATGCGCGGCGGCACCCGTCTAATACTACTTGGATCGGGTCCTTCCGCCATAAAAAAAAAGAGTAGAAACTCCTTCTACTCTATTTTACTCTTATTTTTTGACCTGGATAAATTTTATTAGGGTCTGCGATATTATTTAATTTAACTAATTCCGCAACAGTTGTTTTATATTTTGCTGCGATTTTAGTTAATGTATCGCCTTTTTTAACTGTATAATATTTCTTTTTTGGTTCAGAAAAGTCTGTAGGATTATAAATAAATCCTTGAAAAGTATAATTAGCGCCCATATAATAATTATTAGCTTTCTTATAAACTTTAGTATAATATCTACTTCCGCTATAAGCGCTATTAGATGTTAATACATCCCCATTAGCATATACTTTTTCTACAAATGCTACATGTCCTGCTCCATCTGAAGCTACACCAGCTTTACCTTTTCTCCAACAGATAATTGCTCCTAGTTTTGGAGTTTTACCTCTTTTATATCCATCTTTTGTATATGGATAATAATTTTCAGCATTTCCGGTAGGAAGTTTATCATATTTTTTATAATTAGTTTGTTTTTGACTTTCTAACCATCTACCATGAGCCATAGCTACGCAGTTTGGTAAGCATGAATGAGTTTTAGTATTAATTTCCATAGCTCTATTATATCCGCCTTTACCGGTTCTAATATAATATTTATTAGTAGCAGAAGGTGCAGTTGTTCTTGCAACAAATTTCATATTATTCTCCCTCCTCTACAGTTGGTTCTTCTTCTGGGATAATTTCTTCTTCTTCTTCAACTTCTCCAATGATATCAGCTTCAGTATCGATAGCTTCTAAATCATCTTCATTAAAAGTATCTTGAATTTCTTCTTCTACTTCATCTTCAGCTTCTTCTTTTTTTGCTTCAGCTAATTTTTGTAAATTATGAGCAATATCATATAAACCACCAGCTAAAGAACCTGTTAGCATTAAAGCAGCTTGGAAATCTTTAGAAACAATCCAGTAGATAATAGTAACAATAATACCAATTAATAAGTTTTGAACTGGGATTAAATGATTATTAATATATTGACTTTTTTTAGCAAAATAACCTAATACCCAAGTAACGATTAATGTTACTGCATATAAAATTAAATTTTCCATTATTCTACCTCCTTTATATTATAATATAAAAAAAAGAACAAAATAATTACTTTATTCTGTCCTTCTTACTTTCTCTTATAATAATCTTTAGTTACAACTCCACATTTAATATTATTTTCTTTTATATCTTCTGGAATTTTATCTCAAATTTTATAAATATCCTCTTCATCATAAGGAACATTTTCTAACATATCCATAAAATCCATAATATTAGGTTGAGCCATAAAAATTCTTAAATTAAATTGTCCGTCAGTAGCAAACATATGCATATTTTCTTCATATACGCTTATAAAATTTAAACTTTTATATTCAAAACCATATCTTTTCCAAACTTTATTATAAAATTTCTTTATAAATTCAAAATTTTGTTCTTGAAAATAATCTTGTTTTGAGCTTACTTCACAATAAGTTACATAAAGGAAAAACATTGCAGACATAACTTCGAATTCAAGAGTTTCCTTTTCTATTCCTTGAGTATCAGCTCAATCAAATAATTCTATCATACCATCTACAAAACCGCAAGTGCTTTGATCATAACTATATTGACCATGATTTATTGCAGTAATTGAGCCATTCACAGAATGCCAAGCATAAGTAAAACCATCTAAAAAACGAATTTCTTTATCTTGTTGCCAATAAATAAACATTATTTTTCTATTAAAACAAGTATCTTCATTAGCTCTTTGATTAGTAAATCTAATATTATATTTTTCTAAAAAAGATCTCCTATATATTTTTCCAAAAACTCAAGTTGTATCATTTACATGATGCAAATATTGTTTATAAAAAGTCTCTTCTATAAAACTACTAAAAAATACTCCTTCTTCTTTATTATCTTCCATTGTTTTTAAAAAATCATTAAAAACAAAACTTCCATAAAAAGTATCATCTGCATCTGCAAACATTATATAAGTACAATTTGTATGATCTATCCCGTATTGTCTTGCGAAACCGGGTCCTTTATTTTCTGGTAATACTAATTCTTGTATATCTAAAACCCCTTCAAATTTTTTTATAATTTCTTCATAAGTTCCTTCAGGACAACAATCATTAACTAAAGTAATTTTAACTTTATCAATTTCATCTTGTTGAGCGACTGAACATAATAATCTAAAAAGAGTTCCATGTGCTTTATATACGGGGATAATTAAATCAATTTTTTTATCCATAATAAAAATCTCCTTTTCTTTCTTTTATTATAAGAAAAAAAAGGAGAATTGTCAAAAGTATTTATTTTAATTATTAGCTTCTTTTCAAGTCCCATTTACTTTTATATAAACTTTTTCTGCTTCAACTCAAGAATTATTAACTTTTATAAAAACACCTCCGCTAGTCCAAGCTCCATTTTGTTTAAGAGATATTGTCGCTTGAGCAGGTAATGTTGTTACTGTAAAAGAGCCATAATAAGCAAGAGTATCTGAAGCATAAGAGGCTGTTGCTGTATGCGTAGCTTTTACACAAACTTCTACTAAATAAGAAGTCCCTGGATTTAATCCTGTAAAAGTATAAGAATTTCCAGATTGATATGCAGTATAAGTTGATCCATCATCATTACTAAATCTATAACTTAAAGTTCTTGAAGGACTAATACTAGCATTTGCAGTTATTGTAAAAGAAGTTTTTGTAATTGCGCTAGCTGTTGCAGAACTAATTGTTGGATTTGGTAATGATGTTGAAACAGTAATAGTGCTTGAAGAAGTTGTTCCTCCCGCATTTGTCGCTGTAAAATAAACATTATAATCTGCATCTGCATTTAAACTTGTTAAAGTTGTAGAAGTATTTGTTCCTAAATTTACACTCGTATAGCTTGATGCAGAACTTAATTTATAGTAAACAGTATAATTAGTAATTGGAGCATTTGTATCTCCTGTCGCAGAAACATTAATAACAATTGAATTAGTCCCATAAGAGCCTCTTCCAATTGCCATATCATTTGGAGCATAACAAGTTGTTGTAAATGAACCTGTTGTTGTTCCTGTTCTGCCTCAATTATCTGTAATTGAAACTTTATAATAATATGTTGTATTAGGGCTTAAACTTGAAATAGTTTGATTTCCTGTTCCAGATATATTTACTGTTGTTCCATAAGAAGTGGAAGTTCCATATTCATACTTCCCACTACTAAAACTTGCATTAGTATCATAAGTTGCTCCAATAGCTAAAGTACAGCTTGTTCTTGCAGGAGTAGTTGATGCTGTAACAGTAGGTGCATTTCCGCTTGTAGTTGTACTTCCTGTTTTTTCTGTTGATAAACCATTAGTGTCTGTTAAAGTTGTTTTTCAATAATATAATGTGTTTGCAGAAAGTCCTGTAATTGAATATGCGCTTGCAGAAGTAGAATTAGTATATGAACTTCCATAAGAAGTTGTTGTTCCTCATTCAAATTTTAAACTTGTAAAATCTGCTCCTGTATCATATGTAATATTACTAGGGGTTAATGTAAAGCCTGTTCTTGAAATTGATCCTGCCGTCATATCATATGAAGGAGGAGTTCCTGTTGTTGTTCCTTCTACTGAACTATATACATAACCACTAGCATTAGAAGTTGCAGATGTAGATCTAGATCTAACATAAAAAGTATATGTGGTATTAGGTGTTAAGTTATCAAAAACTCCACTACTTTGCCATGTACTATTATCTTTACTATACTCAATAGATTGAGTTGTCCCAAAATTAAGTGTTGAAGCAAAATATTTTTGATTAATAGAAGAAACGGAACTTTTTGTTACTTGGACATTTATTTTTTGTCCCGTTGTAGTAGCTTGAACTCCAGTAAGAGTACAAGCTACATTAGATCATTTATGCGCGCTATTACTTGCATTAAAATAAACCCCGCATCCTGTTCTTGTTGTATTTTTATTATTTGCAGTAATTTTTACAGAACATCCTGAAGATTCATAACTAGTATAACTATCTGTTCTTCATCCTCATATATTACTTACTTTAAAATTACCACTTGAAGGTTTTGTAACTGTTGCGGCAACTGTAATACTAGTTCTATCATTAGTTGCTGTAAAACTAGAAATAGAAGGAGTCCCTGGAATAAATTCCCATGCAACATTAATAAGAAATTTACTGTTATTACCTGTTATTTTTTTATTCGTTGCTGCCATTTAAATACGCCTCCTTCTTTCTAACTTGCGCTATATTTTATATATATATCTCCATTTTTACCTTGCCCTGAACTAGGATCTGATGTCCCAGATAAAATTGTAGGTTTTGCATCTACATATGCAGTAGTTGCCACTTTTGTAGAATTATCACCTGAACTTTGAGTCGTGGCTGTTACTCCATTTGCAATTGCCCCACTTAAAATTGAAGCAGGTACTGATGTTATATCTACAGCATTATTGCTTTTTAAAAGAGAGGAACCATTAACTTTAACATACATTAAATAATGGTCTTCAATAGTATATCCTCTACCATCTCTTACTGCACTTTCTACTTGAATAGGAGTCCCATTTCCTGTTTCCATTTTTTTATATATAGTATCATAATCAGGAGCAAATTTTTGTATATCTAATTTCATCATATTATTTTGCCTCCTATCATGGGTTTACTATAACATCAGTAAATGTAAATGAAGGAACATCAGACATTGTAGCAATTTTATTTGTACTGCTATTATATGCGGTGTTTGTTACAATATTTGCTACTCCACTTGTGGCAATAGAAGTATTATTAATTGATATTCCTGTTATAGTCCCCGTATTTGTTGTATATCCCTTTCCTTCTACAAAACCTGCTACTGCTTGAGAAGTAGGTAAATTAGTTGATGTACTTCCTGCAGAAATACTTGAATCAACCACTTTGGCACATGCTCCCGCCAAAGTATATCCATTATAAGTTTTATTTGTTAAAGCTTGGCTATCACTTAAATTAACAACTTGTTTAGAATTACTATATAAATGTCCATTTGTATCTACATAAGCAGTATCTTGTGAATATGTTTGTGGATTTGCTGCTTGGCTTGTAGCACCTACTAAAAATAATTTACTAGAACTATCTGTTGAACCTGCTGTATTTTTAGTATCTGTAAATACTGCATCAGAAGGAACATTAACTCCAACTGTTTTTCCATTAACTGTTGCGGCATCTCCTGTTATAGACGCAGTTAATTTACCATCAGTTCTAAAATAATAGTTAGTTCCATCATAGAAAACTAAATAATGCCCTGCTGGTAAAGTATAATTAGTTGAACTTGAAGCAGAGCCATTTATATAAATGCTTTTTGCTCCTTGACTATTTATATTTAAAGTTAAAGCGCTTGCACTAGTATTAGCATAAACCATTTGGACTATATTTCAACTATTTGCGGCAGCCACATAATCATGACAAGTCGCGGTCTTAGCTGCAGTACCTGCCGCAGTTCAAGATTTAGCAGTTGTATATGTATTATCATTTCTGTTTACAGTATCAAAAACCCAATGCCAATAAGTTCCATCGTATTGATAAAGAATTGTTCTATTAGCATATCCAGTTATCATTTGATCTGATCCAGTATATGGTCTAGATGTATTATAACTTACTTGAATAGCGCCACTATTATTCACATTTAATTTTACTGTTCCAGCCGTATTTGAGTTAGTAAACTTTACTCCAACTATATCTCCGACTTGAAGATTCCAAGTTGGATCATCTACTACTACGACTTTTTCTGCGGTTCCCGCAGCAGTAGAACAGGTTCCAAAAGCAATTTTAGGATTATTAGTATAATTATTTCCAATTACTCTTGAATCACCTGTTACAATTAAATCTTTTAATTGTGCCATACTCCTTGTCCCTCCTTTTTATATTTCTATAAATTCATTTGAATAAATATAACTTTTCCCAATTCTAACATTTCCACTAGATTCAGAAAAGCCTTGATGAGTTAAATTTGTAATTTTAAAATAATAAACTTCAAATGTCATTCCTGTATTTGCATTATACCCTGTCCTAATATTAGTTGAAATATTATTTTCTCCTAATTGAATCATTTGAGTTGTTCCTTCTGGGGCAGGAACAGATTCAGGATTGACATTTGAACCTATAATATATGATTTAACAGTTTTTACTGTTGTTGAATTATAATTTGATAATCAATATGTGTTTCATTGAGAACTGGCATTACTTTGTTTATCTCCTCATTTTTTTGTAATGGTATTATAAGTATATCTATAAGTATTAGTATCTGCCTTTGAACCTATATAAACTCCTGAATTATCACTTAATGCTGTAAAAGCTAAACTAAATTCAATTTGAATAATATCATCTGGTTTAACAGTAAAAGTTTTTGAAGTTAATGAAGGACTTGCTCCTGTTAAAGTAAGAATATTATTTATAATTGAACCACTAACTGTTCAATCAGTAGTCGTATGAGTGTCTCCAAAATTATTTACTAAATATGAATTTTCATCGGGAAAACTTGTTCAAATACCTGTTTTACTTAAGCTCATAATTATTCCTCCTTAAATTCATATGCATAAACATTGTTCTTATTATCTATTATACCACTATTTTTATACATTTTCAAGATTTCATCTGCAGAAAGTGCTGTTGTATATATACGAAAATCAGATATCGAACCATTTACCCATTTATAATTAGTATCTGTTCCCCATCCGCTGATATATATTTGAGATCCTGTAATTCCTTTATAAGTAGTAGCTGTTCCAACATAAACTCCATCTATATATAATTTATTTGTGCTGCCATCTCCTACCATAACATATTGATGTCAGTTATTATTATAACTAGAAAAAGCAACTGCTGTTCCATTATTTTTATAAGGATTATTACTTCCATCTCCGGTATTGCAACAAAAATATCCTCCAGAAGGATAAATATTTAATCTATTACCATCTCCAAAACCTCAAGCCATTTTCCCATTCATATCAGTTATTTTACTTCATCAAACAATTGAAAATGAATTTTCAAAACCAGAAGTATTTAAAGCTGGTAATTTTATATATGATGTATTTGTATTAAAAATTGTGCTTTTTGTATAACGAGGAGTTTCAATATTATAATTAAAAGTTCCATTTTTTATACTATCATATCCATTTCCGCTTACATCAGTAATAATAAAATCCATTGGATTATACCCAAAATCAACGTAATCTGTTACAGTATCTCCTAATTCAAATTTAAAATTTTTCAAATATCAAGTAACGGATTCTGTATCATCTACTGTTCTTATCCCAATTTTAGAATTCTCATATAAATCTGTTTGTGTAGTATTTGATGTATTAGCATTTTTTGAACCAAAAATACATTTAGTTCAAGTGTTTGCAGGAATTGTCTTTGTATTTGTTAAACGAACACTCGTTAAATCATTATCATTTCCTGAAGGATTTCATTGACTTGTATCATTTGAATAATTATTATAATCAACTACAAGAACATGCTCTGAAGGGACAAATACCTCAAAAGAAAATCTATAAAAAGAATTATAAGGAACTATACATTTACTTTTAGTAGCTCCAATTACTAATCCATACCCTCAAGTACTATCTCCAGCAGGAGAAATAATAGTATACATATTTTGTTTTGGGTCAAAAGTAAAACTAGTTGCTCCTCCATTAACCATAGGATTAGGAACTGCCAAATTAGGATTCCATGATTCTGGTTCTAATTTATAATGAACAATTAATCCTTTCGCAATTTCTTTAATTTGATTATCAGATAAACATTCATCATAAATTCTTAAATCATTCATTCCTCCAACCATATTATTAGTTTCCCCAATATGAAAATAATTATATATATATCCACCTAAACCGGTATCAGTATAAGTTAATACTCCATCTATATAAGTATAACAATTTTCTCCATCATAACTAAAACCACAATGATGTCATTCTTCATATTGAGAGTTTGTTATTAAAACTCTAGAACCTTGTGTAATAGTATAACTTGTATTATTATGAAAAGAGCAAGCTCTTGAAGTTTTAGTCGCTTCAAAACGGAAATCTGATCCCTGCGCATCTTCTTGAGTATAACTTCTAAAACTTAAAGAATCTGCTCAATCTGCTGCACAACTATCCACTTTTAATCAAAATAAAATTGTAAATTTTTCCATTTTAGGTAAATTAGTAAAACTAATTCGAGGATTTAAACTAATACACTTACCTATTTTTCCGTTATCTAAAAAAGTCGGAGTACCACTTGGAATAATAGTACTCAAACCTTTATTTTCTAATGTGCCATTTAAAGGCAACCATACTCTTAAAGCCATATGATTACCTCCTAAATAAAGCTAAATTCAATTGTTTTATCTGTTGAATTATAAACTATTTTTGCCCCATTATTAATTGAATATTCTTTTGCTTGTAAAACACCACTAGTTACAAATACTTCATTATCAGAATATGTTTGAGGATTAGCAGCTTGAGAAGTTGCTCCAATTAAATATATCTTACTTGAAGTATCTGTACTCCCTGCAGTATTTTTTGTATCTGTAGTTACATATCCTTTTCCTTCTACAAAAGTAGCAACAGCTTGTGATGTTGGAAGATTTGTTGAAGTTGATGCTGCAGTTATACTACTGTCTACAGCCTTAGCACTAGCTCCAGCTAAAGTATAACCATTAATAGAACCTCCTGTATTTAAGGCTTTTGTTGTTGGGTTATATGTAAAATTAGAATTTTTATTTACGCTCCCTGTATAATCTGTATCTAATACATTAGGAGTAAATAATACTCTTAAAGCTGTATTAGAACTAGTATTCACAGTTTGTTTAACTTTTTCATCAGTATTAGTTGCGGTAATAGTCACTTTATCATTTGTAGTGTCTGGAGTTAAAGTAATATTATCGCCCGCCGCAAGTTCTAAAATATCTCCTGCTTGGTCTGCCGCAATAGTTGAACTACCAACTTTTACATTAGAAAAAGCACTTTGATGGCTAGTTAAAGCACTAACTCCTTTTGTATATGAAACAGTGTCTCCAGAAACGCTGATTGAAGAAACAACGTTTCCGGCTCCACTTTCTGAAGTTTTAGTAATTAATTTCCTTGTATCTCCATCATTTACATTATCTAGAGAGTTTAATTTGCTTAATACTTTCATTGTAAACTACTCCTCTCTTTTATTTATTAACCAATACAAACGGCTCTATATCCTGTTCCTACAGCTGGTGCAGTAGCAAATGAAATTGTAGCTGTATTTGTATTAGTTCTTACTATATCAACAATTACTTCATCATAAGTAGTTGCATCATAAACTTGAATAATAACATCTCTACTACCTAAATTATGAGTGATAGTAAATGAAGTTTTACTTCCATCTCCTGTAATATCAGTAGCATATTTCTTTAAGATTGTAACAGCAGATCCATATGCGCTAATATGTCCATTAGCATCAATTTTAATTGGATATACTGCTTGAGTTCCTTGAGCAGTAACACTATTTGTGTGCCCTACTGTAATAGAACCGCTTGTAGTAACTGGACCGCCTGTAATAGTTAATCCACCACCATCAGTTAATCCTACACTTGTAACAGTACCTGTATTAGTTGTATAACCTTTATCTTGAGCAGATGTTACACGTCCATATGAATCAATAGTTAAACCTTGATAAGTTCCTGCTGTAACTCCGCTTGTAGCTAATGCAATAGTACCTGTACTAGTGATTGTCCCTCCTGTTAAACCTGTGCCAGCTGTAACACTTGTAACTGCGGCATCATCACCTGATGGAACATAAGCCCAGGTTGGTGTAGTAGCAGTTGCGATGAATAAATCACCTACTTTAGCTGCTTGACTTGCATAAGTTCCTGCAGAACAAATCTTATATGTATCTCCTACAGCAACTCCAGTTGTTGGTAATGCAGTACCTGCAGTTCCGCCTGTACCTACAGTTCCTTTGAAATACATAGCTCCGCTAATTCCGCTTATTGCAGTTTGAACAAAAGATGTAGTTGCAATTTGAGTTGAGCTATCCCCAGCAGTCGCAGTTGGAGCAGTTGGTGTTCCAGTAAATGCTGGACTAGCTAATTTAGCATATGTAGTATCAATTTGATTACCATCTTTATCTTGTTTTGCTTTTAATGTATAACCTGCAGAACCATCTGTATAAGTTGTATCACTAAATGCAGTTGAAGGTAATTTTGCATATTTTCCTTGAGTTGCATCCCATACATAATTATTAGAACCTACTACTGTTGATGATTGATTTGCACTTTTATTTGCTGGTAATAAACCATCAGCAGTTGTACTAACATTACCTAATGCTGTTCCGTATTCAGAAATATGCCCATTTTTATCAATTTTAATTGGATAAATTCCGCTTGTTGTTTGTGCACTAGATAATACATTACTATGTCCTAATGTAATAGTTCCTGTACTTGTAATAGGACTTCCAGATACAGTTAAACCACCATTAGTATCGTTTGAAACAGCTACGCTAGTAACAGTTCCACCACCAGTTCCCATTTCATCCCAAGAAGTGCCATTAAATACTCTAAATCTGTTTGTTACAGTATTAAAATAAGTTTGACCTGCATAAGGATTAGAAGGATCTGAAGCTAAATTTTGAATAACAGCATTTTGTAATTCGTTTTTGTTTAAATTAATATCAACTAAAAAACTTTTAGCCATTTTTCTTTTTCCTCCTTTTTAATATTTAGTTTAAAGTTGCATTTCCTTTAAAAGCACCCTTAAAAGTTATTGTTATTTGATTAATATTATCATAAGTAACTTCCCCAATTACTTCTGAACCAGAACTATCTATAACAGAAACTGCAGGATATTTATTCAAATTATGAACAATAACCCAAGTATCCAAAGCTTCATTCTGTACAAAATAAAAACTTTTATCATTTTCAATTCCAAGATCTTCTAAAGACATATCTCCAATTAATTCTACCCCATTAATTTCAGGTTTGTTTCTTAATTTATTATAATCTTTAGTCCCTCCTGAAGCTATATTAAGTTGTCCTTTTAAAGGAGCTTCTGAATCAATCTTCCCACTTAAATTTTCTTCTCCAACAATAGAACCTTGTAAACTTTCTCTTGCGGTAATATCACTATTTAAATCAGGAATGATTGCACCATTTCTATCTACCTCTATTTGCCCAGTTATCATTAGTTAAAGTCACTTCCTTCAGGGAAGAGAATAAACATCTTAGGCCCTTTATCATCAAAACCTAAAATAGTTTGTTCTTTATTTAATTGAATTTCATATCAATATTGAGCAGGCATATTTATCACTGGCCCTACTTTTGTATCTTCAGCGTCCAATTCGATTGTAACAACAGTCTGCCCATCTTCTTCTACGATGACCTCTTTATAAATAATTGGGTCTTTTTGATAAGAGTTTGTATTGTAAACAGCAAAAGTAATAACATCTCCTTGTTCAAATTCATAATTTTCTTCCTTTGAAATTGGAATAGTTAAATCAATAATACCAATGTCTCCACGATTTATTAAAATTTGATTTTTATTAATTATTTTAAACATATTATTCTTTCCTCCCTTCTATAAATATTAAATTTTAAAAATAAAGAACAAATATTGGGAAAATATTTCTTTAATAGAAATAGTTTTTATCTCTAAAAAAGGGAATATTAAAACACTTTCCTTTTCTAAAAATATTTAAAAATAGAAGTAATATTGTTAATTTAATCTGACCTATTAACTTGCTTTCTCCCTAAATTTGAATATATAAAAATTTTATTATATAATTATTATATAATTAAAAAG
>Ga0265299_10004991_pt1 | contig 12419 bp, 12 predicted proteins | sample AusTroGonzalo_MG_4_FD_193485 | JGI IMG/M metagenome (GOLD analysis project Ga0265299, IMG submission 193485) | Bovine rumen microbial communities from tropical cattle in Woodstock, Queensland, Australia - Gonzalo_02 | ecosystem: Host-associated > Mammals > Digestive system > Stomach > Rumen ...
AACGCATCCATCGGATTACCCTTGCCCTGACGCTTCATGTAAACAATTGTCCACACGCTGAGCGACAGACCGCCAATCATCAGAACACCGGTAATAGAAGCGCGTAAAGCACCTATGTGCTCCAAAGCCGGCATACCAGTAGCAAGCCACATCACCGCTGGCATCAGCACCACAAACAACACTCCTCCGAGCACGTAGCCCAATAATTCACGTAAAAGTTTCATATCCGGTATTCAAATAAAAAACCAACAGTTTTTTTATCGGCAAGAATTCAAGCCGATATTCTAGTCAAAACTACCCATTTTTTGCCGATATCGGCAAGAATTCAGCGTTTTTTCTCACCGAATACGCACCAACGGACAAAAGGAATACGATGGAGCAGTTCGTAGATTGCGGGAGACAGTGCAAATACCGCAATTGTAAGAATAATGTACATTGAAACGGGCGACAGATCAGTATGAACCTTCATCTGATAGCCAAAGGCTGCAACAACCAGATAGTGAACGATATAGAGGCCGTAACTGCTGCGGGTCATATACTGTGAGAATGAGTTTGTGCAGTCATAACGGGCATTGAACAGTCCCATCAATGCAAGGCACATAAGCCATCCGTAGAGGCAGTTCATGGGGCTGCATAGATACTGCGGTGAGGTATTGTTCTCTCCCCATGTGGTTATTATCAGGATGACGCCGGCTACAACCGCACAGGCCATCAGCGGAATCCAAGCTTTCCCAACCTTCTCCTGAACCTCATCATGTGAGAATACAAAGTAACCCATCAGGAACACTACAAAGTAGAACACAGGCTTGTACAGGTTGAGCAGTCCATCGGCCGAATCCTCACGCGGGTTCATGATCAAAGTCTGTTCTGCAACCCAATACAGGACGCCTAAGAGCAGTATTACGACTATCCCACTCTTTCCGCAAAGTGTCCACAACTTATCCTTTCCATCAAGTTTACGCACTAACAAAAATATGAGTGAGAACAGCCACAAATCCTGAGCAAACCAAAGCGGACCGGTACCGGAAATTGCGAATAACATGTATTTGGCCACTGCCGGCATATCCTTGAATATGACCTCGGCAGCAGTAACCGTATTGAAATAGCCCACCATCCAATGGAAAACAAACAGACCTATAGTACTGGGCACAAGCAGTTTAAGTGTACGCGAGCGGAACCACTCCTTACCCGTTTTACGCTGCAGTGAATATCGGGTGCTCATACCGGCCAGCAGGAAAAGCAGCGGCATGAACCAGGGATAGAGCATATACATCACAACATCCTGGTACTGCTGCGTCTCAGGGAACTCCCCAAAGCCGCCGATACCTCCAAACACACCCTTGTTGTTGTAAAAATAGATTACGTGATAAAATAAGACCAGCAGCACTGTAGCCCAGCGCAGATTGTCAATCCAATGTTTCCTCATTTTGTAAGCCCTCCCATGGCTAAAAATTGTTTTAACGAAGGTACATTATTTGCAATTCAGTTGCACTCATTTTTTTAGTAAATTCGCAAAAAAAAGAGAAATGCTGTTCTACACATACGGAGGGGCCGATAAACCCACGCTGCTGCTAATTCCGGGACTTGGAGTCTCACATGAGATTTTCCTCCCGCTCATTGAACTGCTAAAGAATAAGTTCAGCATCACTACAGTTGATAATGACGGCTTCCTGCTGGGTCAGCCATCAGAGTTCACATCAGTCGATGACCTGGCCGTGCAGATAATAAAATATGTACAGGAGAACCTGGGCGGCAAACTTGATACAGCATACGGTCTGTCACTGGGCGGCAAGATACTCTCCCGCGTATTGGAACGTAACGAGATAGGCATCGGCCACGCAATAATGGACGCAGCCCCGTTGCTCCCCCTGCCCCGCTGGAGCGTAGACCCCATACGCTACTACCAGAGTTTCAACGTCTGGACCTGCTACCACTGGACCGGATTCTGGCGCTTTGTCTTCCACTCACATTACTATGATGTATTGCTTGACGAGTGCAAGAAGGTGTGGCCATACGGCAAGGGCAAAGCTGTTCGCGACGGTTACAAATCGGTCTATACCAACAAGTTGGAGAGCATATCGGGCGATGACATATACTTCTGGTATGGCACAAAGGAGGCATTCGTTGCAAGACCTCAGGTCGAGCATCTTCTCAAGCTCCACCCCGACACTCACGTAGAGGTTTTCCCCAAGATGAACCACGGCCAGTTCCTTGTGGATCATCCCGATGAAGTTGCAAAACGTATAATTACAATAAGTCATGGCAAGTAGTACAGACATAGTACAATACATCGTAGACCAGTGCTCAGGCGCGGGCCGCATTGACGCAAAGAAGATGATGGGAGATTATTGCATCTACTGCAACGGAATCCTGTTCGGTCTGATATGCGATAACAACCTGTTTATCAAGCCCACCGATGCCGGCCGAGCAATCCTCAGGGAAGAGATCATGCGCTCACCCTACCCCGGAGCCAAGGAGCATTTTTTCATAGATGACCTTGATGACAGCGACTATCTTGCCGAACTGATAAAGGTTACGCTACCCAACCTCCCTGCACCCAAACCCAAGAAAAAGAAATAAAAACGCAGGTTCATTAGAATTGGGGCGAACCCGGAGGGTGAGAGCGGTCCCGGAGGGCCGCCAAGCGAACAGAGTGAGCGCGTTTCCGTCAGGAAACTAAAAAGAGGTGGGTAACACCCATCCATACAAAAATAGGCCGCCATTGGCGACCTATTTTTGTATAGGATGGGTAAGCTTACCACATCGCGCCGCTACAACCTAGGTACCTTTGCTGCCGTCAAGCCCTGGAGGGTTGGAAGGGAGCTGGCCGTGTAGGACTTACCCGATGCGAAGGTACTGCTATTTTTTGAATCCGCAAGCCACATTCAAAAGAAATCATTAAATTTGCATCTTTGTAATATGGAAGAGAAAGACGGCATCAAAGTAATAAAGATAAACGTGTTCCAAACAGCAATGACGCTGGGAACATACCTGGGGCTCTATATCATTCTGGTATACGCCCTGATGGGACTTACACTCAAGTATTCAGCTCTGTCACTGGTAGCTCTGCCGTTACTGCTGGGCATACCTGTAGTGGCGTTTTTTCTTATAAAAAGGTTTCGTGACGCCAACTGCAAGCCATTCTTCCCCTTCCCCGTCTCATGGATAATAACCATACTCACATTCCTCTTTGCCACTGTGCTCTCATGCATGACAGTATATTTGTACCTTCGCTTCCTTGATAACGGAGCACTTGCAGCCGGCATGATGGAACAGATGGATGCCATAATCATTGCATCGGACGCCGCCAAACAGTCCTTGACCGATCAGGCCCAGATAGATCAGCTCCAGTCCAACATTGACATGTTCAAGAGTGTCATAACATGGTTCTGCTCGCTGTCGCCATCGGCCATGACAAAGCAAATCATACAGTCATCGCTGGTATGGGGCAACATCCTGTCGCTCGTAATCGGCATCATAGCAACCAAAAGAATAAGAATAAACAGATAATATGGACCTTTCAATCATAGTACCGCTTCTGAATGAGGCCGAATCAATTCCGGAACTCTTCGCCTGGATATCAAGAGTAATGGCTGACAACAAGTTCAGCTATGAGGTGATATTTGTCGATGACGGCAGCACAGATGGCTCCTGGAATATAATTGAGGGCCTAAAGGCCGATAACCCCGCAATTGTCAAGGGCATTAAGTTCCGTCGCAACTACGGCAAGTCTCCCGCCCTGTTCTGCGGATTTGAGATGGCTCAGGGCGATATCGTGATAACCATGGATGCCGACCTTCAGGACAGCCCGGAGGAGATACCCGAGATGGTACGCATGATACGTGAAGACGGCTTTGACCTGGTATCGGGCTGGAAGAAAAAACGCTATGACGGCAAGCTGAGCAAGAACATCCCCTCCAAGATATACAACTGGACCGCACGCAAGGTTACAGGCCTCAAGCTGCATGACATGAACTGCGGCCTCAAGGCTTACCGCCGCGAGGTTGTAAAGAACATTGAGGTATATGGTGAGATGCACCGTTACATCCCGTTCCTGGCCAAGAACGCCGGATTCGGCAAGATTGGCGAGAAGGTTGTACATCATCAGGCACGCAAGTACGGCAAGACCAAGTTCGGTCTGGACCGTTTTGTCAACGGCTATCTGGACCTCATGACACTCTGGTTCCTGAACCGTTTTGGCAAGCAGCCCATGCACTTCTTTGGCCTGTGGGGATCAGCAATGTTTGTACTATGTTTCCTTGCAGTGATAATCATTGGCATAAACAAACTCCTGTGCCTGTCACATGGCGTACCGGCACGACTCATCACCGACAATCCTTACTTTTATATAGCCCTTACCGGTATGATCATGGGCACAATCATGTTCCTGTCAGGATTCCTGGCAGAACTGGTAAGCCGCAGTTCACAGAACCGCAACGACTATAAGATTGAAAAAGAAATCAAGTAATGTCAATAGTTGACCTGATACTCCTGTCCATAGCTCTTGCCATGGACTGTTTTACCGTATCCATAACCAGCGGACTCATACAACGCCGTCTTGTAATCAAGACCATGCTTGTTACAGCCTTTATGTTCGGACTGTTCCAAGGTCTGATGCCGCTCTTGGGATGGGCTGGAATGAGTATTCTGAGCAACACTCTTGAGCGTTGGGACCATTGGATTGCATTCGGTCTGCTGGCTTTCCTGGGAGGCAGAATGATATTGAGCGGCCTTAAGCCCGATGACAGCGAGAATGCTTTTGACCCGTCCAGGTTTTCAACCACAATCACAATGGCCATTGCAACCAGCATCGACGCTCTGGCTGTGGGATTATCATTCGGATGTGCAGGATACACCACTCTGACAAGTATTCTCCTTCCCATAACAATAATAGCCGCCGGATCATTCCTGTTCTCCATAGCCGGATTCATTATCGGCGCATATGCCGGCCGCAAGATTAACTTCCCGGTTGAGATTATTGGCGGACTCATTCTGGTGGGCATCGGCATAAAAATACTTGTAGAACATCTAACGGCATAACACCATGAAGAAGTGGCACTATCCTTTCCTGGCATTCCTCATCATAGGAACCGTAATCATTCTGACTCAGAGCCGGAATGAAAAGCCCCAGTATCGCACCGCGCAGGGCATGGTATTTGGAACTAGCTACCACATAACCTATCTATATAACGCTGACCTTAAGGCCGATATAGAACAAGCGCTGGCATCGGTGGACAATGCGCTCTCCATGTTCAACCCGGAGTCAACCATATCGGCCGTGAACAGTTCAGAGAGCATACAGGTTACAGACACTATGTTCCTTAAGGTTTACCGTCGCGCAATGGAGATTTCACGCATCACAAACGGTGCGTTCGATATCACCGTAGCCCCAGCGGTGAATGCCTGGGGATTTGGATTCAAACACGCCGAGAGCATAAGCCAAACCACCATTGACAGTCTGCTGCAGATAACAGGCTACAGCAAGATCCATGAGGCTGACGGCCTTATAACTAAGGATGATGCGCGTATTATGCTTGACTGCAGCGCCATAGCCAAGGGATTTGGCAGTGATATGGTAGCCTCCACGCTCCGCTCCAAAGGCATTAACGATTATATGGTTGAGATAGGCGGTGAGATTGTTCTATCCGGTCATAACCCAAAGGGAAAGCTGTGGAACATAGGCATAAGCAAGCCCGTTGATGACTCCCTGTCCATAAACAATGAGTTGCAGACCGTCATTCCGGTTACCGATATAGCCATGGCCACATCGGGCAACTACCGCAATTTCTACATGAAGGACGGCCGCAAGTACGCCCACACCATTGACCCGCACACCTGCATGCCCGTAAGCCACAGTCTGCTGTCGGCCACCGTTTTTGCCGCCGATTGCGCCACCGCCGATGCCCTGGCCACATCAATGATGGTCATGGGGCTGGACAGCGCCCTGGCCCTCTGTGACCGCCACCCCGAGATACAGGCCTACCTTATCTATCAGGCGCCGGACGGCACTGTTGATACCACAAGCACCTTGACCATCGGCCAATAATCAGGGCAATTCGCCAACCATAGCCCTAATTTGGCCACAAAAAGGCAGTTGTAGCCCGCTGGAAAGAATGATTGTTTTACCTTCGCAACGCAAAGGGTTCACGCCCTTGCATACAAACAAAACATAAACTGAACATGAAGAAGTATATTCACTCAGACAATGCGCCCGCAGCAGTCGGGCCCTACTCACAGGCAGTTGACCTTAACGGTACAGTATATGTCTCCGGACAGCTCCCCATAAACCCCGCAACAGGCACCATGCCTGAGAGCGTCAAAGAGCAGACACGTCAGGCACTACAGAACATCAGCGCCATCCTTCAGGCCGCAGGACTGACATTGGCCGATGTGGTAAAGACCACCGTAATGCTTGCCGATATAGCCTATTTTGCCGACATGAACGCCGCATATGCAGAGTTTTTCACCGACAGCAAACCCGCCAGAGTATGCTTTCAGGCAGCCGCGCTGCCCAAGAACGCCAAGCTGGAGATTGATGCCGTGGCAGGTAAATAAGTATTAATCCAAACCTTTTCTATAAATGCTTAAGATTGACAATTTCATCCGCCTCTTTGAGGGCGCAGTAAAAGATTGCTGGGACCGTCCGGCACTCAGTGATTTCCATAAATCAACCATCACATACCGCGAACTCGCAGAGCGCATCTATACCCTTGACCTTATTTGGAAAAAGGCCGGCGTCAAGCCCGGTGACAAGATAGCCATCAACACCAAGAGCTGCGCATTGGGCGCATCGGTCTTTATGGCAGCCGTAAGTAAAGATTACGTTGCCGTACATCTTTATAACGCATTCACCCCGGCCGATACACAGCGCCTGGTCATCCACTCTGACAGCAAGATTCTCTATACCGAGAAACGTGCTTTCGATGAGATGAACTTTGATGAGATGCCCCAGGTACTCTGTGTCATTGATGCCGCCACAGGCAAGGTCCTGGCCAGCCGCAACGGTGTTGGCGATCTCTACGCCCAGGCCGATTCCATACTGGCAGCCCAGTTCCCCGCCGGCATGCAGCCCGCCGATTTCAAGGTATGCAATCCTGATTTGGATGATGTCTGCGCAATACTTTACACATCAGGTTCAACAGGCAACCCCAAGGGTGTCATGCTGACCTACCGCAACTATACCGCCAACGTTCAGGGCATACGTCCGGGATTCCCCTTCCATCCGCGTGAGAACTACCTGAGCCTGCTGCCTCATGCACACAGCTTTGGTCTTACATGTGATGTGGTTATTCCTATGACAATGGGTATGCACGTTACCGTGCTGGGTCTGCCCCCCATCCCGTCAAACGTACAGGCAGCCCTGCAGGAGGTTAAGCCCCGCATATTCTACGGTGTGCCTCTTATCTTTGTAAAGTTTGCCGAGTACGTTCTGGGCGAGGATATCAAGAGTCCCGAGGGCAAGGCAAAACTGGCCGACTACAAGCACAACCCCGATTTCTGCAAAATGCTGCATGATAAGCTCATCAACGCCATGGGCGGCAACATCGAGGTATTTGCTACAGGCGGTGCCGCCATCCCATCGGAGGTTGAGTCTCTGCTGGTTTACAAGCTGCAGCTCCCCTTCATCACCGGTTACGGTCTGACCGAGCTTGCACCTATCGTATCATACGGAAAGCTGGGCAAGTACATTCCCAAGTCATGCGGTGAGTATCTGCCCGAGATCATGGAGATCAAGATTGACTCACCCGATCCCGAGAACATTGCCGGTGAGCTCTCTGTAAAGGGTGACGTTGTGTTCAAGGGTTACTATAAGAACCAGGAGGCTACAGACCAGGTACTCCAGGACGGCTGGTTCCGCACCGGCGATATGGGTACCGTGGATAAGAACAACAACGTATTCCTGCTGGGCCGCAGCAAGAACATGATCCTGGCCGGCAACGGACAGAACGTCTATCCTGAGGAGATTGAGGTAATCCTCAACGAGCTCCCCTACGTAGCCGAGTCAATCGTTCTGCAGCGCGACACCAAGATAATAGCACTGATAGTTCCCAACATGGACGCTCTTGACAAGGCCGGCATCAACGCCGATGCCCTTGAGGCAGTCATGAAGCAGAACATCAGCCTGCTCAACTCAAAGCTCCCCGCATACTCAACCGTAAACGGTTTTGAGCTCCGCTTTGAGCCTTTTGCCAAGACCCCCAAGGGCAGCATCCGCCGCTTCATGTACAAATAACGCGAATCGGCCCCACCCCGCCAAAGTGTCCCACACCCACCCGCCTCAGATCATCTTCTGAGCCCGGTGCGTGTGGGACACTAGTTCATTTCGAGCCCATGTCCCACGCCGAGTGCCCCCAGGAGCATCCCAGGGCCGATAAGCGTGGGACACTTTGGCCAATGAGCAGAATTATGCTATATTCGCAGAAGTAACCAAATGCTCATGAGTATGAAAAGAATACTGAACTGTACTATCATCGCATTATCGATAGTATGCGGCTGCAAGAGGGCCGATGCACAGCAGGTGACACAAAATGTGGGCCGAAGGTATTGCAACCCGCTCCCCATGGTAATCGGCCAAGGCGGAAACGCATCGGGCGATGTCTCTGTTTTCCGCGAGGGTGACACTTATTATATGTTCTGTACCGGCGGCGGTGCATGGACATCGGACAATATGCTTGACTGGTCATTCACTCCCGTGCGTAACGTTCCGGTTGCGCCCGATGTGGTCAAATACCGCGGCAAGTTCTATATGTCAGGCAATGACTGCCCGCTCTATGTTGCTGATAATCCGCTCGGTCCGTATGAGGTGCTGGGCGATTGGGAGAACACTCCCGATGTCGAGGGCGGCTGGAACGGCGCATTTGACATGCACATTTTCATAGACAATGACAAGCCCTATCTGCTCTACTCAGGACGCGGAATCAGCGGAATTTTCATTGTGCCGCTGGATCCCGATCAGCCAAACCGTTTTGCCGATAAGCCCACGCATCTGTTCGGATTTGACAGCAGTCATACCTGGGAGCGTTACGGTGAGATGAATGAGTACACCGGCGTGGCCTGGATCGAGGGACCATGGCTGTTCAAGTATAAGGGAACCTATTATCTGCAGTATTCGGCATCAGGAACCCAGTGGAAAACCTACGCCGAGGGCTACTATACAGCCAAGAACATCATGGGACCGTACAAGTATGCGGGCAATAATCCGCTGCTGCGCAAGACTGAAGGACTTGTTACAGGAACCGCGCACGGCAGCGTTGTAGAGGGTCCTGACGGCGGTTTGTGGCAGTTCTATACAATCGTGCTCTCCAATCCTCCCGGCGGCCGTCGCATCGGCATGGACCGCATAAATGTTGACAAGAAGGGCCAGTGGTCAGTAACCATTACTGATACTCCTCAGCCCGCGCCCGGAGCCACAGGAACAAGACTGTCTCTCCCGGTTACCATCAACAAGATGAACGCAATGAACGCGCTCTCAACCTTCTCGTCACAGCAACCGGGCCGATATGCATCATACGCCGTAGACAACTCCAGCGGCACGGTTTGGGAGCCGGAGCCTTCAGATGAGACACCCTCCATAACCATTGAACTGTCACCTGCAACCCGTTTTGATGAGGTTCAGCTGTTTGATGTGGATGGCGTCAGGATCATGTTCGGCGGTGGTGGACGCCGTGGTTTCGGCCGTGGTGCAGGCACCCAGGAGATATACAAGTACAAGATTGAGGTCTCAATGGACGGTGAGAACTGGAAGACAGCGCTTGACCGCACTGACAACACAGTTCAGAAGAACACCATCTTTGAGGAGTTCGCACCCGTAGAGTGCCGGTTCATACGTCTCACCGTAACCGATTGGCCCAAGCCGCAGCCCCTGAGCGTGATAGAATTCACCGCTTTCGGACTGCCCTCATCGACCCAACCGGCCCGCGTTCCCATCCCCCACTTCTGATCACTTCGCCAAAGTGTCCCACGAGCATCGGCCCTGGGAGGCTTCTGGGCGCACTCGGCGTGGGACATAGGCTCCAAATGAACTAGTGTCCCGCACGCACCGGGCTCAGAATACGCTCTGACGCGGGTGTGTGCGGGACACTTTGGCGGAGTGCACAAAAGGATCACCAGTTCTCCTTGTGAACCTCAAAGTAAGCCTGCGGATGCTGGCAAACCGGGCAAATCTGTGGAGCCTTGGTGCCCACTACGATGTGACCGCAGTTGCGGCACTCCCAAACCTTAACCTCTGATTTCTCAAATACCTTGGCGGTCTCAACGTTCTTGAGCAGAGCGCGGTAACGCTCCTCGTGCTGCTTCTCGATGGCGGCGACCATACGGAAACGGGCTGCCAGCTCGGGGAATCCCTCCTCCTGAGCGGTCTTAGCAAAGCCCTCGTACATATCGGTCCACTCGTAATTCTCACCGTCAGCGGCGGCGCCCAAGTTCTGGGCGGTATCGCCTATGCCCTCCAGCTCCTTGAACCAGAGTTTTGCGTGCTCCTTTTCATTGTTGGCTGTCTCCTCAAAGATGGATGCTATCTGCTCAAATCCCTCCTTCTTGGCCTTTGAAGCAAAATAGGTGTACTTGTTACGAGCCATAGACTCACCGGCAAATGCTGCCTCCAGATTCTTCTCCGTCTGGGTTCCTGCATACTTGTTACTCATATTCGTGATGTTTATAAGGTTAATAATACTACTTTTCTACAAACGTATAAAAAACAAAAGACTAATTCAATTGTTTTGCGTAAGTTTGCGCAAATAATTGAACTAACCCTAATAATGAAAACCGGTTCTCTCCTATCTCTAGTGGTGTCTGGGCTCTTTCTATTTACAAATTCCGCATTCTGCCAAAATACTTCCGATGAAAGCTCCAAGACGAATTTATCATCATATAAACTTGTATCTCAAAGGCCCTTAGTAATGTGGAATGAATCCAAGGATCTGACATGGGATGATTTCACACCTCAACACGGGCTGGAAGGCAAGACAAGCAGCAACATCTCAATATATCTGTGTCCGGAACACCATGACCGGAAAATCAGGGGCACATATTATTATTGGTATGAATATCTGGTAGCCGTCAATCCTAATAGCAGTAAATTCAATCCTGTTACAGCAACAGCCTGGGAACTCAGATACTATAATGTGATGTTTGATATCGCCGAGTTGTCAGCAAGAGAGGTATTAGGGCACCCTCAACTTGGAGGAAAAGAGGATGAAGGTCCTTTCCAGGAGCTTTTAGATGCAAGGATCAATGCCTTTGAACTTGAGAGTGAATATGGTAAGGATACGACAGTGATCACGGCTTATGAGAAAGAGGTTAAAAAAGAACTTGCCAGGAATCAGCGCCAGGAATCATTCCCGGACCTTTCATCTTATCGTTGCGACCGCAGCGACCTTACCACTTTCATAGGCTACGACAACAGCAGGATAATAGGGACCGGAGCCGATATTTTTGAACCGTTCAACGGTTTCTCAATTGGATTAGGTTGGAGTTACCGGAATTTCAAAATAGACGCAGGTGTCGGTTTTCTATGGAGTCGGACACTCAAATCAGGGCTGTACCATGATATAAAGCAGGATTATGACTGGGTGGAAAAAAGGAAAACGATGAAGATAAATCCTTTCTTGACGATAGGATACGCGCTCTACTCCAATAATTACATAACCGTTCATCCCGTCATCGGAATAGGTTCTTCTAATTATTCACAAGACTGGAAAAATGAGGATGACGTAAAAAAGAGCAGTTCAATCACATCATTACCCTGCTGGATATTCGGTCTGGAAACAGACTGGACGACACATATAGACGCCATCAATTCAAACGTCCTGAGATTCAAGATTCATGGCGTACATGAAAAGAATGATGTCATAGGAGATGTATGGTCCCTGAACATTGGTGTATCATTAGTGTTAGGTATCAATCTTAAGAGCAATTTCCACAAATAAACATCATGAAAACGAGCATTTCCCATATAGCAAGGTTGCTGCTTTTGGTTGTCATTACATTCACCACAACATACGCATACGCAGGTCTGCCCAAACTCATCAGCCCCAGGAAATGGAGCGAACAACGCGTGACATGGGATGATTTCCAGGTCCTGCATATCAAGACCGACACTTTGAGACCCACATATATCAAACTGGGTATTGAGACCGAAACAAAGACCGCATTTATAGGAAATACCAGGTTTGAGTATACCCAATTTGAGGCATACATGAGCCCCACTTCATCATGGTATGACCCTGATAAAGTCAGCAAATTGGACCTGATTACAAACAACATCCAGTTTGACATATGCGAACTGAATGTCAGGCTGAGACAGAGGGAGTATAACAAGAACTATGACATTGAGTTCAGAGACAATACAATAAAGCACGCCATGAATGAGGCGACACAGCGTTTCAAGGAGTTTGCCTTGGAAACAAACTATCAGAAAG
>Ga0265299_10004994_pt1 | contig 12415 bp, 14 predicted proteins | sample AusTroGonzalo_MG_4_FD_193485 | JGI IMG/M metagenome (GOLD analysis project Ga0265299, IMG submission 193485) | Bovine rumen microbial communities from tropical cattle in Woodstock, Queensland, Australia - Gonzalo_02 | ecosystem: Host-associated > Mammals > Digestive system > Stomach > Rumen ...
CCGTAAAGAAGTATTGCAACCCGGCATTGTCCATAGAGGGCATACTTCTAACCCGCTATAGCCCCCGCTCCATTGTGAGCCGGGAAGTAGCGGAGCTTGCGGGACGGATAGCCGCCAAGCTGGGAACCCGGCTATTCCGGGCTACCATTCGGGAAGCTGTAGCCGTGAGGGAAGCGCAGATCAGCCAGCAAGACCTATTCCATTACGCACCGAGGGCAAAGGTAACAGAGGACTACGCCCGCTTCATAGCGGAGCTATTAGGAGAGGAGAGCTAAACCAATGGCAAGCAAGAGGAAGTCTTTCATAGAGGGCGTGGAGAGCAACCCGGCTTTGCAGTTTATCAGCACACCCGCAGAGGAGCCAGAGAGCCGGGGCGAGATCGTGATACCCCAGCCGAAGCCCGACAAGCCCCCAGAGGGCTACAAGAAGAACCCGCTCTATATCGAAGTCAAGAGCCGCCGCCTACAGCTTGTGCTACAGCCGAGCCTTTATGAGAGAGTGCGGGCGAGAGCGGAAGCAACCGGGCTTTCCGTGAACGAGTACATACACCAGATTTTGGACAACGCCACCAGAGAGGAGTAAAGCCGATGGGAATTAGCATGGACAACAGGGAGCGGACGGAAGCCAGAGCCGCAGAGAACGCTAAGACGCTGGGCGATCTCCGCTTGTACACCCTTACGGAGCTGGAGCCGATTTTGGGCGTGACCCACAGGACGCTACAGACCTACATTAAAGAGGGACGCTTGCGGGGCGTGAAGATCGGGGGCAAGTGGAAAGTCTCCGAGGAGACCTTGCGGAAGTTCATCAACGGGGAGAGCTGACACCGGGCGGGGCTTCTCTCTTACAGGCAAGAGCGCACTTACTCACCACCCGGAGACCGGGCGGCAAAGTGCTACGGGGAATAGCCCGAAAAACCCCGGCATTGTCCGAAAACTACTATTAGCGGACAATGAAACTATGAAGCGGGAGACACCCTTTTAGCCGTTCCCTGTAGGGTAATATGCGGCTATCAGCATACCAACATACACAATAGCTATACTGTAGAGAGGGGGCTTGTGCATGAAGCCAGCCGAGCTAAAGACCGAGTATATACGGCTTAGAGCCGAGGGCAAGAGCTATAGCGCAATATGCGAACAGCTCCACATAGCCAAAAGCACGTGTACGAAGTGGGAGCGGGAGCTTGCCAGCCAGATAGACGAGATCAAGAGAGCCGAGCTTGCGGAGCTGTGCGAGAGCTACGGCATGACAAAGGAAGCCCGCATTAGGCGGCTGGGCGGGACGCTGGAGAAGATCAACGCCGCTCTGGAGCAAGCGGACTTTGCCAGCATTGACCCCGTGAAGCTCTTAGACTTCAAGCTAAAGTACACGGAAGCCCTTAAAGGGGAATACGTGGGGACTACTCCCGCTCTGGACACGGAGAGCATAGACGCTAAAGGCATACTCGCCGCTCTGGGCGATCTGCTTAACCGAGTGAGAGCCGGGGAAGTGACTACGGAGCAAGCACAGAAAGAGACTATGATACTCTCCCAGCTCTTGCGGACTTATGACGCTGTAGAGATCAAGGCGAGAGTGGACGAGCTGGACGCTATTATAGGGGGGCGGCTGTGATGGCAAACATCAAGCGCATACTGAATAAAAAGGGCTGGACGGGGCGAGAGCTGGGTATTCTGGAGCTTACCAATATGTGCGTGATGTTCCGTCAAGCCTTAGAGGGCAAGGAGCCTACCCCCGTAGTGGAACCCGCACAGCTCCAGCGCATGGTATCCACCATGACAGACCGCCAGCAAGCCCGCACCTATAACGGCTATATCGCTATCCATGAATGGCTGAGAGTGAGCTACAACATAGCCCAGACCCACGAACAGCAAGCACAGCTACAGTTTCGTACCTTAGAGGGCTACATGGAGCGGGCTACGCTTGCGGAGCAAGTCTATACCTACATTGAACAGCTCCCGGCTTTCATGACGCAAAAGCAGTATGACGAGCTGAGAGCGCAACGGCTGGAAGCCTACCTTACCCTCAACGGAGAGGGCAGATACAGCAACCCGCTAAACCTACTCGCCGGGGCAGTAGATCACTTCTTGCGGAAGCTCCAGAGCGAACCGAAGAAAGCCAATCCCTTAAAGGCGATCAGAAAGAAGTATGTAGCCCAGCCTGTAAAGAGTGAGCTTATCCGCTCCCGCTACAACCGCATAACCGGGAACGGCTACTACACCATAGAGGACGGAAGCGGCAGACGGAGCGACACCATGACCGCCGAGGAGTGGCAAGAAGCGATCACCACCCCCGCCATGCGGGAAGCTCTGGAGCGCATGAAAGAGACCGGGGGAGCCGGGGACGAGCTGACACACCGCCTTGCTATGGAGCGCATCGTAGAGCGGGCTAAAGTGATATTCGGGGGCGGGACAGAGCGGGACGCAGACAAAGCCCAGCAAAAGCGGGACTATGAGCGGGGCTATGCTGTGCCTGTAAAATGGCATTATTACGAGGAGCCGCCCGCAGACCTAACCAAATGGGACATAGTAGAGCAAATGCTCTTAGAGGAGCTTTACCCCGCCGATCTGGACGGGAGCGGGGATGAGTACAGCGAGAGCAACTTTACCGCTTCCATTGAAGACCTTGTAGCCGAGTTTGGGGAGCTTGTTACCGTCTTGCTCTCCGACATTGACAAGACCTTTTTCAAGGGGGAGCTGGGGCTTGCAGAGCTTCCCCCGGCAGAGTGGGCTAATCAGCTCTGGAGCTGGAGAGACCTTTACGCTATGGGCTTCTACCGCTTCCGGGAGATAGCCGAAGCGGACACTACGCTTTTCGAGGGGAACCCCAGAGCCGTATTGAACGGCATAGCCATACTCCGGGCTTCCGATCTTACAGGCACAAGCCCCCGCATAGACAGCCGGGGCTACTACGTGGAGCCGAGAGTAAAGCGGCTTGACCGCTTCACCCTTGAAGCGTTCTTCCCGGAAGCCGAGGACTACGCCACAGAAGCGGAGATCGTAGAAAACGCCCGCCGTACCTTGCTGGAGAGCTACTACCATATCAAGGGCTACAACCTTGCTCTGGAGCTAATAGGCGAATACTACGATGTTCCAGAAATGACCGTGTTCCAGATGGACTTACCAGCCCTTGAAGACAAGATAGAAGCCCTTAACAGCATGATACCCATTATCTACACCGACATTCTCTATACGCACTACGCAGACGAGGAGCTAAAGCAAAAGAAGCTCCAAGTGCTACGGGACTTCTTCCAGCCTTTAGAGTATAAGGAGCTGGAGATCTCCGCACAGCGCATAGAAGCGGCAAAGGAGCTTTTCAAGGACTTCAAAGCGTTTGTACCCGATGGGGGCAACTTCTTTAATAGGCTTCTCTGTGAGCGTCCAGAGGATGAAGACGGAGAGGGGGCTTGACCGTGGGCAATACAACGCAGAACCAGAAAACCCTACAGCCCGTAGCCCCGCTCTCACAGGACGAGAAAGCACCGTTTTACAATGTGCCAGACAGCACCGCAAGCAATCTCATTCTGGAAACGCTGGGAGCGGGAGCCGATATAGCGGAGCTTCCCGGACGGAAACAGCAGATCAACCACACTACCACGCTGGAAGTGCTGGAGCGGGGGAACCAGCGGCAAGTAGTCTTGTCTTCCCAGAAAGCCCAGATCACTATAGAGCTTGCGGACATTGACAAGCTCACCGGGAGCAACAAGCCCGCTAAAAAGCTCTTTGTCCTTGCTCTCATAAAGGCGAATGAGCAAGCCATACATGAGGGACAGCTTACCAAAAACTATGTGAGCTTCCCGCTCCAAGAGCTGATAGACACGGGCTTCTACAGCACCCCGCAGAGCGCACGAAAAGGCTTCAATGCGGGCATGGACACGCTCACCAGCCTAAAGATAAAGGGGCATATCCAGCAGACCAAGAAGCGGGGAAGCTCTATAGACGCTCTGGAAGTGCTGTTTACAGGCTCCCGCATCGAGCGGGGGCAATGCACTATCTTCTTCAATGAGCGGATAAGCTGGAGCTTCATAGCGCAGTATTTTACCATTCTCCCCCGCTACTACTTCAAGCTCCCGAACCGGGCAAGCGATCTTCTGTACTACATCTTCTATCTTGCCCGCCAGCACACGAAAGACATAGAGGAGCGGGGCTACTTCACTATAGGCTTCCGGGCTATCCAGCACCGCCTACAGCTCCCCAGCGAAGTAGGCAACCTTAACCCGTATCGGACGATCAAACAGCCAATAGAGGAAGCTATAGAGCAAATCGAAGACGGGCATAGCGGGCTATACGGGAATATGGAGTTTGCCTTGCTCCCCGTCTACGATGAAGACGCAAGCATAGCGGAATACCTTGATAACGGCTATCTCAAAGTGACCTTGACCGGGGCTTTTGCGGAGACCTTTATAGCGATCAGCCGGGACACCGCAAAGCAGATAGAAGCCGCCCAGAAGCGGCAAGCCCGCATCACAGAGAAAGCCGTAGCGATCAACACCGCTAAGAAGATGGAAGCCGAGGAGAGGAGCGGGGCGAAATGAGGAGAGTAGACAGGCTTTTGCTCAAAGTACAGCAAGCGCAACGGCTGGACGCTATGCAAGTCTCCGTCTGTTTCGTAGAGCCAGCCGGGGACAAATGGCGGGCTATCGTGGACTTGTGGGACGGGGGCAAAGCCCCGGACGGACACACGGAGCGGCTTATTCTGGAAGCGGACACGGAAGCCGAAGCTATAGCCGCCATTAGGGAAGTGGAAGCCGTACACGCTCCCACGGGACACCGAGCTAAGACGCTGGATAGCGTTATCATTGTGGGCGATCTGCCAGAGGACTAAGACCGGGGCGGGGGCGTGAAGCTCCCGCTCTGTCATATTCCACTCCGCAAAAGGAACATTTTACTCCGGGAAGAAGATATAGAGACCCCGGCACAAGCCCCGTCTACATCTTGTATATCAGCCTGTAAAGGAAAAGACCCAGCCCCCGAAAAGAGGAACATTTTACTCCGGGATAGGAACATTCCACTCCGCAAAAGGAACATTTTACTCCGGGATAGGAACATTTTACTCCGGAAGCAAAACCCGGAAACCCTTGATACACAAGGCTTTTCGGCACGTGCGTTTCTCCTAATATATTATCAATAGATAATCAATTGATAATTAAGCCGCACCGCCCGCCAGCCCTTGCGGGGCGGGCTTGTGCTATGATAAGCCTATAAAAAGAGAGTGACCCGCTCCAGAGCGGGCGGGCTTCTTCTCTTACAGGCAAGGGGGGAGACCAAACGAAGACCGAGAAGCGCAAGGGCGGGGAGCCTGTATGCCCGATCTCCGGGGAAAGCACGTGTCGGGGCTGTGAACATAGCTTCATGCCCGCTCTCTCTGACGGGGGCTGTAGGCTTCAATTCCCGGAGATCAAGACCGCCGAGCCAGAGCGTGACACAATCTCAGCAAGCAACGCCTCATGATACCATTCAGCACTTGTTAGGGGGCAAGCCCACCTAAAACCCCCACCGTCAACGGGAGCCGGGGGCGTGGCAAATCTCTACCCGCTCCGGGCATGGAGACCGCCGCCCAGCTCCGCACACGCCGCCGCAAAATAGACAAGGGGGGACACCCCCGGAAGACGGAGCGGACATACCGTGTCCGTTTGACCGCCCGAAAGCCAGAGCTGGAGCGGGGCGGGGGACATACCGTGTCCGCTGGGGGGGGCGGGGGGCTTCAAATCTCTACAGGCACACCGAGCGGAGAACGTCGGGCAACGCTACGCAAAAAATAGGCATATTCAAAGGGGAAATTACCCCCGGCTGAAAAACAACGGGAGAGGAGCGAGACCGTGAACAGAGAGCAAGCGAAGCTGTACATACAGCAGAGGGGCAAGGAACGCTTGACAAAGGACAGGAGCGGCAAGGGCTTTGTGTGTCCGATCTGCGGGAGCGGGAGCGGGACACATGGCACAGGGATAACCACAAAGGACGGAGTGCATTTTACGTGCTGGGCGGGCTGTTTCACCAATGCGGACATGATAGACATTATCGGGCTGGAGCGGGGGCTTACAGACTACAGTAGCAAGCTCAACGCCGCCGCCGCCGAGTTTGGGATAACCGTAGACAGCTACCACCGAAGCACCCCACAAGAAGACTTTGCACCCGTGGGGGAGAACCAAAACCAGCCCAGAAGTGAACGGAATACACAAGGCAACATACACAATACAGCAGACACAAACCAGCCCGCCGAAGCAGAGCCAGACTACACGGACTTCTTCTTACAGGCACACGGGGACATAGACAAGACGGGCTACCACAGGGGGCTATCCCGCTCCACCCTTGACCGCTTCCAAGTGGGCTATGTGGAGAGCTGGAGACACCCGAAAGCCCCGAAGATGGAAGCCAGCCCCCGCTTGATAGTCCCCACCAGCCCACACAGCTACTTAGCCCGCTACGCCGGGGCGGGGGACTTCATCAACTACCGGGGCGAAGTGGAGAACAAGAGCAAGGTAGGGAAAGCCCACATCTTCAACAGCCGAGCCTTGCGGGAAGCCGCCGCTCCGATCTTCATTGTAGAGGGCGAAATAGACGCTATGAGCTTCTACGAAGTAGGCGGGGACGCTGTAGGCATGGGGAGCATGGGCTACGTGCGCTTGTTCCTTACCGAGCTGGAGACCCAGAGACCGAGCCAGCCGCTTATTATCTCGCTGGACAACGAGAGAGACCCGGCAAAGCGGGAGCGGGTAGAGAAGCGGGTAGCCGAGCTTACCGAGGGGCTACAGCGGCTTCACATTCCGTTCTACAGGCTGGATATATGCGGGGAACACAAGGACGCTAACGAAGCTCTCAACGCAGACCGGGACGCTTTCCGGGCGGCTGTGCATGGAGCCATAGCCCAAGTGCTGGAAGCCGAAGCCGCCGCCGAGGAAGCGGAGCGGGAAGCCTTGAAGCGGGAAGCAGTAGCCTACTCTCTCCAGAGCTTCCTAAAGAGCATCGAGGAGAGCAAGCGGGCGGCTTTCATCCCTACAGGCTTTGCCCCGCTGGACAGCCTTTTAGACGGGGGCTTGTATGCGGGGCTGTACATCGTGGGGGCGATCAGCTCTTTAGGCAAGACTACCTTTTGCCAGAATGTAGCGGACAACGTAGCCGCCGCTGGGCATGATGTCCTTATCTTCTCGCTGGAGATGGCGAGGAACGAGCTTATAGCCAAGAGCATAAGCCGCTTGACGCTTATCAAGGACTTAGCGGAGAACGGAAGCACCGCACACGCCAAGACCACAAGGGGCATACTCACGGGGACACGCTACGCCGAGTACAGCCAGACGGAGCGGGAGCTTATCCAGCGATCAGTAGCCAGCTATGCGGAGTTTGGCAAGAATATCTACATTGTCGAGGGCGTGGGGAATGTAGGGATAGCGGAGATCAGGGAGCGGGTAGAGAAGCATATACGCCTTACCGGGAAGACCCCCGTAGTGATTATAGACTATCTCCAGATCATAGCCCCCGCCGACATGAGAGCCACGGACAAGCAGAACACAGACAAGGCAGTATTAGAGCTGAAACGGCTTTCACGGGACTACAGCATACCCATTATAGGCATTTCCAGCTTCAACCGGGAGAGCTATACAGCCCCCGTCAACATGGCGGCTTTCAAGGAGAGCGGAGCCATAGAGTACAGTAGCGATCTTCTGATAGGGCTACAGTATGCGGGCATGGACTACCAAGAGGGCGAAGCGGACAAGGCGAGAGAGAAGCGTATACGGGAGCTGATGAAGCAAGCCGTAGAGGACGGGAAAGCGGGACAAGCCCAGAGCATCCAAGTAAAGGTATTGAAGAACCGCAACGGGAGCAAGGGGGACACGCTCTTAGACTTCTACCCCATGTTCAACTACTTCACCGTACCCAGCTCCGGGGGCAAGAGTAGCGAGGGCTGGAGCAAGAGCGAGGGCGTATACAGCCCCCGGCAGAAGAAAAGCAAGCGGGAGCTGGAGCGGGAGCGGCTACAGGAAGCCTTTTACCGGGTACAGAGGGACGATTTCACCGCCGATCTCACCGCCCTTGCTGACGCTCTGGACAAGACCAAGAAGCAAGTAGCGAACCTTGTAGCGGAGTACGGGGGCTTCACTATTACAGGCGAGACCGTGACGCTCTCCGGGGGCGTGAGCTTTACCGAGCTGAAAGACGCAGACCCGGAAGACACGCCCTTTAATTGAGAGGGGGCTTGACCGTGGGGGAGATCATAGTAGGAGACCTTGCTTTAGACTTCTCCGGGCTGTTTGGAGAGGAGCCGAGCGAAAAACGAGCCGCCACAATGCCACAGGAGCGGCTTTTAGCACCGGGGGAATATAAAACCATTACCGAAGCACAAAAGCCCGCAGAACGCAACGTAGAGGGCGAGAGCGGCATACAGGCTTTGAAGCTCTACAGAGAAGCCCAAAAACAGCGGGAAGACCACCAGCGGAGCCTTGAAGTGTTCCAGCGATACCAAGAGAACACGAAGACGAGCGAACAGTTCCAGACCGCCATACTCAAAGGGCTAAGAGCCGGGGCAGATGTGTACACCCTATTCCTACAGGCAGTACAGGCTATAGCTCTCATGACGGATAACCGGGCTTTCTACAGCCAAGCGGAAGCCGATCTAACAGCGATCTACGGCAGAGGGCTACAGGAGAAGCCCCCGCTCCAGATGGAGCTACAGAGCGCACAGGGGCGGCTACAGCGGCTTCTTGAAGCCGAGGAGCGGGAGACCGAGCGGGACAGCCGGGAGCGTATAGCGAAAGCCATAGCCGCCCACAGGGGGACAATAGCCGAGCTGGAGCGCATGATAGCCGGGGCATAGACGAGCAAAGGACGGGGAGCCAGACCGGGCAACCCGTCTTTTCTTCCGGGGGCAACTATGAAAAAAGTAGAAAAGGGCTATTGACAGATGGGGCATTGTCCGCTATAATGGGCTGTAGATAGAACCAGCAAGCCGATATACACAATACAGCATACACAACACATAGAGAGGAGCGGGACGCATGGAGAGCTTGACCGTGTACGGGAACACCGCCATAGCGGGACAACAGGCGATCAGCGCAGAGCTTTTCAGCCGCTGGACTTCCTACATTGATGCAAGCCCGAAGACCGTAGAAACCTACACAAAGAACATTCGCCGCTTCTTTGCCTACCTTGCGGAGAACGGCATAGCCCAGCCCCAGCGGGAAGACATTGTAGCCTACCGGGACTTCTTGAAGCGGGAACACAAGCCCACCACCGTACAGGGCTACTTAGCCGCCGTAAAGCTCTTTTTCCAATGGACACAGCAAGAGGGGCTTTACCCCGATGTAGCCCAGAGGGTAAAGGGGGCGAAGCTGGACACCGAGCATAAAAAGGACTATCTCACCACCCGGCAAGTAACCCGCTTGCTGGGGGCTATTGACCGCTCCACCCTTAAAGGCTTACGGGACTACGCCATGCTCTCCGTGATGGTAACAACCGGGCTACGTGAAATCTCCATTGTGAGAGCCGATATAGGGGACATTAGAGCCGCTGGGGACGCTGTAGCCCTTTACTATCAAGGCAAGGGGCATGAGGAGAAAGCGGACTATGTGAAACTTGCGGAGCCTGTAGAAGAAGCCGTGAGAGCCTACCTTAAAGCCAGAGGGGAGACAGACCCGAAAGCCCCGCTTTTCAGCTCCATAGCGAACCGCAACACCGGGGAGCGCATGACCACCCGGAGCGTGAGCCGGGTAGCAAAGGACAGGCTTATAGCCGTGGGGCTGGAGAGTGACCGCTTGACCGGGCATAGCTTCCGACACACCGCCGCAACGCTCAACCTCTTAGCGGGCGGGACAGTAGAGGAGACCCAGCAACTATTAGGACACGCCAACATAAACACCACCCTTATTTACTCCCACGCTCTGGAGCGGGCGAAGAACAACAGCGAGGAGCGCATAGCAAGGGCTATCTTTGGATAACACCATACAGGCATACACAATACAGCATACACAAGAGAGGAGCGTAGACAATGCTTACAGAAGCCGAGCGGCTTAGACGGAATGAGACCCGCAAGCGCAACGAAGCCGCCAAGAAAGAGAGACGGGAGCGGGAGACCGCCGAGCGGGAGCTTATCAAGCGCAACTTGCGGCTTGTGCTGGAGAGCGAGGACGCAACGCCAGCGGAACGGCTGGAAAGCTCTAAGCTCTTGCTGGAGCTGGACAAGATGCCGTCATACTAACGGCTTTAGGGCTGGAGACAGCCTTTAATATAAAGCAAAGGGGCTACCGCTCTCCCGGCTAAAGAAGTAGCGATAGCCCCAGACACCGCCGAAGCGGATAACTGATTATAGCTCTATCCGCTTCAAAAATCAATATCGGAGAGGAGCTATCAGTATGGAGACCATGAACAAGGCACAAGCGCAAGCCCTTTTTGCGGAGCGGGCTATTCTCATCGGGAGCGTGGACGCTATCCCGGAGAAGACCGTAACGGAGCTTTTCGGGGAAGCCGCCGTAGCTCACGCTCACACGCTGGACAATGGCGGGGAGCTGTGCAACGCTTACGGAGTGGGGGACTACACAGCCCCGTATCTCACTCTTAGCGGCTTCATGAGGGCAGTAACCTATCACAACATCCGCAAGCTGGAGACCCAGCAGAAAGAGCTTGTAGAGGGCTGGGAAGCGTTCACGCAGGACGATTACAACGGGCTTGTGTACGCTCTGTTTGGCAAATGGCTTGACGAGGGCGGGGACAAGGACAAAGAGGAAGCCCGCCGAGTGCAAGCCCGCTATGCGGAGATCGAGGGCATACCCGAAGACAGCCCCGCCGCTCTCGCCTACTCTTTCTTCTGGGCTGGAGTAGGCAAGGGGATAGAAGTATTCAGCAAGATCACAGGAGAGGGGGCGGGGGCATGAACGGAGCCAATACCCGCACCGCTCCAGAGCTGACGGGCAACGCACAAGAAGCGTGGGAGCTGTTTAGCCGCTTGTCCGAGCAAGACCAGAGGAGAACCCTTAGATACATTGACTTGCTCTTGATTTGCGAGAGAAACCCCACGCCCGAAGCCCAGCGCATCAATGACGAAATGCAAGCGAAGATCAAGGACGGGAGCTTTGCATGGGACGAGCTGGACAGCTACTTAGACGCTTTGAGCGAAGCCCTAACGGGAGAGGGGATAGCTTGACATTCACCCTACAGGCACACACAACCGTATACCAGCACTTAGCGGGCGGGGGCTACCCTACCCGCTACAAGTGCATTATGAGAGGAGCGTAGAGCATGGAGAGAACCTTTAATTATGAGATCGTGGAGCGGATCGCCGTACTTAGCCGTAGCGGGGAGACCACGAAAGAGCTTAACCGAGTGAGCTACAACGGGGCAAGCCCCAAGTGGGACTTGCGGAGCTGGAGAAGATCGGACGGAGAGGAGCGGCTTCTTAAAGGACTGACGCTCACCGATGAAGAAGCCGCCGCTCTGAAAGAAGCCCTTGCTCTCCGGGCAGAGCTGTAAAGGGGGCGGGAGCATGGACAAGCTGAGAGCCTTAGACTTCCTCTTTTCCAGCGAGAACGGGAAGCCCGTTACATACACCCCAGAGGACGCAGAGGACGAGCGCAAGGACGAGACCCCGCTTTCCTTGTCGGAGCGTTTCGCCATGATAAAGGAGATCAGCCTTGACACTCTGCAATACCCGGAGCTGATAACAGACGAGGAGCTTATACCCGTTATCGCCTGTAGGAAGCTGGGCGTGAGGAAGTACCACACCACCGTTAGCGAGGACTTAGAGCGGCAAGCCGCAGAGGAGCGAGAGGGACGGGCAGAGCTGGAGCGGCTTTACCGGGAAGCTGACAAGATCGGGGGGACACCATGAGCAAAACGCTTGCGATCATGAACCAAAAAGGCGGGGCGGGGAAGACCACCACCGCCGAAGCGTTAGCCGCTGGACTTACCCTTAAAGGCTACTCTGTACTCTCCGTAGACCTTGACGCTCAATGCAATATGTCATACACGGCAAGGGCGAAGACGGACGGGGCTACAGCTCTGGGAGTGCTTACCGGGGAGATCAGAGCCGGGGACGCTATCCAGCACACGGGGAGCGGGGACATTATCCCGGCAAGCAAAGCCCTTGCGGGAGCTGACGCTTTCATAACGGACACGGGCAAGGAGTACAGGCTACGGGAAGCTCTGGAGCCTATCAGCGGGGGCTATGACTATATCGTGCTGGACACCCCGCCGCATCTGGGCATACTCACCGTGAACGCTCTAACGGCTTGTGATGGCGTGATAATCCCCACCGTAGCGGACATTTACAGCCTACAGGGGATAGAACAGCTTGCGGAGACCATGAAGCCCGTAAAGAAGTATTGCAACCCGGCATTGTCCATAGAGGGCATACTTCTAACCCGCTATAGCCCCCGCTCCATTGTGAGCCGGGAAGTAGCGGAGCTTGCGGGACGGATAGCCGCCAAGCTGGGAAC
>Ga0265299_10004995_pt1 | contig 12415 bp, 8 predicted proteins | sample AusTroGonzalo_MG_4_FD_193485 | JGI IMG/M metagenome (GOLD analysis project Ga0265299, IMG submission 193485) | Bovine rumen microbial communities from tropical cattle in Woodstock, Queensland, Australia - Gonzalo_02 | ecosystem: Host-associated > Mammals > Digestive system > Stomach > Rumen ...
AGTAAGACGTGCAAGGGAGCCGAAGGCAACCACTCCTCACCACGGATTACATGGGAGATCTCCATCAGGTGGTCATCCACGATATTGGCCAGATGATAGGTAGGCAACTGGTCGGCACTCTTATAGAGCACCTTATCGTCGAGGATATCGCTCTTTACGCGCACCTCACCACGAATCAGGTCATTCACCAACACTTCCTGACCAGCCTCGATCTTGAAGCGCACCACGTATTGTTTGCCGTCAGCTATCAACTGCTCCACTTCCTCCTTGGGCAGCGTCAGTGAGTTGCGCATCTGGCTGCGGGTATGACAGTCATATTGGAAATTCTGAATCTCAGCACGTTTAGCCTCCAGTTCCTCTGGGGTATCGAAAGCGATATAGGCCTTATCGGCATCCAGCAACTGTTTCACGTACTGCTTATAGATTTCTCGACGCTCGCTCTGACGGTAGGGACCCTTGTCGCCACCGAAACTGACGCCCTCGTCAAACTGGATACCTAGCCACTTAAACGACTCGATGATATACTCCTCGGCACCAGGCACGAAACGGTTAGAATCCGTATCCTCGATGCGGAACACGAGATCGCCGCCATGCTGGCGCGCAAACAGATAATTATACAAGGCAGTACGCACACCGCCGATATGTAGGGCTCCCGTGGGACTTGGTGCGAAACGCACCCTCACTCTTCTTTCAGACATTGTTTTCGTTAATTTGCGTGCAAAGTTACAAAGAAAATTAAACATTAAAGATTAAAAATTAAAAATATTGTGTACCTTTGCACAGAATAATTAAAAAAAAGGCAGAAATGAGCAGTTTCAACGTAAAAAACGACATGACATGGCGCGATTTTCTCATCCGCTTAGGTTTAGTTATCTGTGCTGTCGCCCTCATCGTATGGGTAATGCCCAGAAACAGCTATTCCTCTTTCAAGATAGAACTGGGCAAACCATGGTCATATACCAATCTGAGCGCCCCCTTCGACTTCCCCATCTATAAGAGTGACGAAGCTGTAAAGGCCGAGCGAGACAGTCTCATGGAACTCTACGAGCCCTACTATATATATGACAAGGATGTGGCAGTCAAACAGATACGCCAATTCCACAAGGACTACAGCGGAGGTATCCCCGGCCTGAGCAACGACTACCTCAGTATCATCGCCAACCGACTAAGCAACTTCTACAGCCAGGGCATCATGAATAGTTCCGAGTATGCCCGTCTGCGACAGGACACCGCGCGCATGGTACGCATCGTCAGCGGTAAAGACGCCTCCAGCCGCCAGATCACGAAGATGTATTCCGTCATCACAGCCTATGAGCAGATCTTCAACGACGAGACACTCTCCAAGCATGCTGACATATTGCGCAAATGCAATCTCAACGACTACATCACCCCCAACCTCACCTACGACCGAGAGCGCAGCGAGTCCAGTCTCAATGAGCTTCATAGCAGCATCCCCCTGGCCAGCGGTGTGGTTCAGATGGGCCAGAAGATCATTGAAAGGGGCGAGATCGTTGATAAGAAGACCTACAACATTCTGCAATCCTACCAGCGTGAAAAAGAGCGTCGCGAGAATAACCAGCAGGGCGTGCTTAGTCTCACCATCTTCGGTCAGATCGTGTACGTCTTTATTATGATAGCCAGTCTTACCATCTATCTGACGCTCTTCCGCAAGGATTACTATGAGCACATGCGCTCCACCATCATGCTCTTTGCGCTTATCGTACTCTTTGTCATCATTACCTCCCTGATGGTCAGCCACAGCGTACTCCATGTGTTTATCTTGCCTTACGCCATGGTGCCCATCTTCATCCGCGTGTTCATGGACTCGCGTACCGCCTTCATGGCCCATACCGTCATGATCCTTCTCTGCGCCATCATCTTGCAGCACCCACTCGAGTTCATCGGTGTTCAAATGGTGGGCGGTATGGCCGCCATCTACTCGCTCAGAGAGTTGTCGAGCCGCTCCCAGTTGTTCTGGACGGCCGTTGTCATCACTGTAGCTTCTGCACTTACCGATCTCTCTTTCGAATGGATGCAGGCCAGCGATATTACGAAGGTCAGCTTCGGTAAAACCAATTATATCGTCATCAACGGTCTGATGCTTTTCTGCTCTTACCCCCTGCTCTATCTCATCGAGAAGACCTTCGGCTACACGTCGAACATTACCCTCATCGAGCTGTCTGATATGAACAAGACGCTGCTCCGCAAGATGAGTGAGGTAGCCCCCGGCACCTTCCAACACTCCATCCAGGTAGGTAACCTTGCCGCAGAGATCGCCAACAAGATTGGCGCCAAGAGCCAGCTGGTGCGCACAGGCGCCCTTTACCACGACATCGGCAAGATCGTCAACCCCATCTACTTTACCGAGAACCAGTCGGGCGTCAATCCCCATGAGAAGATGGGCTCCATCGATAGCGCCCAGATGATCATCAGTCATGTCACCGAAGGCGTCAAACTGGCCGAGAAATACAATCTGCCTAACTCCATCAAGGACTTCATCTCTACCCACCACGGTCAGGGCAAGACCAAGTATTTCTATGTCCAATATGTGAACGCCCACCCCAAAGACGATGTCGACGAGCTGCTCTTCACCTATCCCGGCCCTAATCCCTTCACCAAGGAGCAGGCTATCCTGATGATGGCCGATACCGTCGAGGCCGCCTCGCGCTCACTGCCTGACTATACCGAGAAGAGCATCCGTGAACTGGTCAACAAACTGATCGATACGCAGGTGGCCGAAGGCTATTTCCGCGAGTGCCCCATCACCTTCCGCGACATCGCCTATGCCAAGACCGTGCTTATCGAGAAACTCAAAACAATTTACCATACGCGTCTCTCATATCCGGAACTGAAGAAGTAATTCCTGCACAAAAGCATTAAAAGTGTGCAAATAATTGCACAAAACTGCACATTTGTGCAGGATTGTGTGCATATTCCGTTAAATATCGTTAACTTTGTGTGCGTAAACATAACAGTTTGCAACAATTGGCCTACCTTTGCACCCGATTTTACAAAAAGATGTTTAAGGATATGAAAAAAATCGCTATTCTGCTTGCCAGCGTGATGCTGGGTGCAGCTTCAACCGCCACAGCAGGTGGCATCTTAACCAACACGAATCAGAGTATTGACTTTCTGCGCAATCCCGCGCGCGACGCAGCCATCGGTCTCGACGGCGTGTATTCCAACCCCGCAGGTGTGGCCTTCCTCCCAGAGGGCTTCCATCTTGGATTCAACTGGCAGTATGCCCACCAGACGCGTACCATCACCAGCACGAACCCTGTGTTTGCCTTAGGTCGCAAGAACGACGGCAATAGCACCAAGATCTTCGAGGGTGTGGCCGATGCCCCGTTTATTCCCTCGCTTCAGGCTGCTTATAATAAAGGAAACTGGAGTGTACAGTTCAATTTCTCCATCCCTGGCGGTGGTGGCAGCTGTGAATTCTCCGACGGTCTGGGCTCGTTCGAGAGCGTAGTTGGCAGCATCGCGAGCCAGCTGAAAGGCCTCGACCAGATTGCAACCGCCCTTGGTCAGCCTGCCCCTGGTGTTTCAGGCTACGACATGGACGGCTACATGCAGGGCCGCCAGTATTATTTCGGCTTCCAGCTTGGAGCCGCTTATAAGATTACCCCCGACCTCTCCGTCTATGGTGGTCTGCGTCTGCTCTACGGCAATGCCACCTATAAGGCCAAGATCAGCAACATCCAGGTGAAGACCGCTGGCGGCTATGTTGACTTCGGCAGTTTCCTCCAGTCAGCCACAGCCATGGTCGATGGCGGCATCACATACGTCAATAGCTCACTTGAGCAGGTCAATGCCGGCATGGCCCAGTACGAGGCCGCAGGCGCCACCGCTACAGCCGAGTACCAGCAGCTTGCAGCCATGAAGGCTCAGCTCGAAGGCTCAGCCGCCCAACTCGAGTCCACCAATGTCAACCTCAACCAGTTGCAGAAATACTCCGAGGGTGTCAACCTGCTCTGTAATCAGAGTGGTGTCGGTGTGGCTCCCATCATTGGCATCGACTACCGCGTCGGTTCCTTCAACTTCGCCGCCAAGTACGAGTTCAAGACACAGATCCACATGACCAACGAATCGACCGTCAACAAGGCCAGTGAGATTCCCGCCGTCAACAAGTTCCGCGATGCCGAGAAGATCGATGAGGATATCCCCGCCCAGTTGGCCGTAGGTGCTATGTGGAATATCACCGACGCCATCCGTCTGAACCTCGGCTATCATCATTTCTATGATAAGAATGCCCGCTGGTATAACAACACCCAGGACCTGCTCGACGGTGGTACCAACGAGTACCTCGCAGGCGCCGAATGGGATATCACCGACAAGTTCACCGTCAGCGTCGGTGGTCAGCTTACCCGCTACCAGCTCACCGATGCCTACATGAACGATATGTCATTCGTAGTCAACAGTTCCAGCGTCGGTTTCGGTTTCAACTACAAAGCCACCGACAAGATCACCCTCAAGGCAGCCTACTTCCAGACCAACTACGAGGATTATGATCGCGTCACCTCTCGCGAACCCCTCATCAGCGACAACTTCACCCGCACCAACCGCGTGCTGGGCATCGGCTGTGAGTTGAGTTTGTAAACATCATCTATTAAGGTAAAACAGCATATAAGAAATAATTAGCATTCGATAATCTACAGCGGATCTACGTACACGTAGGTCCGCTGTAATCTTCAGAATAATCAAGAATAATCACCAAAAGAGTACCATTTACATATTATTACCCCGAATATTGACTGACGAATATTGTAATTATATGCTGAAAAGTGAGAATATGGTAATATAAGTGATTATTATTGTTAAATAATATTTTTGTTATTACAAAAGGATATTCTATCCATTACTACAACTTCCCCGTTATTACATCTCCTATTTCTACCAAGGGCTCAATTCCCGTCTTTCTTAATACTTTAGAAATAAAAATGGTAGGTTTGCTAGGCTTGTGTATGAACACGATTGGCGAGTTGCCAGATTCAGAGGAAACGATTTTCCCCATTTCGTCAACATAACGTACCGTCGCGCTTACATTCCCGATTTTAACTATTCCATTAACAGGCAGAACCTTCTCAACGCGTGGAACGATTGGAGACTCTAAGAATCTAACCTTAGTTTTCTTAGCGTCTTTTTTGATTTTTCTTTGATTCATAGTTGTTGTACTCAATTAGTAGTTCATAAAATAGATGAGCAATATATCCAAATAGGTTTACACATTCTGTTTCCGAAAATTTTCCAGTCTTTTTCGTGTCAAAAATCAGAAGACCTTCTGGCACCGTATCTTTTTCTGGCGGTGTTAATGAAAAAACCGCAAGCGATTGGTAGTAATCAGGGTAGTTATCACTAGAAGTATAAAAATCGCCTATTTCTTGGTCAATCTTTAGGTCGTTCGACATCCAAAACCTTTTCCTTTGATTTATTAGGTAAGTAAAAATGCTATTTACTTCATATCCACTATCTCTGTTATAATTACGCGCCCTTTGGGCATACCTTGATAATTTTCTATCGTCCACGACCTCAATATAATATTTGTAGTTGAAATCTCTGGGATTCCCTTGGTTTCTTTCTGCAACATTTCGATAATGTATAAATGGCACAAGACAGAGGTTATCCTGCCTATCTTGGCTTAACCTTTTTATATTTATAGTAAGATCTAACCTAAATGTCTTATAGATAGATGCGTGTATTACCCGCAGGAATTCTTCCAAAGCATGATTCACCGCTTCAATAGACCCTAATCGCTGAGATCGAATATCGTCTTTTATCTTATAGTAGTGATGATAAATATCTTTGTGTATTGAATTAAGTAACTTGTTGTTTTTATTGGCGACCTTGAAATGAAACATGGTAAAAAGCGTACATGGTATCCCATGAGTGCCAATGCTAATTCTGTAGTCGCGTGTACAATAGTGAAAGACACCCACGATAGCAAGTAAACAAGCAAATGGCAACAAAACATATAAACCTACATAAAATAGGATTTCAGAGATGAAGTGTCCAATAGGCTTCAACCATTGGATTATTTCATTATTCCCCTCAAACAGTTTTTTGGGAAGGAATCCTAAAAGTTTTGATAATATGGCTATAGTCTCGTCTGATCCATTAATAATTTTCATGATTCCAGAAATGATACCCACTGTTCCAGAGGCATAAGTAAAAATTTCGCTTCTCGATAATTTACTCATTTTACAATACTTTGACAATTATACTATTCTATAGTAGATACTAGCACTCATCTATATAGCCATTGGGGTTGCAAAAATAATCAAAAAATCATGTACGTGTATTTCCGACCGTTGCAATTAATAGCCATCAAATCCACTGTTAATCAATAATATAAGACCATTAGAGGGACTATTTAAACCAATCCGAAACACCGAAATATAGATAATTATTTAAAAACAGAAGGGGGGCTGTAGGTCTATCTGCATAGTATGGGCCACAAGGTCAAGTCGCACCTTATTGAGCATTGTGACCTCAAACTGACCCGGTATCTATTTTCTTAGTTATCCGTTGCAACTCTTCATCCAGATATCTGTCAACCTTCTCAATGGGTTCACCATGAACCATGAGGTTTCTAACCTTACTGATTTCTGACATTATCCGAGCATCATCCGGTGTAATCATTTGATTCTCAACGAAAATACGTATAATATTACGAATCGGGAGAAAATGACCATCAACTTGTTTCACTATTGGCAAATTTCTTGCCACCTTTTCGAAATCAATAAAATGGCCTAAAAACACCTGCTTATCCACTTCACCTGTTTTATAATTACTACTCAAATTAGCAGCAATCCTATTGAAATAATTAGGGCTTACAGCCTGAAACACATAGTTAAGCGCACAACAAATCGTAGAAAAATTAAGTGCAACAAAAAAGGTAATCAGCCATCCTGTCCAACAACAACTCTTGTCGGATAGTTTTGTGACGAAAGCCACCAAAAATAAATCGTAAACAATAGTGAAGGCCGCCAGAACTGCTACAATTTTCATATTTTTATAAAGTGCAGTTTTTGCCGTTTCTGCAATTTCTGTCAGGCTCTGATCTACCCTAACCCTGTTATCAATACTTTCTGCCATGAAAAACATGCCAGTAAAAATGATTCCTACTAAGGCAGCGATTGCCTGAGGGGCTGTTGTAAACAGCCAGTACATCGTATTTTCATCCATATTATTAATAATCTGATTATAAATAGTTTGATAGATTGGTTATTATATACTGATTTTAATCTTAATTGTTATCGATAATTGCGGTTTTCATTTCAAATTCACCTTCTCTGCATACTTCTCGCCGTCCACATTAATGTAGATGATGTACTGGCCTTTGCGAAGACCGGTGCAGTCGAGGGGAATCTGACCGTTGCCGGCGGGGCAGTCCTGCTCTGCACGTTTATAGACATAGCCCTGGCTGTTGGCCACCAGTGCCACAATGTTTACGTCGTGGTCGGCTGAGTAGTTGATGTTCACCCTGCCGCTGCTGTCGTCTTGTGAGAGATCATACGTAAAGCCGCCATTGCCTCGGCTGTTGGCTGGATCTTCGGAACCAGAACCCCATAACCGCGCCTGTTCCTCGTCGGCCAGTCGGGCCCTTATCGCTTCGTTCTCCTCGTCGTAGGCCAGTGTACGTTGCATCTCTGGCGGGCAGTAGTACATCTCAGCCGTCAGCATCGAGTCGCAGTAGCTTAAGGTTTTGGCCTCCAGTATCGGGTAGCGATAGCCCTCAGCATACCAGCGATACTCGTCCTCGCGCACCTTGGCCGTGTCGGGTGCCAGATGCCTCACGATGCTGTCAACGGTAAAGGCAGGTATTCTGCTCAGCATCGTGTCGATGGGCACGGTGATGGTGCCGACGTACCGTTCCGTATGCAGTCGGATCACGTTGCGCAGGGTATCGCCTTGGGGTAGTACCAACTTCCCGAAGGCATCTGCCTTCGTCTTGTATGTGCCATAGCGGCGCATAAAGAAACGCTCGCAATAAGACCCTGAGGCGTTGAAATAGCCCGCAACGCTGTCGCCCACTTGCATGGGGAACTGCAGCCATGTTTCCGGCATGTCGTAGCTCATCAGCTCCATGAAGTTCTCCGAGCCGATAATGCTGACAGCTCCACGATCCTGACTATAGTAGGTGCGATTGTTCCGCTCCACTGCCATCAGAGTGTCGGTCTCTGTTGAATACTCGGCGTTATAAGATTCGTCGGAGAGTTTCGCCTCCTCCAGACTCCATACGCCCTTATTACTATTAAGGCCAAAGCCCTGTACTGTGACCTGTTTCTTCTCTAGCACGTCATTACCGCGATAGTGATTTGTTGACTGGTTAATCTGCTGACCATAAATAGTCGAGCAGACAGTCACTGTTATGATTATAAAAACCAATCTCTTCATATACATTTTTTATTAAAATTCAATCAAAGACCTGTTCCTTCGATCTTTTGTCCCTCAATCTTTGCGACAAAAGAACTTTACAATACTTTTGTCAATTCGTATCAATTGGTATAGCAACTCTTATTCTTGAAGCATAGATAATATTTTTTTTATTCTTTACATGTTTATTATTCTTCCGCCACATTTTCTTTGTCCCTTTTATAGAAGCAATTATTATGTTATCTATAATTGGGTTCTTCTCATACGCTTCTCTTTTCAATATACGAACCTCAAGCATTTTCATTTTTTTTGAAAAAAGGATAGAGTAAATGACAGAGGCATAAGGTTCAAAACACTTGAAACCATATTTCTTTTCCCACAAATTATACTGATTGTTCATAATAAGGGAATCAATTTCCTCTTTATTAGACACAAGATTATTCATGGATAATACTTCCGTACACTTTCCTCTATTGTCTATATAATACGTTATTCCTTTTATAGAGTCAGTTATAAGCCACAAGTTATTATCTGCATCTTTTGAAATCCTTTGTGCGAAAGAATTAGCACAAGAGCAGATTGAGAATACTAAGATGAAAATAGCCCTAATAATCATACCCTAATCTTTTACTCATCATTGATGCCCTTCCATAGACAAAAGAATCAACTCCTGATTGACGATGGCCAGAGGGTAATCTCCGTAGGTGTAATATTACATGTCCAAACTCGTGCGCAATTCCTATAGATTGGGCATTTATATTTCCTCTACCATTAATGTTTATTTGTATGTTGCCATTAGTAGAGCGTTTAAGTCCACTATTGGGATATAAGGTCTGTCCCAAATTACCTTGTATATGCTTTCCTAAAGGTTCACCACTCTGTTTTAATAAAGACTGTGTTTCAAAATTTAAGTCATAATCATTTAATTCATAAGGAATTGTCCATTGTTCTTTTATTTGCTGGCCATTTAAAACATATGTGTTAACTACATCGGTATGCAGTTCAACCATTTGTTTATCTGTTGCAATTTCATACAAGTCACGAAGGAAAAAGTCTTCTGTATTTTTTGCAACTTCCGATATAGAAGCAGGATCTAATACACCATTATTAAATTTCATCGAAACATGAGTTCCCTCCTCTAGGCCATTATAAATTGCCATGATAGCTCCTTCGTCTATGCATATACTATCTCCATGTAAATCCACATATTTTACAGGATTATTCGCGCAATATGCATACGGACTGATACTATAATATTTCTCAGCCATGGGGTCGATGGTCGTGAAGCGGCCTACATCTGGCGTCATGTGCCTGGCACCGTAGTCGTACCAGTCAAGGCCGTGTGTGCGGTCGAATTCCTTGCCGTTGAATCTGAACCGCTGGAGGCTATTGCCCGTACTCTCACCGAATAGACCGCCGAAGGGATAGTAGTGGTTTACCTGCAAGGGCGTACCTGAAGGACTCACTACTACGCGGTTGTTGCCCAGATGGTCTTTGAGGTAATAGTAATAATAATGAGCTGGCCCGCTGAAAGCGATATAGCCACCGTCTACCAGAATTTGTTTCAATACGCCGTTTTCGTATATCATATTACCGCAATAGTCCGTCGGGACGGCCGTCGCTGAGGCAGAAGCCTTATAACTGGTCCTCAGTTTCTCGCCAGCACCATTATAGATATAAGATGCAGACTTGCCCGAACTGTATGTGATCTTCGTCGGCAAATTTAAGAAATTATATTGAATTGACGAAATATATTTGTTAGAATCGTTCTTCAGGTTGCCATTTTTGTCGTAAGTGTATTCTCCCGCTATGTTTATCGGATGGTCATTAAAGTTGAAAGCACCGCTGTAAGACGGATCACTCGCCTGGTCCTGAATCATGTTGGGCTGATTACCCGTATAGGAAAAGGTCAAGTTGTCTATCAGTTGGTATGTCGAGCCACTGTATTTGCCATAACGCGTCAGGGTCAGCATGTTTCCCATCTTATCGTAGGTGTAGGTCGTACTGTAACTTCCAGGTCCGGAATAGGTGGCGGATGTCAGCCAGTCGAGTGCATTGTAGTTAAACTGGTAGGTCCGTGCCGTCGTCTCACCCCCGGCCTTCCACTTGATGGCACCGATGTTGCCGTTATAGAACTTGTTGGTAGGAACGGCGTCGCCAGAGGTATCGTTGTAGCCGATATATTCATAAAACAGGGAGTTCTCAATCTTCTTCACCCAGTCACGGATGTTATAACTGTACGTCTCCGTATTCAATGTGCCACCTTTAGTGGCCACTCTTCCTATATTGTCATAGGTGATGGTGCTGAGAGTCACCTGCGTGTTGTTGTCCAACTTATGCTTGATATAGTGCAACTGGTCGGCTGAGTCGTATTCATAAGTATATACTTCTGTGTGGGTGGTCTGCCCCGATGCCGAGTGGATATGCTTATGGTTCAGTTCCTTCCCGGTATAGTGGTTGTACTGTATATACTCATCGTCATTGCCTGACAGGTGGTTGGTCGAGCGCTTCTGTATCATCTCGCCGTATGCATTATAGTACATGGCAGTCACCTCGCTTGTCGAGGGATTGTCAAGATGGAGCAGGCGGCAGCCAGTCTGCAGGCCCTTGGCACTGGCGTATGTCGATTCGTAGCCGTTGCTGCTGTCGAATCCCACCTTCGTACTTTCCGTGGTCGTCAGGAAAGAGTAGTCGTCGTAGAAATACTTGCAGTAAGGTATCTTTGTACTAGAAGATGAGTACTCTATGCCCATCACGGTCTGCCGGCCGAGTGCGTCGTATTCATAATAGGTAGTTGTCGGCGACGACGCATTCCGCTGGTTGCCGTCCTGCGAAGATATCAGGCGGTCGTTGGTGTCGTAGGTCATGGTCACATAGTCGCAGCCAGGCAGCTGCTTCTTTGTGCAGCGGCCCCGGCTGTCGTACTCATAATAATAACAATACTGTTTCACTGTAGTCGAGCTCATTGTCCAGGAACTGTTAGACATGCTGTCGTTGGCTTTCGGGGGTATCACGTAGCGCAGGTTCCCCAGATAGTCATAGACATAATAGGTGTCGTAGTTCCCGTTACGCCGTTCCATCACAATCCTGCCCTGCATGTCTTTATAGACTTTGCTGACATGAAGATTCTCATCAGTGTATTGCTCTACGAAAAGTTTCCCTTTGCCATAATAGCTGCTCTGTGCAAGGGTGTTAGTTGACACCGTGTATAATTTTACTTCATTAGTCCCGTTTAGAGTATAGGCAGTCAACTTGAACCTACTATTAGAGTGCCAAAGATCTCCTGGGCCTTTTTCCTCAACAAGTCTGTTTAAAGCATCGTATGTGTAAGTCGTCGAACGGTGCGTGTCTGAGTCCATCCACGAGAGACTGGCGTTATAGACTGGCGAAGTACTGCCGTATGCCCGGATGCTCTGTTCCGACACCCTGTCACCGTAATCGTACTGCTGGCTGACATACACGTAACTGCCATTACCCAGGCTGTTGGTCGCGTTAAGCGTAGGGCGGCCAAGCCCGTCATAATACTGTACGGTGGTCACTTTGCCGTTACTGTCATTGATGAAGGCCTCGGTCTTCACAAAGTTTTCCGTAGTGGTCTGACCTGTAGCGCAGACGCATACCACTGTCAGCAACATGGCAAGGGCTGATCTGATATTGATAGTTTGCATAAGCTAATTGGTTTTATAGTTATAACTGTGCTGCTGAATGATGCTTCCACCATGATTCTTGACATTCGAGAGTCGGCCCATAGCATCGTAGGTGTAGGTGGTCTTGGTGCCGCTCGGGGCTGTCATGCTGGTGATGCCTATCAGCGGGTCGTAGGTATAGGAGGTCATCAGGACTGGTCTGCTGGCCAATGAACTCCGGATGGTGGCCAGTGCCGAAGAGACATTCGATGTAGAAGTCATCGTCGCCAGATTACTGATATTCGTTGAGAGACCCCAATTTACAAGATCGTCGTAAGTTGCTCCTCGTATTTCTGCCACAGGATACATGTAATTATAGGCCCAAAGATAGGTCACCTTCTCCGTGTCCTTGG
>Ga0265299_10004998_pt1 | contig 12413 bp, 16 predicted proteins | sample AusTroGonzalo_MG_4_FD_193485 | JGI IMG/M metagenome (GOLD analysis project Ga0265299, IMG submission 193485) | Bovine rumen microbial communities from tropical cattle in Woodstock, Queensland, Australia - Gonzalo_02 | ecosystem: Host-associated > Mammals > Digestive system > Stomach > Rumen ...
AAAAAAAGTATCAAAAGACTTAAAACAAATAGCATATTTAATGGAAAAAATGTTTGTTTTGTACGGAAAAGAGCATAACAAATATTATTATATAAAAATGCAGTATGATATTGGAAAATCATCATTAATGTACTTGTTGTACAGATATGACAAAAATTCTTCAGTAAAAAATTATGATGCAGTTGAGGTTTGTGAAGTAGAACCTGCTTCCGAAACTGCGGAAATATGTTATAATAAATATATAAAACTAATAAAAGAGAAAACCGGTCAAACCATAACACATGAAGAATTAGAAAAACATGATTTTTCCTCTTTTGACGAATATGCTGAAAATAACAGAAAAAATATACACAATAAGTTTTCAGAAATACCGTTCAGCATTACTCTGAAAATTCACTGAAAAAGGATTAGTATGAACAGAAGAACGTTTATAAAATCGTCAATATGTCTGGGGTGCGCCGGCGCCTTGGGTATTGCTGCATATAAAATGATGAATTCTGATTTTAAAATTTTACAGAGTGTTAAAAATGATACATTGAATAAATTCAGAATTGATTCAGTTAAAAAATTACCGACACAGATAAGACTTGATGTTTGTAATAAGTGCCAGCTTAACTGTGTTCAGTGCTACATGAGAAGATATGAAGAAGTTATAAAAAAAGAGAGTGGCGGATTCGGATATCTTCCTTTTGAAAAATTTAAACAGTTTTGCGATGAAAACAGTTCTATTAAGAAAATAGAAATATCAAATAACGGAGAAATTTTTCTTAACCCTGACCTTGATGAAATCTTACAATATGCCTATTTTAAAGGAATTGATTTGCATGTGTCAAACGGTGTTAATCTTAATACTGTTTCGGAAAAAACGCTTGAAAATCTTGTTAAATATCAGGTAAAAGTACTGACGGTTTCAATCGACGGAGCTTCACCTGAAATTTATGCAATATACCGCAGAGGGGGAGATTTTAATACTGTTATAAACAACTGTAAGATTATTAATAAATTTAAAGAAAAATATCGTAGTGTTTTCCCTGTTTTAAATTACAAATTCATTTTATTCGGGCATAATGAACATGAGATAGAGGCTGCCAAAGAGCTTGCCAAAAAACTGAATATGAACATTCAGTTTGCATTGAATTATGAAGTCGGGTATTCACCTTTAAAAAATGTGAAAAAAGTTATGGCACAAACTGGATTTAAAAATTTTGACGGTGAAATTTATGATCTTTTCGAGAAGTTCAAGTCACATACTTCTGACTGGTATTTTTGTAAGGATTTTTTCGCTCAGCCGCAGTTTAACTGGAATGGTGATTTGCTCGGATGCTGTATGAATTTTCTCAGACCTTTTAAGTCAAATTTGTTTAAAGACGGTTTAATGGGGGCATTAAACGGCAGGGAATTTTTGTATTCAAAATTAATGCTTACAAATTTTGAGGTAGAACCTATTAAAAGTTCTCCGTGTTCAAATTGCCCGTGTTATAAAATTATGAAAGATAATAATTACCCGTTCAGACTTCCGTCATAAATTGTTTAATATTCCTGAAGTATTTTTTTGTTTAAATTTCTGTACTGTTTCAATTTTTGTCTAAGATTAAACATTTAACAAAAATTTACAAAAAATATTTGACACCAAAACCCAATAGCCATAAGCTCTCTAATAGAATAGAATAGAAGAGGTGGTGCGCCATATTCTGTTTTCAAAATATGTTATACTGAAAACATGGAAAATAGTCTGTGCAAATTTAAAATATGCAAATACGGCTTCACGTTGGCGGAGGTGTTGATAACACTTGTTATTGTCGGGGTTGTTGCCGCTTTGACTATTCCGACAGCTATTGCAAAATATCGTGACCAGCAAACCATACAATCGCTGAAAACGGCATATTCAAGTTTTGCGCAGGCGGTAAAAATGGCTGAGGCAAATAACGGACCTGTTGCGGCGTGGGATATCGGTCCCGGTGATACGCAGGAGGGTTCTTTAAAATTATACAATCTTATAGTGCCTCACCTTTCATTAGCAAAAGAATGCAGGGAAAACAGCGGCTGTTTCAGCAACGGTTATACAACTTTACAGGGAACAAACGTTCCTTATCAGCCAAATACATGGGGCAGATACATAAGAGGAATTTTGAATAACGGTATGCCTTTTTTGATTTGGAGTAACGGCTCGGGGTGTACGGGACATTACGGAGATAATTTTTGTGGGGTAATAAGAGTAGATGTCAACGGTGATAAAAAACCGAACAGATACGGATATGATTTTTTCAGTTTTAGAATAACAGAAAACGGTTTGCTGCCTGCGGGAAGAGAAAACAACCAAATCCGTTGTAATCATTCCGGTAGTGATGAGGAAAATGGAGCGGATTGTACTGCATGGGTGCTTTATAAAAATAATTTTGACTATAAATATAAAGATGTTTCCTGGTAAAACGAATTGAAAGCGCAGTAAATTTGTTAAAAACTCAAAAAAAACCCCTCGTAATGAGGGGTAAAATTAATTTAGAGAGTGTGTGAGAGTATGAGAGTTATTATTTAAAAAAAATAAAATCTTGTTTAATTATCCCGTTAATTAAGCTATAAAATTGTGACCGAATTTAGTAGCGCCAACGAGGTAACATTCCTGAAGCATAGTGTTCAGACTTGTATAAGTTTTTCTTTGGGGTTGAGAGCTTACATTATTGAGAGCTTTAGATGTGTTAGCATATATTGAAGCAGGATTTAAAACGAATTGTGACATCTTATTACTCTCTCTTTCTTATCTCTCGCACTTATATAAAGTATTTCTTTTCCCAAAAATTGCTTTTTTGTATATACCTTACTTAATAAAACTTAATATATATTGTAAATGGCTTTAAATAGGGTGATTGGGGTCTGTTGATAAATCATTGGTATTGCCCGTGTTTTTAAAATATTGTATAATCTATTCAAAACGGAAGTAATATGACAGATTGTATTTTTTGTAAAATAGCGAATAAAGAAATACCAACAACGCCTGTATATGAAGATGAAAAGGTTATAGCGTTCAATGATTTAAGTCCTCAGGCGCCGGTTCATATACTTGTTATACCAAAGAAGCATTACTCATCTTTAAAAGAAATTGAAGATTTTAGCGTAATGGCGGATTTATTTAATGCTGTTGTTAAAATTACAAAGGAAAAAAATATTTCTGATTTCAGAACGGTAATCAATACGGGAGTAGGTGCCGGACAGAGCGTTTTCCATATACATGTTCACATTCTTGCAGGCAGACCGTTGAATTGGCCTCCGGGTTAGTGGGAGATTTTGATGAATTATCTTCGTTGGTACGATAAAGACCCTGTTATAAAAGAATTTATGAGTGCGCTGGAAAGATTGGATGAAGAAACAATCAATCTTCTTGCGCAGGATTTTATTCAGACTATGATGGAAGATGAGTATATCAATACTGACGGTGCAATAAAATCTCTTATTCAGAATATTCCGCCGGGGTATAACCGGTGGTATGATGAAAACTATGATTTGCATTCCTGTCTGGAGGTTTTGAAGTCTTTACCTCCCGAGCATCAGAGAAGAATTATTGAAAAATTCAGAGAGTCAATGTATCAGCTGATTGCAACTCTTTATTACGGCACGGAAGAAGATGAACAAAAGCAGTAAAAATGTACTTGTAACAGGTGCTTCAAGAGGAATAGGTCTTGCAATTTCAAAATATTTTGCCGAAAAAAACTACAATGTTTTTGTAACGGCAAGAAATTCTGCTGCCTTGGAAAAATTAACAGAAATTGATAATATCAAAGGTTTTTATGCCTGTGATTTGACAAAAGACGGTGAAATTGAAAACTTATACGAATGTGCAGTTAAAACGCTCGGTTCTGTGGATATTCTCATAAATAACGCAGGAGCGTATGTTTGTGCGGAAATTGAAAAAACAACCGATGAAAATGTTTTTGATTTATTAAAATTAAATGTGGAAGCGCCTTATAAATTGTCGAGAATTTGTGTTCCTGAAATGAAAAAAAATCAGTTCGGAAGAATTATTAATATCGGTTCGGTTTCGGGAATTGTAGGCGAGGGATATGCTACTCTTTATTCAATGACAAAAGCTTCATTTATCGGCTTTTCAAAAGCCCTTGCACTTGAAACGGCACAATTTGATATAACCGTTAACACAATTCACCCTGGGTGGGTTGATACGGAGCTTATTGATGTTGGGAACAGAACTTTTGATGACGAACAGCTTATGTATACGATACCCCAGAGAAGATTTATTGAACCTGCTGAAGTTGCTTATCTTGCAGAATATCTTGCTTCTGAAAAGGCAAAGGGAATAACCGGTCAGTCAATAAATCTTTGTGCAGGTATAACGATGGGTTAATTGTCATTTTCGGCAATGTTTTTTTATTTAAACGTTAATAAAATTTATTTAAAGTGAGGTTTTTGTGGATTTGTCGACTTTAAGTAAGTTTTCCGAAAAGGAAAAACGCGCGGAAAAACATTTGGGCAAGTTTATTGCCGAAATTCAAAGGCATTTTGACTTTTCCGACTTTCAGATTGCAAAACTTCTCTGTAATGCTTCTTTAAAATTCAGGAAAAAGGAGCCGTTTTTTAAAAATCTTATCAGATTTTTGTCAAAATTTTAATTTTCTTCTTCTTTTGAAAAATAAATATTTTGTTTTACATAAACCTTGTTTGCAAAAGATAAAAGGGCGGAACGTATTAATTTTGAAAGAGGACTTCTCTCTCTTACACTGTTCGCTTCCGCAAAGTCACGGGTTCCGAAAGTTACATTTAATACGTTTTCAAGTTCTATTGCAAAAAAATTAAACGATTTTCCGAGTGAAAACAATCCTATCTGCATATTTATAAGAGCAGCTATATCAGAAATACTTAAAACATTTTTTAAAATACCCACAACAATTAAATACATAAGGTGTTTTCTGGAATATTTTTTGTTTTTTGGGGGCATAATAACTTTTTGTTTTACATAGTTATTAACCATTGCCGCAGTAATTGGAGATTCTTCCCCCGGAATTTGAAACGGTGCGAGATATTCATCAAGCAAAGCAATTAATTGATCCATATAGAGGTCAATTTTCGGCAACTCTTCATACCTCGGACAATGATATTCAGCGAGTTTTTCATTTACCAGACAAATTTTACTTTTAGAAACTTCATTCACCATATACAACTTAATATTATAAAAACTAATTTATTTTGTCAAATTCTGTATTTCATTGTGTTACAAGCTTTTTAAAAATTATATATTTTTATTACTTCTTGACATAGTTTTCAATACAATGTAGCATGATTATAATTTCAAAATAATATAAAAAATGAAATTAGGTGACAAAAGTGGCGTATGTGGTAATTGATGAGAGTAAATGTAAGTCTTGTTATCTGTGTGTGGAAGCATGTCCGAAAGGCTTGATAAAAAAAAGTAACCGTACGGGGATGACAAGCAATTTTACGGTTGAGTTTTCCGATGAAAAAGGTGAATGTATCGGCTGCAAATGCTGTGCATTGTCTTGTCCTGATTTGGCAATAACAGAGGTTTATAAATAATGGTAAAAACACTTATAACAGGAAATAAAGCAATTGCGCAGGCTGCTTTTGACGCGGGCTGTGATTGTTATTTCAGTTATCCTATTACTCCGCAGACCGCTATTGGTGAGTATCTTAGTGAAATAATGCCAAAAGCAGGCAGAGCTTATGTGTGTGCGGAGAGTGAAATAGCTTCGATAAATATGTGCATCGGTGCTGCTTCGACGGGTGCAAAAGCCATGACTTCGTCATCTTCCTGTGCAGTTGCACTTATGCAGGAAGGTTTGTCTTATGCAACAGGTGACCAGCTCCCGATAGTTTTAATCAGCGTTATGAGGGCGGGTCCCGGTTTAGGATATATTTATCCCTCTCAATGTGATTACAATCAGGCGGTAACGGGCGGCGGAAACGGTGATTATCAGATACCTGTTCTTGCTCCCTCTACTGTTCAGGAATGTATTGACTTAACTCACCGGGCATTTTATCTTGCTCAAAAGTACAGAAACCCCGTAATTGTATTGTCAGACGGTTTGCTCGGACAAATGATGGAACCTGCCGAATTTATCAAACATCCGTTCCCCGAAATTGATAATTCAGACTGGATTTTGTCGGGTGCAAAAGGCAGAGAACCGAGAAAAATACGTTCGCTTGAGATTAATGAACAAAAACATAATCAAAATCTTCAGCACCTTTTTGACAAATACGAACAAATGAAACGTGAAGAAGTCCTTTTTGAAGAAATAAATACCGAAGATGCAGACGTTATACTCGTTGCTTTTGGAACAATGGGCAGAAACATAAAGGCTGCAATGAATCTCGGAAGAAAACAAGGTGTGAAAATCGGTATATTCAGACCAATTACTCTGTTTCCGTTCCCCGAAAAAAGACTTTTTGAACTTGCTGATAAAACAAAAAAATTCATTGTTGCGGAAATGAATATGGGTCAAATGGTTAAAGACGTAAAAATAGCAATTAACGGAAAAGCCGAAGTTAAGCATATCGGCAGACCTGCGGGTGAATGGCTTGATGAAACGGAAATTCTTGATGAAGTTAAGTCTTTGATTGGAGAATGCCATGCAGCAAGTGTTTAAAATTCCCGATTGTATAAAAAAAGATGCAAAATTTACATTTTGTCCCGGGTGTGACCACGGAGTCGCATTGAGATTGCTCGGTGATGCGATAGATGAACTTGGTGTCAGAGAAGATACTATTGCGGCTCTTTGTGTCGGTTGTTCGGTATTTTTGTACGACTTTTTTGATATAGATTGTCTTGAATGTCCTCACGGTCGTGCAACTGCAGAAGCAACAGGAATTAAAAGGGCAAGACCCGATAAATTTGTATTTACTTATCAGGGGGATGGTGACTTTGCGGCAATAGGTTTTGCGGAATCAATGTACACCGCAACAAGAGGTGAAAAAGTTACTTCAATTTGTATAAATAATACAACTTACGGAATGACAGGCGGTCAAATGGGACCTACAACAATTCTCGGACAGGTTACGACAACTACTCCGTACGGACGTTCCGCAGAATTGAACGGTTATCCTTTAAAAATTGCCGAACACATTGCTTTATGTGACGGAACTGCTTTTTCTGCAAGAGTTTCTCTTGATTCGGTGCCGAATATTCTAAAAGCAAAACAGGCAATTAAAAAGGCTTGTGAAGTGCAGGTAAAAGGTTTGGGCTTTGGTTTTGTCGAAATATTGTCAGGATGTCCGACAAATTGGAAGATGACACCCCAAGAGGCTCATAAACACATAAAAGAGAAAATGATACCGGTATTCCCTCTCGGAGTATTTAAGGATGTAACGGCAGGTTAAAATGGAACAAAGTATTATAATAGCAGGATTTGGCGGACAAGGTGTTCTCTCGGCGGGAATTATTCTCGCTAATGCTTTTATGCTGAATGATAAGCACGTAACGTGGTATCCGTGCTATGGTGCAGAAATGCGCGGAGGTGCCGTTAATTGTGAAATTGTCGTAAGTGATGACGAAGTTACTTCCGTTCACAAAAAAGAAAATGATATTTTGATTGCCCTAAACGATTTGTCATTTAACAAATTTTTGCCGAGAGTTAAGAAAAACGGCATAGTTATTGCCAATCAAACTTTAATAGAAAAACATTATCCGAGAGGTGATGTAAGATATATTTTTGAAAAAATTTCAGATATTGCAAGAGAACTTGGAAATGTAAAAGCCGCAAATATGGCAGCACTCGGAATTTTGTGCGGAGTATGCGGACTTGTTGATACAAATTGTATTAAGAAAGCGATTGACAAGGTTATGTCAAATAAAGCAGGTATTAAAGAACTTAATAACAAAGTTTTATCGGCAGGATATGAAGCCGTAAAAGAATGCGAGAAAGAAACAGTATGAATATACCCGTAAAAATCAGAGGAATGGAATTCAGCGTTCCTGAATTGACACTTACAAATGATGATATGGCAAAAATCGTTGAAACAAGTGATGAGTGGATTGTTAAAAGAACAGGTATCTCAAAACGTCACGTAGTTTCTGGTGAAGAAGATGCTGTTACTCTTGCAAAAGATGTAGTAAACAAATTGCTAAAATCGACCGGTGTTGACCCGCAAACAATTGATATGATTATTTCCGCAACTTCAGCGCCCCAAAGACCATATCCGTCTGTTGCATGTGAGGTTCAGGCGGAAATCGGTGCCGAAAATGCTTCCGCATGCGATTTGGTAGCGGCTTGCTCAGGCTTTTTATACGCAATGCAGATGGCAAGAGCAAATATAAATTCGGGTTTTGCAAATAGGGTTTTGGTTTTAGCCTCTGATGCAACTTCAAAATTCCTCGACTGGACGGACAGAAGCAGCTGTGTTTTGTTCGGCGACGGCGCTGCTGCAACAATTCTTGAGGCTTCTGACGACGGAATTGACGATATTATAACAATTCGGCTTGAATCGGACGGAAAAAACAAAGAATTTATTTCTTTAAATCTTCCCAATCAAAACTGCCCTCTTGCGGAACCTCACAAAAATCCTGAAAATTTGCATATTCAAATGGCAGGAAAAGATGTTTATAAATACGTTATGCAGAAAATCCCGTCAGTAATTGAAAAAACCCTCGCAGAAGCGAATATGACGCTTGACGATATTGATTATTTTATTCCTCATCAGGCAAATTTAAGAATGATAGAGGCTTTAACAACAAGAATTAAAATTGCTCCAGAAAAAGTATTGTCAAATATACAGGATTACGGAAATATGTCTGCGACATCAATCCCCTGCGTTATAGCAGAAAAAATTAAAAACGGAGAACTTAAAACTCCCTCAACACTTTTATTAAGTGCTTTCGGTGCGGGCATGACAGCAGCAGGAGCAATAATAAGAATAAGATAAAGACAGAGTTAGATTGGATACAGTATGAAAAGACGTGTAGTGATAACGGGTATGGGGTGTGTAACACCATTCGGTACAGGTGTGGAAAACACATGGAATGCTTTAATAAACGGAAAGAGTGGTATAAGAAAGCTTTCACTTGATACTGATAAACATCTGGTGAAAATAGGCGGTGAAGTCCCCGATTTCAATGTTGAAGAATATGTTGACCCGAAAGAAGCAAAAAGACTTGATAAATTTATTTTGTTTCCGCTAATAGCCTCTATTGAAGCCGCAAAAGACGGAAATTTCGATATGTCAAAAGAAAATCCGTACAGAGTCGGAGTAATAATCGGCTCTGCTCAGGGCGGACTTTATACCATGGTTCAAAGCCATGAAACAATGCTTGCAAGAGGCTATAACAAGTGTTCACCGTTTACGGTTCCGATGATGATTCCTAATATGGCAGCGGGAAAAATTTCAATAAGACTGGGCGCAAAAGGTGTAAATAAAGCCGTTGCAACTGCCTGTGCAACAGGTGCTCACGCAGTCGGTGATGCTTTCCGCTCAATTCAGTGGGGTGACGCAGATGTTATTTTTGCAGGCGGAAGTGACTCCAAAATTACTGATTTCGGAATAGGAGCTTTTACCAGTGCGAGAACACTTTCAAAGAGAAATGACGAACCCCAAAAAGCATCAAGACCTTATGACAAAGACCGTGACGGTTTTGTTATGAGTGAGGGTGCTGCGGTTCTTATGCTTGAAGAATATGAACACGCCAAAAAAAGAGGGGCAAAAATTTATGCAGAAATAGTCGGATACGGTCAAAGTGCCGATGCCTATGATTTTGTTGCGCCTGACCCGAACGGTGCCGGTGCTGAATATGCTATAGTTTCTGCAATTGCTGATGCGGGAATTTCAAAAGAGGATATTGACTATATAAATATGCACGGAACAAGCACCCACGTCGGAGATATTGCCGAATCGAAAGCAGTAGAAAGAATTTTTGGCGATAAAAATACAAATAAAAAACTCCTTGTAAGTTCAACAAAATCAATGACCGGTCACATGTTGGGTGCGGCAGGAGCAATTGAAGCAATAATTTCTGTTGAAACAACAATGAATGATATTGTTCCCCCAACTATTAACCTCGAAAATCAGGACGAAGAAGTCGGAAATCTTGATTATGTCCCAAATAAAGCGAGAGAACACAAAGTTAATTATGCACTTTCAAATTCTTTCGGCTTCGGTGGCTGCAATGCGGTTCTTATTTTCAAAAAATGCAAAAATTAAAGATTTACTTTTGATACATCAATAAGTTCACTAAAGTCAATTCCGAAAACTGCTGCTATTTTTTCAAGAGTATCGATTGAGGGGGATACTTCCCCTCTTTCAAGCTTGCCGATAGTATTCCTGTTTAAATCAGCAGAAAGAGCAAGTTGTTCTTGTGAAATTCTTCGCTTTATTCTTTCCATCTGGATTTTTAAAGATAACTTTTTACTGAATTCGCTTCTGCTTTTATGTTTCATGACTATTATAATAGTCTATTGACATATTCTAACCAATATGTTAAATTAAACTTATTGCATATTTTAATTATCATTTGGTATGGTTTATGGAAAAACAATATTTACTGAAAAAAAGTGAATTAAAAAGGATTTATGAAAAAGCAGAGGAAGTTTATTGCAACCTGAGGCTTATAGAGATGTTTATAAAAGAAAATTGTGCTGTTGATGAAACATACATTGTTATGCCGATAGTTGTTCATACAAAAAATATATCTGATATTTTAAATTTAAACTTGTGCAATATAATTTATGCCGAAAATTAAATAGGGAAACAGGTAGTATAAAATTTTACAATATAAAATTATTATTAGATGGTTATTTTATTAATTTTTTCAGCAAATTAACCATAACCTATGTTATTTTATTTGTTCTTTGAGTTCGTTTCTTATGCCAGACAGGGGGCCGCTGTCGGGTTCAAGTACTGCTCCGTAATATCTTTTTGCAAATACAAAAGGAAATTTAACAATCCAGGAGAAGTTAATTAAATCGGGAACTGTATCTACACCTCTTGAAAGCAATAATTCATCAATGGTTTCTTCATACGCAACCGAAGCGGAAGAAAATATTTTCAAAGTATAATCTGTCGCAGTAACTACTCCGTATCCTGCGCCGACACCGGTATTTTTGAATATTTTGGGAATGCTTAAATTATCATAATATTCCGTAAAATCTATATCATCAAATATTTGTATGCTGTCGCTGCTTAATTCTCTGCTGCTGATTTCGTACCAGTTTCCGTTTTTTCTCACTCTTACGGTTTTTAGTGAGGGCATATATATATATTCGTATTCGTTGGGTAAAATTTCCTCTCCGGTTTTTGAAAAAACACCGTATTTACGATTTTTACAGGTTAAAAACCGTTGTCCGAACATAGGTTCTATCAAACTGTATTGAACGGGTAAAATGACATTCCCGTATTCGTCAAAAACCCCGTATTCATTGTAATTACCGAGTTTTGCAAGTCTGTCGTATATTCTTTCGGCTCTTTTGTATTTTGCTTCTACTGTGAAATTTCCCTGATTGTCAAGAATACCGAATTTATTATTCTTTTTTTGAACTATCCATCCGTTTTCACCCAATCTTATCAGTTTTTTATATTTTGCCTCAAGAATTGTTTTTCCGCTTTTATCTTTCATTCCGTAATATTTATTGTTTTTTGATGCGAAAACGGTTATATCGGATGTTGTAAGTTCCATGGCACCTGTAAAATCTGCCGAAAATATATAGATAAAGATAAAGATTAAAATTCTTTTCATATTCGTATATTAGCATAAAATATGCTACAATTTCAAAAAAATTAAGAGAATAAATAAATGATTAAAAGTTTAATTAAACGCTTACCCTTAATATTATTGTCAATTTTAGTCCTGCTGACGGCATTGATTTTGTTTTCATACCTGTATTTGCTTCCGAAAATAGTATCAAGTCCGAAAGTAATATCGTTTATTGAAAATTCTGTTTCAAAAAACTGTAATGCGGAACTGATAATTACTAATCCTGTGCTAAAAACCTCTTTAAAGCCGGTTGTTTCCTTTAAAACGCCTTCCGTTACACTTGTTAAAGACGGAGAAACGCTTTTAAATCTTCAAAATTTTGATATAGAAATAAATTTTTCAAAATTGCTTTTAAAAAAGATTAAACTCAGCAAAATTGGTGCTGACGAGATATATATTGATGTAAACAAACTTCAGAACCTTAAAGTTAAGGAAAGCAAAGACGATAAAGACAGCGGTAATTTACCCGTTTCTTTTGATTGTATTAATACGCTTTTTTATATAAAAAAGTGTGCAATTCTTTATGAAACAAAAAACGGAGTTAAGACAAAGCTTTTAGCAAAAAATATGGAAGTATCTCAGGGTGTCGAACCTAAACTTTTACATTTTGGTATATACCTTGATTTATATCACAACAATGAACATTTAAGATTATTTTTCAAAGATGATAATAATGTGTATTTTAAAGACAGAAAGCTTCAGGCGAATA
>Ga0265299_10004999_pt1 | contig 12411 bp, 13 predicted proteins | sample AusTroGonzalo_MG_4_FD_193485 | JGI IMG/M metagenome (GOLD analysis project Ga0265299, IMG submission 193485) | Bovine rumen microbial communities from tropical cattle in Woodstock, Queensland, Australia - Gonzalo_02 | ecosystem: Host-associated > Mammals > Digestive system > Stomach > Rumen ...
ATCATAAATACAATACAGCTGTCATTGAGGATATGAAGAAGGATAGCCTTAATCAATACGAGTATTGTAAGATGATTGCTGAAAAGTTTGCCTAATTAATAGAATGGAAAGAGAAACCGTTGAAAAGGTTGTTAAGAGCGGCCTCTGTACAAGTTGTGGTGTATGTGCTGGTTCTTGCCATAAGAATTGCATAAGCTTTAATTATGGTAAGGAAAGGAGTACACCTGTTATTGACAAGGATACCTGTGTACAATGCGGGCTATGTTACGATGTGTGTCCTGGGAAAGGTATTGAATTGAATAAATTGTCAGAGGAATATTTTGCTAAAGAGCAGTCAACTAAGAAAAATACTTACATAGGTTATTTCCTTCATACATACATAGGACATAGTAATGATGAGAATATCAGAATGCACTGTGCAACCGGTGGAATGGTGACCCAATTCCTTATATGGCTGTTAGAGAAAGGAGAGATTGAAGGTGCTGTTGTGGTTAGATTTAAGAAAGATAATCCGTTTGAAACAGAAACTTTTATCGCAAGGACAAAAGAAGAACTTTGGCAAAGTAGGAGTTCAAAATATTTAGTATTATCACAGGATAATGTAGCCCAAGAGATTGCAAATAATGATTATAGGAATCTTGTAGTCGTAGGACTTCCTTGCCAAATACAGGGATGGAGGCAACTCGCACAGAAGAACAAACGAGTAAGGGATGCAATAAAAGGATATTTCGCTATCTATTGCTCTATTAACAAGTCAAAGCTTACAATACCCTATTATCTCCAGCATTACAAAATAGATGCAGAAAATATTGGGCGTTTTGCTTTTAGAGATGACGGCTGTATGGGTTTTATGAAGTTTGATGACAAGCAGGGGGGGGTACTGAAAAGAATACCATATAAAGATTATTGGTTTGGTACTCATTCTTTCTTCACTAATCCTCGGTGTTTGATGTGTATAGATCAATTGGGTGAGTTGGCAGATATCAGTTTTGGCGATATTCATATAAAGCCGTATTCTGATGATACTATTGGTACTAACTCTATAATTGCTCGTACTTCGTATTGGGAAGGATTACTTAGCGAATGTAAGGCAAACAATATCATTATGCTTGATGAGATACCCGTAGATACCCTTGTGCGTTCTCAGGTTTATGTTAAGTCGTATAAGAAAGGTGCGGGTGGGAAAGCCTATATGAATATAAAAAAGATTATGGGGAAAGAAACTCCATTATACGATTACAATTATGCCGAAGGTGTTTCCTTCAAGAATTACATAATTGCTTTATGTCAGATGATTATGTCTGCTGTAGGTAGAAGAAAGAACCTGTGGTGGATGGTTCACCTTTTAGATAGAAGTAAATAAATCATATTTTTAAAATGAATAGTTTATTAATTAAAATTGCCCGACTACTGCCAGATAGGCAGTATTTATCACTTAAGTTTTATCAGGAGTTTGGGAGATTACCTAATTGGGGAAATCCACAGACATATAGTGAGAAATTGCAGTGGCTCAAATTATACGATCGTAATCCGGAATATTCACGGATGGTCGATAAATATGCAGTAAAGAAGTATGTTGCTGATATAATAGGAGAAGAATATGTAATACCTACTCTTGGCGTATGGGGTAAACCAGAGGAAATAGAGTGGGATAAACTTCCAAACCAATTTGTACTGAAAACAACGCATGGTGGTGGCAATACGGGAGTCGTTATTTGTAAAGACAAATCTTCTTTCGATAGGAAAAAAGCCATTGAGAAGTTAAGTGAAAGTATAAATACGGATTTATATAAAGTTTGGAGAGAGTGGCCATATAAAAATGTGCCTAAGCGTGTTATTGCTGAAAAGTATATTGAGCCCAATCCAGAAACAAATGATTTGTCGGACTACAAATTCTTCTGTTTTGACGGAGAGGTAAAAGGCTTGTTTGTAGCAACGGAAAGGCAGAATCCTAATGAAGAAGTGAAGTTCGACTTTTTTGATGAGAATTATAAACACCTTCCATTCCGCCAGGGGCATGATCATGCAAAAGTAACACCACCCAAACCGCGTAATTTCGAACTTATGAAGAAACTGTCGGCAAAATTGTCCAAAGGATTTCCTCATGTGAGAATAGACTTGTATGATTTGGGCGATAAAGTACTGTTCGGTGAAATTACATTTTTCCATTTTAGTGGACTGGTGAAATTTGAACCAGAAGAATGGGATAAACATTTTGGGGACATGATCACACTTCCATGCAAAAAAAGATAAAAGCCATGAAAGTATTTATGTTAATGCAATTCCTCGATTACAGTGGGGCACCTACGATGTTTATGTGGGTAGCTGAGGCACTGCATAAAAGAGGTCATCAAGTCACAATTTGCACGTATAAAACGCAACGAAATGACATAAAGATGTCTGAAGGCATAAAGTGGGTAGACTTAACACCTAAAAAATTGGGTTTTTTAGGCTGTGTTAGAGAAATAAGAAGCTTAATTGGCTCATTAGACCCTGATGTGAGTATTTCTTTTCAGCTGAATGCAAACATTATCAATATGTTAGCATGTTACGGTAAGAAAACAAAATCAGTTGTTTGCGAGCGAAATGATCCCTACAGGAGAGGAAAGACCTTGCAGATATTAAAACCGCTCTTTAAAATGGCTGATGGAGCTGTATTCCAGTTACCAGGTGCGAGAGAATATTATAATAATATCAAGGTTCCTGTTGCTATTATTGCCAATCCGTTTGTAGCAAAAACAGATATACGATGTGAAAGCCACGAAAAGCGAAAGCACGTTATAGCAACACACGGCAGACTTGATATAGTGCAGAAAAGACAGGATCTGTTGATTGAGGCTTTTGCAATGTTTGTAAAGCAATATCCTGACTATCAGCTGCAAATTTACGGAAGTCAATGGCCGGGTACTGATGATAATATCAGACTAGAGAAACAAATTAAGGATTTAGGGCTTCAAAATAGCGCGCACCTTATGGGGGTGAGTAAAAATCCACAGCAGGATATTAAGTCGGCAATGATGTGGGTGTCTACTTCTGATTTTGAAGGTATTTCAAATGCAATGATGGATGCCATGGCCATTGGTATTCCTGTTGTTGTTACTGACTGTAGTCCTGGTGGAGCCGCTTTTATGATAAAGAACAAAGAGAATGGCTTGTTGGTAGAACGTGGAAACGCCAAGGCGGTTTATGAAGGTATGCGATACATTATTGAGCATCCTGATGAGGCAGACCGAATGGGTATGAAGGCTACTGAAATAGAAGAAGATTTTGATGGAGATAAGATAGCAATGCAATGGGAAAGTTATCTAACATCATTAAAAAATAAGTAGAAGAAATATGATTAATAAGGAAGATTTTATTTTAATTACAGGGGCATCAGGTTTCATAGGTACTAACTTGATTGAATTATTTGAGGAGAAGGGGTATCGCTTCGTAAACTACGACAAGGCTGATGCAACCAAGAAAGACCAGCATAAGTATTGGCATAAGGGTAATATCATGGATAAAGATGCCCTTGCCGCTGCTTTTGACAAGTATAAGCCAACGATAGTTATCCATCTTGCAGCAAGAACAGACACGGCTAGTAATAAGTTGGAGGATTATATTGAGAATACTGAAGGTACGGAGAATGTCGTTAATGAAATTAAGAAGCATGATTACATAAAACATGCTCTGTTTGCTTCTACTCAGTATGTATATAAGGACAGATTAGTACCATTTGGTCTTACTGATGATAGTTATGCCCCCCATACTACGTATGGTGTCAGTAAGAAAATGGATGAAGAGTATATTCGCGCATCGGGAATGAAATGCAAGTGGACTATATTCCGCCCTTGTAATGTTTGGGGGCCTTGGCACATGAGATATCCCGTTCAGTTGTGGAAAATGCTGGATCAAGGTCGTTATGTACACCCAGGAAAGCGTCCGGTTGTTAGGACATATGCATACGTAAAGAATCTGGTAAAGCAGCTCGATGCTATTATGAATGCGCCAGACGAAATGTCTAACCATAAGACATATTATTTGGGTGATATGCCATACGATGCGTACGAGTGGACAAATCTTTTTATGAAAGCCTTAAACGGTAAGACTGTTAAGAGAGTTCCTAAGTTTATTTTGGCTTGTGGCGCATTGGTAGGTGATTTTCTTGGGCTATTTGGTGTTCAGTTCCCCTTATATTCAGTCCGGTATCGAAATATGATAGAGGATTATTATGCACCGAGTAATGTGACAATTGCTTTGTTTGGCGGATTCCAGCAAGATGTGGAAACCAATATCAAGGAAACAGTAGCATGGTTAGAGGGTGAAGGCGCTGAATTATTTGAGTATTGGAAAAAAAGAAAATATCACAAATAATAATATCTTATTTTATGGACAAAGAGAGAATTAACAAGTTGATTTTTTATCGACACTTTGTGTATAAATATGTTTCGAAAATAACGGGGCTTAGATATTTAAGAAATCTTTTTATTCGCAGGAAATTGAAAGATTATGAGTTTAGCGTTTTTTCAAACAATTGTATAGGAGGTGTGTTTCTACATGATGCAAATAAAAGATTTAATTCTCCAACAGTTAATTTGGCAACAGATGGCGAGAGCTTTATGAAATATTTGGAAAATCCCAGACTTTATTGTGATGGCGTCTTTGAAAAACCTGAGCGGAAAGGTTCTATACATCCAGAAGGAATTTTACATGGAATGTATGTAAATTTTGTCCATTATGACACCTTCGAGGGGGGGGTAAAAAAGTGGCGCGAACGCTCTAAACGTATTATATGGGATCATATTTATGTTATTGCTACAGGACATGATGGTATGGAGGATCCGCTAATAATGGAACGTTTTGATAAGTTGCCTTATAAACATAAGGTTATGTTTACGTTTGGAAAGTGGAAACAATATAATTGGGCAAAACAAGTAAAACACATTCATGGAGTTGTTAGGCCTTTTACAGAGTTTGCTACAATAACGGGTAAAAGGTATTATGAGTCAGCTTTCAACTTGTCCAAATGGATTGAAAAGTGTGAAGAAGAGTATAAATGAATAGGTACTGGAGCCATACATGCTATTGTAAAGAAGATAGACGCAGGGTCAATGTAGCTATATATAGTACTTTATGGATTATCACAAACTAATCATTCGCTATAAACAATTTGGAGGTTTGCGTTTGGTTTGGCAGTATGCGAAACTGCGTGTACTTCTTGGTGTTGTAAGGGCGTTTGTGAGATGTTTAATAAAAAAACATTCGTTTAAGGCGATCTATCCTGAAGTATTAAAGCGTATTGAGCCAATGCTTATCGCCAAGTACGACCCAAAAGCTCAAGAGTTTAAGAAGTTTAATGGTTCAAAAAAACTAGAGCATGTACATCCGAAGGTATTATGGTGGTGCTGGTTGCAAGGTTATGACAATGCACCTAAGATTACTAAGACTTGCTACAGGTCGCTAAAAAAGAATCTTTTAGACTACGAGATAAAGATAGTTGATTCAGAGAATTGGAGCCAATTTGTGCAACTTCCAGATTTCATTGTTGAGCGCTGGGATAAGAAGCAAATACCACCGGCTTTGTTCTCTGATATATTGAGGCTTCAATTACTGATAGAACATGGAGGCTCTTGGATTGATTCGACAGTACTTTGTACAGGTAACGTTAATGAGAATCATAACGATAACTTCTTAAATGCAGACTTGTTCTTATTCCAATATACGCCAGAAGGAACGACGAAGGTTATAAGTATCAGTAATTGGTTCATATCTGCCCATAGTAACAATGAGGTGTTGATGACCTTACGGGATATGCTTTTCGCCTACTGGAAAGACTACAACTGCACATTGGATTACTATATCTTTCACCTGTTCTTTGCGATGGTGGCAAAGGAATACCCCGAAGAGATTGCAGAAATGCCTTACGGCTATAGCATGAACAGTTTGGTATTATTGCATCATTGGGATGAGGCTTTTGATCAGAAGAAATGGGATAAATTGGTTTCGAGGGTGAGCTTCCACAAATTGGCATTTAGGGTAGACCAGAAAACGAAAGAGAATAAAAATAACTTTTATAACTATATATTAAACACGAATAAAGAGAAATAAGATGGACGTATTTAATATCCATATTGAATTTGACTCAGAGGTGTTTAGGAACACTGTTGAGAAACATATTCGAGAGAAAAAGAAGGCTTACGTTTGTGTGGTGGATGCTAATGTAATCACTATTGCACAGAAGGACTTGAAGTACCGTGAAATCGTGAAGAATGCAACTATCAATACTTGCGATGGTAGTTCTATTGCTAAGATGGTGAATAAGATTTATGGCACGAAGTACTCTGCCTTTAACGGGCCAGAATTGTTTGAGTATTACATTGAGCGCCCTTATAAGCATGTATTAGTTGGCAATACAGCTAAAAAAGTTGAGAAGATAAAAGAGTATGTGAAACAAAAAGGTGTTGATGTTGATTTAAAACATGTTGATGTACCGTTTGTTCCTGTTGACCAGTTTGACTATCCTGCAATAGCCAAACAAATAAATGAGCTGAAACCTGATATTGTATGGGTTAGTCTTGGCGCTCCTAAGCAAGAGACGTTTATTTCAAACATAATCCCATACATAGAGCAAGGCGTGCTTTTTGGTATTGGTGCTGCTTTTAACTTCTACACGGGGGATTTGCATAACAATAAAAAGGAGATTGGCGGTCTTCGTTTCATTTGGCTGGAGCGCATCTTTAAGGAACCGAAAAAGCAACTGAAGCGAGTTGGCGGGTATCTGATGATGGTGCCGAAGATGTACTTTGAAGAGAAACGTAAGGCTAAAGCTCTTCGCAAAGGCTAAAATGTTTAATGGTATAAGAATTTAATTATGAAGATACTTATAACTGGTGTCCATGGGTTTGTGGGTACTAATCTAGTGAAAGCACTTTCGAAAGAACATACTATCTATGGACTTGATATTATAAGCCCTGTCAAAGATGGTGTGCGCTTTACATTTAGCTGGGATTACCTTGATAAAGAAGATGGTATTCCTGCGGTTGATGCTATTATCCATTTGGCTGGAAAGGCGCATGATACCAAGAATGAAGCTGCTGCTGATGTGTATTTCAAAGTGAATACAGATCTGACTAAGAAGATATATGATTATTATTTGAAATCATCGGCAAAGAAGTTCATCTTTTTCAGTACAGCAAAAGCTGCTGCAGATAAAGTTAATGGAATCCTGACAGAGGATGTGGTACCGACACCGGTTGGCCCTTATGGAGAAAGCAAGATTGCTGCTGAAAAGTACATTCAGGAGCATTTGGTTGCTGATAAGCAAGTGTATATCTTGCGCCCTTGTATGATACATGGCCCTGGGAATAAGGGAAACTTGAATCTGCTGTATGGTGTAGTGAAGAAGGGTATACCCTGGCCATTGGGCGCATTTGAGAACCGCAGAACATTCACTTCGATAGAGAATCTTAATTTCGTTATCGAAGGTTTGCTTACTAAAGATGTACCAACAGGTATTTACAATATCGGTGATGACGAGGCTCTTTCTACTAACGAGTTAATAGAGGAGATCTGTAAGTCAATAGGAAAGAAGGCTCATATTTGGAAGTTGCCCAAGGGCTTGATGAATGGAGTTGCCAAGATTGGTGGAGCTTTGCATCTTCCTTTGGATTCTGAGAGGCTTCGCAAGTTGACGGAGAACTACATATCTTCTAACGACAAGATTAAGAAAGCACTTGGCGTAGAGAAGATGCCTGTAGATGCGAGAGTAGGTCTTCAAAAGACGTTAGAATCGTTCAATAACTGATGAAACTGGATGCAAATCAGCAGGCTTTCTTCGAATTGATGAGAGCTGGTCTTTGGGAAAAGAACGCTCAGCTCTTACAGTACGGGAAGGTTGATTACGATGATGTTTTTCGCATTGCTGACGAGCAGAGCGTCATAGGTCTTGTTACTGCGGGTATTGAGCATGTGCAGGATGTGAAGGTTCCGCAAGATATAGTATTGCAGTTTATTGGTACGTCTTTGCAATTTGAGCTGCAGAACAAGGCTTTAAATGATTTCATAGTTTGGCTGATAGAAACGTTACGTAAAGAAGATGTCTATACGCTTTTAGTGAAAGGGCAAGGAATAGCTCAGTGTTATGAAAAGCCGCTTTGGAGAGCATCTGGGGATGTAGATTTATTGTTGAGTGAAGATAACTATCAACGGGCAAAGAAAGTACTAATACCATTAGCTGATAATGTAGAGCAAGAATATAAGACTTTTAAGCACATTGGAATAACATTGAAGGGCGATTACGTTGTGGAGTTACATGGAACGTTGCATAGTCGTTTGTCTAAACGTATAGATCGAGTTATAGATGGAGCCCAAAATGATGTTTTCTGTGGTGGTAATGTAAGGTCTTGGAACAATAATGGAACATCAGTATTTTTGCCATCACCTGACAATGATGTTATCTTTGTTTTTACCCATATATTGCATCATTTCTTTATAGAAGGAATTGGTCTGAGGCAGATTTGCGACTGGTGCCGATTGCTATGGACATACAGAGATTCTCTGGATCGAGGTTTATTGGAAAAGCGAATCCAGAAGATGGGATTGATGATAGAGTGGAAAGCGTTTGCTGCTTTTGCAGTTGAGTATTTGGGGATGCCAGTTTCAGCAATGCCGCTGTTTAACGAAAACGAATGCCAAAAATTGCATGGAAAAGCAGAACATATATTGAAGTTCGTGCTGGAATCTGGCAATTTCGGCCATAATCGAGAGGCTGCAAGCGGAAAGTTCAATTCAGCATCGAGTAAAATGAAAGACTTTGCTCGACATGCTAGGATATTTCCTATAGATAGCATCAGGTTCTTCTTTCACTTTCTGAGGGATGGATTAGTATTAGCAACATCAAAATAAATTGTAAAATGAGAAATAATCATATTGTAATAATGGCTGGTGGAGTAGGTAGCCGTTTCTGGCCGCTTAGTACACCTGAGTACCCTAAACAGTTCATAGACATATTGGGCTGTGGAAGGACGTTGATACAACTTACTGTTGACCGCTTTAAGGGTATCTGCCCAATGAACAACTTTTGGGTGGTGACCAATGCCAAGTACGTTGATATTGTTAAGCAGCAGTTGCCAGATATTCCTGCTGAGCATATATTGGCAGAACCTGCAGCCAGAAATACAGCTCCATGTATTGCATGGGCTTGCTGGAATATCAAGAAAGAAAATCCAACTGCTAATGTGGTGGTGACACCAGCAGATGCAGTTGTGATGAATCCAGAGGAATTTCGTAGAGTAATCAAACATTCATTGGCCTTTACTGAAAATAATGAGGCAATTGTTACAATCGGTATTAAACCCTCACGCCCGGAAACAGGTTACGGATATGTTGAAGCAGGTGAAGCTATGAATTCTGTAATAAATAGAGTAAAGGCATTTAAGGAAAAACCCGATTTGGAAACAGCTGAGCAATATCTGAAGGCTGGTAACAACCTTTGGAATGCAGGTATCTTTGTGTGGAATATTGGGACTATCACAGAATGTATCACCAAGTATAAGCCCAACATTGCCGCTGATATGGATAAGATAGCAGTCACTGGTGATGTGGCAGGTGTGTTCCCTCAGTGTAAAAGATTTCTATAGACTTTGCTGTGATGGAGCCCGCAAGTGCAGATAATCTGGTTTATACTCATCCCGCAGACTTTGGATGGAGTGACCTTGGTAATTGGGCATCATTGCACGATAAGTTACAAAAGGATGAGAATAATAATGGTTCTGTAGGCAACATTAAGCTCTACGAATGCAAGAATTGTGTAGTTCATGCAGAAGATGCAAAGAAGGTAGTCCTACAGGGTCTTGATGGTTATATCTTCAGTGAGAAGAATGGCCAAATCCTATTGTGTAAGAGAAGTGAAGAACAAAGAATTCGTGAATTTTCAGCAGAATAATATTAAACATAAAATATGAAAACAGCACTTATTACTGGTATTACAGGCCAAGATGGAAGCTATCTGGCTGAGTTTTTGTTAGAAAAAGGTTATGACGTACATGGAACGATTCGTCGTAGCTCTGTAGATTTCCGTGAGCGTATTGCACACCTTGAAGGCACACCTCATTTCCATCTGCACTATGCAGATCTTGGCGACTCGATGAGTGTGCTGGGCGTGATTGGTAAGGTTCGTCCGGACGAGATATATAACCTGGCTGCACAGAGCCATGTGCAGGTGTCGTTCGACAGCCCTGAGTTTACGGCTGATGTGGATGCTGTGGGTGTATTGCGTATTCTGGAGGCTGTTCGCCAGCTGGGTATGACAGAGACTTGCCGTATTTATCAGGCTTCGACATCGGAGCTTTACGGTAAGGTGGAGGAGGTTCCTCAGAATGAGAACACGCCTTTCCATCCTTATAGTCCGTATGCAGTTGCAAAGCAATATGGCTTCTGGATAGTGAAGGAATACCGTGAGGCATACAATATGTATTGCTGCTCTGGTATTCTGTTTAACCATGAATCAGAGCGCAGAGGTGAGACTTTCGTAACTCGTAAGATTACGTTGGCTGCAGCCCGTATTTCTCAGGGCTTGCAGGATTGCCTGTATCTGGGTAATATGGATAGTCTGCGTGACTGGGGCTATGCCAAGGATTACGTAGAATGTATGTGGTTAATTCTTCAGAATGATACGCCTGAGGATTTCGTGATTGCAACAGGTGTGCAGCACTCTGTACGTGAATTCACAGAATTGGCTTTCAAACACGCAGGTATTGAACTGAAGTTTGAAGGTGAGGGTATCAACGAGAAGGGTGTTGTTGTAAAAGGCCCTGAAGCATTGATGGGTAAAACCGTTGTAGCAGTTTCAGAGGATTTCTATCGTCCAACTGATGTGGTTAACCTTTGGGGTGATCCAACAAAGGCTAAGGCTAAGTTGGGTTGGAATCCCTCTCAAACCAGTTTCGAAGAATTGGTTAAGATAATGGTTGAGAGCGATATCGCCAAGGTAGCTGCTGAAGGTGCTGCCGCTAAGGTAAGGACAAATCTTGCAGAATACCTCGAAAAGGGAATTGTAAAGTAATAGAATCCTACATGTTCCGTCGACTAACAGACATAGATCCCATAACCACTTCGCATGGTGTAGGGCAGAAGCGTGTTCTTCTCTCCAGCAATGAGTCCGGTTGCTCGCTCACACAGATAGCGGTAACTGAGCTCAAAGCAGGTGAGATTGCAGCTGCCCATGTGCATCCCGATATGCAGGAGGGATTCTATGTTCTTGATGGTGAGCTGGAGGTCGAACTTGATGGTAAGAAGACTACTTGTAGTAAGGATACCTTTGTATATGTAGAGAAATGCACCAGTCACGAGATGCATGCTCTTACGGATAGTCGTATCATGACTATCGGATGCGTTATCGAAGCCAGTCGCAATAAGCTCTATCCGATGCTCTTCAAGCAAAACCGCAAGACATTGGTATGGGGTACGGAGGATTGGACGGTATCTGGTGTGCCTAATTCAGAGTCGGAGGTGGAGAATGGTACTTGGGCGCGATACAACCTTACAGAGGTCATAGCTCGCAGACCGGAAGAAATCCTCGGGCGACAGACTGCACTCAAGTACAATAACCAACTTCCGCTTCTCGCAAAAATCATTGATGCCCATCAGGATCTCTCCATACAAGTACATCCCAATGACGAGATGGCTAAGCGTGAGCATAATAAGTTTGGTAAATCTGAGATGTGGTATATCCTTGATGCTGAACCTGGATCATACCTCTATGCAGGCTTTAAGGAAAAGATTACTCCTGAGCAATACAAGGAACGTGTTGCCAATGGTACAATCACAGAAGTACTCGCTAAACATGAGGTACACAAAGGCGATGTGTTCTATCTCCCCTCTGGTCGTGTTCATGCCATCTGTGGAGGCATCAAACTTGCTGAGATTCAACAGTCGTCGGATGTCACCTATCGCATCTTTGACTATAATCGCCCAGGGCTTGATGGTAAACCACGAGAATTGCATACCGAACTGGCTGCAAGGGCTATCGACTATACAGTCTATCCGGAATATAAGACGCCTCATGCAGAGAATATAGGCGAAGCCAATGAAGTGCTGAACACCCCATTTTTCAGTATCAAGATAGTGGAGACCAATGAGCCTTTTCATAGGAATATGATAAAATACGACTCTTTCATAATCATTATGAATATTGGGGAACCGTTCACCATTCGTGTACGTGCCACAGGTGACGAAGTGCTTGTGCCTGCTGACTCATCCTGTCTCATACCAGCAGCAATTGCTGATTATGAACTTATTCCTAACCATGGCTCTGCAAAGGTCATGGAGGCATTTATTAACAACAAGAAGTCTATTGGAAAAACAGTGAAAGACTTCTTCCATTTATTTTCAAATTAATATTTATATGTTGGACAAATCATCTAAAATATA
>Ga0265299_10005000_pt1 | contig 12410 bp, 9 predicted proteins | sample AusTroGonzalo_MG_4_FD_193485 | JGI IMG/M metagenome (GOLD analysis project Ga0265299, IMG submission 193485) | Bovine rumen microbial communities from tropical cattle in Woodstock, Queensland, Australia - Gonzalo_02 | ecosystem: Host-associated > Mammals > Digestive system > Stomach > Rumen ...
GAGTCGAACGTACAGGAGGATGCATGGAAAGGGCTGTGTGATTGCGATGCCGTGGATGTCGTCTATTCTTGCACTCCGCGTCCGCTTCATTGCCCGATAAACGTGTACGCGATGGCGAATGGCAAGCACGTCATGCAGGAGGTGCCGGGCGTATTCGATCTCGAAGAGTGTTGGGCAACCGTCGAGGCGGCGGAAAAGTGCCGTCGCCACTGCTACATGTTGGAGAACTGTTGCTACGGCGAATATGAGATGCTGGCGTTCAATCTCATAAAGAAGGGGATGCTGGGTGAGGTCGTACAGGCCGAGGTCGGCTACACGCACGACCAGCGCAATTTGCAATACAATCCCGGGGACAGAGTGTTCTGGCGCATCAAGCGCCATCAGACGCACCACGGAAACTACTATCCTACGCACGGCCTTGTTCCTGCTGGGAAGTGTCTCGACATCAACCGAGGCGATCGGTTCGACTATCTCGTTTCGATGGAAACAAAGAGCGCGAGTTTTGAGGCGTTCGGGCAGGCGAACTTCCCGCCTGTGGACTGGCGGCACAGTGCGAAGATGGTGAAGGGCGACGTAAATACATGTTTGATGCGAACCGTGAACGGCAAGGTGCTGCAGCTCGTCCACAACGTCTGCACCCCTACGCCATACGACCGGGGCAACAAGTACCTCGGAACGAAGGGCACAATACTTGGCATATCGGATAGCACCTATCGTGTCGGGTTCGAGACGAAGGTAGGCGACAACGGCGCCCACCATTATTTTGACGCGGCAAAGGCGGCGGAAGTACGCGAGGCATACAGGCATCCGTTTTGGAAAGTGGCTGGCGAGATCGCCAAGAAAGTCGGTGGACACGGTGGCATGGACTTCATCATGGATTTGAGGTGGGTGTACTGCCTCCAGAACGGTTTGCCGATGGATACCGATGTTTACGACCTCGCGACATACAGTTCCGTTGTGGAACTGTCAGAACGGTCTGTCAACAGCGGCTCGCGTCCCATCGAATTCCCAGACTACACGCGTGGCGGATGGAAGACTGCGAAGCCATTTGCAGTGGAGGATATGGACATCTCGAAGTTCGACTTCTCAAACGGTCTCATGAGGGACTCCGATGCGTTGACAACATAAGACGACTTGATGAATATCGTTGGCTCGGAATTACGTCAAGATAACGATGTTCGCACCTTCGCCAGCATGTCGGGGATGTTGGATTTGTCGAGGGATTCGAAGGCTGCTTGTCTGCCAAAGCTTAACGTGCTGACACAAAGCGGTGAATTTGTGAAAGGGATCGTGTCGTGAAGCAGACTTCGCAGAGGTCGTTGCTGTTTCGGCAGAACGTGAACCGAACGGAGGTGGTGCCGCCTGATGCCAGTGCCGACCCTGGAACTGACCCTGGAACTGCTACTACCAGCTCGTGTAACTGCAAATTTTGCGCCTACCGGCGCGACAACAAACCCGCCGACATGCCATCGCGCATGAATTCGGGAAGGTTCGCGTGGATGATGCCGTTGCGCTTCTGGATGGGATCGTTGCGCGTGAGGATGTACTTGGGATAGTTGTCGCGAATCCTCTCCAGCGGGGCGTATTCGCGGTCTTCCGTTTCACGGCTTGCCATCATTGTCATACAGGCCTGCACATAGGCGTATTCGGCATCGCCACGGCGGAGGATGAAATCGCATTCAAGCGCACCGATGCGTCCTACGCTTGTGGCATAGCCATGTGCGCGAGCGTATGTGAAAATGATGTTTTCAAGCGCGGGGCCATAGTTGATGCGGTTGTCGGTATTGGTCGCAAAGTAGAATCCGAGGTCGGAAAGATAGTATTTCTGTTCGCCCCCTATGGACTTGCGCGATTTGAGGTCGAATCGCTTGCATTCGTAGAGGATCTTGGCATCTTTCAGAATGCCTATGTACCTGTTCAAGGTTTCGCGCTTGATGTGCGTTCCCATCTTCTCAAGTTCATTGCGGATGTTTTCGAGACTGGTCTTTGCTCCAAAGTTATTGATGAGATATGTTTGCACCTTGCTGAACACGGAGACATTGCGGATCTTTATGCGGCGGCGGATGTCTTTTTCGAATATCTCGGCGACGACCCCCTCGATGTATGTCCGGCGGTCATCGGCATTATCGTATTGAAGCGCCTTAGGGAAGCCGCCGCCACGCAGATACTGGTCGAATTCATCTACAAGATTTGCTGCAATGTTCTTGCCGAGAAAATCCTTCATGCCCAGGAATTCGTCGAACGTGAGAGGGAACATTTCGAATTCAAGGTATCGTCCGGTAAGCTTCGTGACAAGTTCGCCGCTCAAGAGATAGGAATTGGAGCCGGTTATGAAAATGGAATGTCGCCCCTCTACACGAAATGCATTGATCACTTCCTCAAATCCCTTTACATTCTGGATTTCGTCGATGAAGAGGTAGGTCACGCCGGCAGAAGGTGTCTTTTCGTCAATGAGCTGTTCAAGTTGATCGGGGGCCTTGATGTTTTTATAGGGACGGCGGTCAAGATCAAGATAGACAATGTGCGCATCGTCTATGCCGCGAACCCGCATCTCGTTGGCAATTGTTTCCATGAGGCAGGATTTTCCGCAGCGCCTGACACCGGTTATTACCTTGATGAGTCCCGTGTCTTCATAAAAGCCGCGAATCTTGCGGAGGTAGTTCTCTCTCTTGTAGTAGTTCATGGCGAGAAGTATAGCATATCTGCGGCGAAAAGGCAAGTTAAGGGGGTAAAATATTGCCGCGCGGTGAAATTTGCCCCCTTAACATTGCGTTTGGGGCGATGCGAGAACGTACCTTGTCGTCGGTCAAATCTCGGAGGGGCGGGGATGGATGTAGCGTGTAGTGCCGCCTGATGCCGATGCTGCCGGAGAAGCGCGAGGCGGGAGGCGCGGGGTCCGTCCCCACAGTTTTTTGTCTTTAACTACAGCAAAGTGGCTCATTTTTTTGCGTGGTCTCCGTGAAAGTGGCTCATTTTTTTGCGGTCGACCCGTTGACATGTTCGGAAATATTGTGTATTATATCCGCAAAATTGAGGAGAGGTATGGATTTTCGCTATATTCCAAGGAAAGTTGACGGGGCTTTCGACGCTTGGCGAAAGAATTCGGCGAGATTGCCAATTTTGTTGAATGGCGCTCGTCAGGTTGGCAAGACGGAATCCGTACGTCATTTTGCACGTCGGGCATACAAGAATTTCATCGAGGTGAATTTTGTCAAGCGCCCGGAGTTCATGCGTATTTTAGATGACGGTTATTCTGCCGAAGCCGTAATCAAGCGAATGAGCCTAATAGATCCAACTCTCAGGTTTCCGGCAGGAGATACACTTATCTTTTTCGACGAGATACAAGAATTCCCAGACATTGCGACAACACTAAAGTTCTTCCATGAAGACGGACGATTCGATGTCATTCTCAGCGGAAGCCTTCTGGGAATTCACTATAAGCGCATCAGCAGCATAGCGGTGGGCTTTAAGCATGACATGGAACTTAGGTCTTTTGACTTCGAGGAGTTTTTGCGTGGCAGGGGGTATGGCGACGACTTTATTGAGCGAATATATTCCCACATGGTTGAGCGGAGGCCATTTGACAAGTTGGAGGAAAAAGTCCTTGGAGGTCTCTTTCTGGACTTCTGCGTCGTTGGAGGAATGCCAAGGGCAGTTGCCAGATTCCTGTCGTCCAAGACGTTTGAGGGGATTCTTGAAATCCAGCGAGGGATTCTCAACGACTACCGCGATGACGTGCGAAAGTATGCCGAGGGCCTGGACCAGACTCGCATACTCAACGTCTTCGACAACATAGCGCCGCAACTTGCAAAGGAAAACAAGAAATTCCAGATTACGAAGGTTGCGCGCGGTGCTCGCTTTTCCGACTACAGGGGATGCGTGGAATGGCTTAAGGATGCGGGCATCGTGAACATCTGCAACGCAATGTCGTTCCCCGAACTCCCGATAAAAGGGAACTACGACGCAGACAAGTTCAAGATTTACATGGCAGACACAGGTCTTCTTATTGCCCAACTTGACGACGAGGCCCAGCATGACTTGCGGGCGAACGAAAACCTTGGGGTGTACAAGGGAGGATTATACGAGAACATCGTCGGCGAGTCGCTTGTAAAGCAGGGATACAGTCTTGTCTATTTCAAGAAGGAGGATTCTACTCTTGAACAGGACTTCTTCGTGCGGACTTCTGCGAATCTCGTGCCAGTCGAGGTAAAGGCAAGGTCGGGGTGTGCGCAAAGCATGCGCACCTTGATACGGAGCGAGCATTATGGGGACATTTCATGGGGCGTGAAGTTTCATGGCGGGAATGTTGGGTTTGAGAATAGCGTATTGACCTTGCCATACTACACGTCCTTCCTTTTGCGTCGACTGCTGTCTGAGCATGGCGGCGAATACCCCGCCTGATGCCGGTGTTGCCGGAGGAGCGCGGGGCGGGAGGGTTTCGATTTTCCGTTATATAACGCCTCAACTGCAAAGGCGAGGAAATGGTATCATGTGCTCACATGGAATCTACAGAACCATTTCTTGGAACACTTTGCTTTGCCCTTGGCGGGCTTTGCGGTGCGCTTTTTGCCGTGCCGCTTCGCCGCGTTAAGGGGTGGAGCTATGAGTCGTACTGGCTAATCTATGCTGTCGCTGGCATGGTCGGACTGCCGCTCGTGCTATCTCTTGTATTTGTGCCTGACATTGGCGGCGTTTATTCTTCCGTGCCCGGCAAAGTGGTCGCCCGATGCGTCCTCTTTGGCATGATGTGGGGAGTCGGCGGCCTCACGTGGGGGCTGATGATTCGCTATCTCGGCATAGGACTCGGCCTTGCCATCGGATGCGGCATCTGCTCGTCGGTCGGAACGCTCGTTCCGCCAATCGCGTCCGGCCATGCCGCCGATCTCGTCAAGGACGCCCATGCCGTCCTTACTCTCGCCGGTGTCATTGCCACTCTCGTCGGCATTTCATTTGTTGGCGCGGCAGGGCATCGCAAGAGCCGCGAGCTGACCGGCGAGGCGGCGCGTAAGGCCGTCGCGGATTTCGACTTCAAGAAGGGGCTTTGGATTGCAGTGTTCTCCGGCCTTATGTCAGCAGGGATGAACTTCGGGCTTCAGGGCGGCATCGACATAGAGACCGCCGCGCTTGCGTCGGGAACTGCATCTCGTTGGCGCGGGCTTCCCGTGCAGTCGCTTGTCCTTGGCGGCGGGTTCCTCGTCAACGCGGCATACTGTCTCGCAAAGGGCGCTCGTCAGGGATCGCTCGGCGAGTTTCGCGGCGGCGGTGCGAACTGGTTCTTCGCCGCGCTCGCTGGCATAATCTGGGCGATGAGCGCAACGATGATGAAGGTAGGCGAGCCGCTGATGGGCGAGATGCGCTACATTTCCTTTGCCGTCATCATGTCTTCGACTGTATTCTTCTCGACGCTGTTTGGAATCTTCTCCGGAGAGTGGAAGGGAACAAGCGTTAAGACGAAGATGTTTTTGGCAGTCGGCATCATAGTCTTGCTGGCGGCGTTTGCGACAATCTCGATGGGAAAGGCAACATGAACGAAGTGACATTGAAATTCGACGACCGAGTGGCGGTCGTTACGGGTGCTGCGGGAAACATCGGCCTCTCCACCTGCAGGATGCTCTGCGAGGCCGGCGTAAGGGTGGCCGCAACTGACCTGTCCGCCGAAGCCGTGGAAGGGCGAATCGCGCCCTTGAAGGAACGTGGGTTCGACATCCGCGCCTATGCGCAGGACGTCACCGACCGCGAGGCGGTGCGCAGCACGTTCGACAGGATTCTTTCCGACCTTGGCAAGATCGACATTCTCGTCAACAACGCCGGGGCCTGGGAGCATCGAGACGTAATCGGCCGCCAGCGCTTCGAGGAGATGCCGATAGACGAAATCAGGCGGCTTGTCGATATCAACTTCTACGGCGTAGTCCACTGTCTTCAGGCGGTAATTCCTCACATGGCCGAGCGCAAGTATGGGCGCATCGTGAATCTCGGCTCTATTGCGGGCGAGGTCGGGCTTCCTGGCTACGCCGACTACGCAGCCTGCAAGGCCGCTATCATCGAACTGACAGAGACGCTTGCGATGGAGAACGCCAAGCGCGGCATAACGGTCAACAGCGTATCTCCCGGCATGATCCTGAAGTCCGTCGGCCCTCATGACGGTACATGGGTCGGCTGGAGCGGATCGCCGGACGACATAGCCCGTGCCATAGTCTTTCTCGCGTCCGACACCGCCGCCTATATGACGGGCGTTGACATGCCCGTGGACGGTGGACGCATTCTTGGTCCGCACAACTGCGACATGTGATGAAGTCGAAAACGCTTATATCGGCGCTCGTGCGCGAAAGTGACGCGGAGGCGATGGCGTCAGAAGCCCGTCTCGGTGTCGCCGACGGCGCAGACGCAGTGATGTTCGACTTGAGCGAACTTGCGCGGGAAAACCGCACGGAAGAGACTTGCCGCAAGCTCGTTTCGTCCGTCGCGGTTCCCGCCATGTTCTGCTGCTACGACCTTTCTTCGCAGGATTCGCTTCCGCAGGTTGACGAACCCATGCTTGCCGCCGCCCGTGTCGGCGCGGCGTATGTGGATGTCTCGCCGTCTGCTGTCGCTGATGCGCGGAAAGCCGGCGCGAAAGTCATTTTGAGCGAGCATCTTCTTTCAAGGTCTGCGTCATACGACGAAACTATCGAGATATTCCGCCGTCAGCGCGATGCGGGCGCGGATGTCGTAAAATTCGTTGCCCGCATGGACACGCAAGACGAGTTCGAGACCGCAAAGCGCGTCATGGCGTATCTCCGTGACGAATTCGACTTGCCGTGGATATATCTTGGGCTCGGCGCCCACGGATTCGAGCAGCGGTTTCTTGGCTCCGAGTATGGCGCGGCGATGACATTTGCCCTGCATCGTCCGTTCCCCGGCAAGAAAGACCAGCCGTTGATAACGGACTTTACGGTTAGGAGGAATATTTGAAGCGTCCGCTGAGAACCCTGTTCTATGGCATGACGCACGAACATGCCGCCGGAAAGCTTGCGACCCTGCGCAAGCTGCGCGACGACTTCGAGGTGGTTGCCGTCGTTGACGACCGTTCGCGCGGCACGGCGCATTTCATCGATCCGGCATGTCCGTTTGACGCAAGTGGATTCAAGGTCGTTACGGAGTCGGAAGCGGACGCACTGGAAGGAATGGACGTCGCATTCATCGAGACGGCCAATGCCGATTTGATGGAAGTCGCGGTGAAGTTTGCCGAACGCGGCATCCCGATGCACTGCGACAAGCCATGCGGCGAGTCGATGGAACCTTACAGGGCGGTCGCTGCAACATGCTGTGAGAAGAACATACCGCTTCAAATTGGCTATATGTATCGCGGCAATCCAGCAGTGAAGTGGATTTGGGAGAACGTTCGCGGCGGGATCATAGGGGATGTCGCTTTCATAGAAGCGGACATGAACCACGACTACGGCTCCGCCGGATATGCCGAGTATGTTTCTACTTTCAAGGGCGGAATCCTCTACAACCTTGGCTGCCACCTTGTCGATCTCGCATTGCCGGTTGTCCGTGGCGAGTTGCTTGAAGCGCATCCGTTTGTCGGACCGGCTCCAGGAGATCAGCCGTGGGCAAAGACATTTGGCGCGGCGTTTCTCAGGTTTGGGGGAACAGACGTTCTCGTGCGCACGTCGTCGCACATGCCAGGTGCCTTGATGACGCGGCGGTTGCGCATTGATGGCACGGAGGGAACCATCGACCTCTGTCCCATAGAGCGTTTTGACGGCGTGGAGTTGAAACTTATTCTGACGCGCAAAGGCGAGGCACAGCGCGAAATCGTGTTTGACGCTCAGACTGATCGCTATGCGGCGCAGCTCTTGGAACTTGCGGCAATCGTGCGCGGCGAAAAGCCGTTGGATGCCGCAGAATCCGACCGAGACCTGAAGGTTCATGAAACGACATTGAGGATGTGCGGGCTATGAAATCAATATTGTTTACGAAGAAAGACACTGCTGAACTTGTCAACGAGCCGATGCCGGAGCCGAAGCCGGGCGAGGTGCGCGTCAGGGTCGTGCGTAGCTGCATTTCTGGCGGAACAGAACGCGCCAAGCTGATAGGCGTTCCCGACAGCGGGGTTGGCATCTTCGGGGAAAGCGATGCAACTACATGGCCGCGACGCAGCGGATATTCTTCCGCTGGAGTTGTTGACGCCGTTGGCGAGGGCATTGAAAACCCCAAGGTCGGCGACCGCGTTGCGGTGAGTTGGTCGTTCCACTCGGAATACGTGTGCGTTCCCGCTTGCGACGCCTATCCGATTCCCGACGGCGTTTCGTTCCGCGATGCGGCTTTGGCGCACATTGCAACGTTCCCTCTTGCGGCAATAAGAAAGTGCCGACTTGAAATAGGCGAAGGCGCGATAGTCATGGGGCAGGGCATCTTGGGTCAGATGGCGATTCTTCTGCTAAAGGCGGCAGGGGCAACCCCTGTCATAGCCGCCGATCATATAGCCGAGAAGCGCGAACGGGCGCTTAAGCTCGGCGCAGACGCCGCCATTGATCCGACAGAAGCCGCCTTTGCGGAAAAGGCAAAGGCGCTGTGCCGTTCTGAGCGTTCCGTCATGGGCGGGCGCGTGTCGGAGTCCGGCCCTGCCGTCGGCATCGAGGTTACTGGCGTTGGCAAGGCTCTTGACAACGTTCTTGATGTGATAGCACCATACGGACGCATCGCGCTTTTGGGCTGTACAAGAAATTCCAATTTCACAATCGACTACTACCACAAGGTTCATGGTCGCGGCGTCACGCTTGTCGGCGCACATACGATTGCAAGGAAGGAAGTCGAGTCCGCGCCGGGATGGTGGACGCAACGCGACGACGCGCTTGCTTTTCTGCGGCTCGTTGCGCTTGGGCGCATAGACCTTTCCGGCTTTGTGGAAGAGGTACATTCCCCTGTGGAATGCGGCGAAGTGTATTCGCGGCTCGCGAAAGGCGGCGCGTTCCCGACTGTGCAATTTGACTGGTCTGATTTGAAAGGAAGTGAAAAATGAAAGCGATGTGCATTGATGAGTCGAAGAACTTTGTGTGGCAGGACGTGCCGGAGCCGGAATGCCACGGCGAGTTCGATGTTAAACTTGCTGTAAAGGCCTGCGCCATAAATCGCGCTGACCTCATGCAGAGGCAGGGTATCTACGCGCCGCCCGAAGGGTGGCCGCTCTGGCCTGGGCTTGAATGCGCGGGCGAGGTGTTGGAGTGTCCGGCGAACGGACGTTTTAAGGTCGGCGACCGCGTTTGCGCGTTGCTCGGCGGCGGCGGATATGCCGAGCGCGTCGTCGTGCCCGAAGGGATGGTCATGCCGATGCCAAAGGGTTTTGACTTCTGGGAGGCGGCGGGAATACCTGAAGTGTATGCGACGGCATACCTCAACCTCAAGATAGTCGGCGAGATAAAGAATGGGGATACGTTCTTCATCAACGGCGGCGAGGGCGGACTTGGCGTTGCGACTATCCAGCTCGCGAAGCACGTCTTCGGCGCAAAGGTCGTTGCGCAGGTCGCGAGTGACGAAAACGGCGAGTTCTGCAAGGGCGTTGGTGCTGATGTCGTTTCAAACCGCTTCAAGGACGATCTGGTAAAGACCCTGACCGACAATCCGCCGAATGTCGCAATCGACCCGGTGGGAGGCCCCTTGATGGGCAAGTGCATCGCGACAATGCCGTATCGCGGACGCTGGATATCGCTTGCGTCAATGGCGGGTCCAGAAACTACGCTCGACGTGAATCTTCTTTGGCGCAAGAACCTTCGTGTCATCGGCTCAACACTTCGCAGTCGGACGCCGGAGGAGAAATCGCAGATTCTTGCAGGGCTTGTGAACGAGGTATGGCCAGCTTTCGAGTCTCGCAAGTTCGCGCCGTTCGTGCATAAAGTGTTGCCTATCGCAGAAGCGGCCGAGTCCCATGCCATATTGGAACGCGGCGAAAACCGTGGCAAGGTCGTTCTGACGATTTGACAGGATGCGCCGCCCTAACAGCCGATGCGAGTTCTATGGTAAAATATTCAGCCAAAGAGGAGAAGCATGGAAACATCGGTGGAAGGTCGGAAATACAGGGTGGTTGCAAATGAACTGCGCGACAACATCTTGTCTGGGAAGTATGCGCCTGGCGCGGCGTTCCCGTCCGTCAAGATGCTGTGCCGCCGTTTCAATGTATCGCATTTGACCGCCGCCAAGGTGATCGAAACCCTGAAGGACATGGGGCTCGTCCGCACGCGTAACGGCGTAGGAACGTTTGTTACGCGACGGATGAAGACCATTGGCTTGATCGTGCCGATGCACAGGCAGGTGGAGATATTCCCGCCAATTGTGCGTGAGATATCCCGACTTGCGCAGGAGAAAGGGATTGGCGTTGATTTCGCCGACATTTCTGAATCATTATCCAGCAAGGTCAAGGCGTTGACGGTGGAAACCGCACGTCGGATGTCTGAGATAGACCTTTCGGGCGTAATCTTCCATCCTGTCGATTTCGGTGCAGACATGACATCGGTGAATCGCGAAGTCGAAGGGTTGTTTTCAAGGGCAGGGGTGCCACTAGTGATGCTTGATTCCTCAGCCATTTCTGCGGCAGGAACGTCCCGGTATGACTTCGTAGGGGTTGACAACCGGGAAATCGGGGAAATGGTGGGCAATCATCTGCTTGAGCGTGGCGCGAAGTCGGTGGCGTTCGTCGCATGGTCGGACATGTCTGGAAACGTCAGGCGGAGGTTGGACGGTCTTTTGTCCGTAATTGCCTGTAAACGCGGGGCGCGTCTTGCCGGACAGTACTTCTGGCAACGTGACGCATCGGAAATGACAAAGAAGTGGAAGGCCCATCTTCCGGATGCGATAGTATGCTCCAGCGATCTTGTTGCCGCACATGTGCTGAAACTGCTGTTGAGGATCAAAAAACGTTGTCCGCAGGATGTGCTTGTGACGGGCGTAAACGATGTTGATCTGGCGACGCTTGTCTCGCCGTCGCTCACGACCGTGCGCCAGCCATGCGAGGCGATTGCGCGGGCGGCGTTCGAGACGCTCCTCTGGCGCATGGAGAACCTGGACGAGCTACCGCGTCGCATATTTGTCTCCACTGACCTCGTCATCCGCGAGTCGACGACGCGGTGACTTCGCAACTTCCGCAAGGCCTTGGCATTTTCCGTTATATAACACCGCGACGCAAGTAAGGCGCATGTGGTATAATTGCGGCATCCGATCTAGGAGGAGTGGATTCGTGTTTAAACAGACAGCATGCCGGAAGCGAAGTGCAATTGCGATTGCGATCTCCATGTTCGCAGTCGCAACTGTCGTCGCCGTCGAGCCGATTTCCGGCGTGCCGCCCCTGCTTGGCGGGTTCATTTCGCCAACGAAGGAGAACTACCCGTCGATGTGGGTGTTCAATCTTGGAGTGGAGTCTTCTCGCGAGGTCATTACGCACGACCTGGAGGAGTTTGCAAAGGTCGGCATATCCGCCTTTACGATCATCGGCAACGGCGGCGCGTTGACCGGTGCCAAGCCGTACGGGGAACTGGCGCTCAAGGGCAGGATGACAGGAGTGCGGGCCGACCGCCTCCGCTGGGCCTTGCACGAGGCGAATCGGCTGGGCCTTGGGGTGTGGATCATGCTCGGGCCAGGCGGCTGCGGAAACGACAAGTGCCCACCGGAACTCGCGCAGAAGTACCTGATGCTGACTACTGCCCGCGCCAGCACGGATGGCGACGGCATTGTTCGGGCGGATCTCCCGAAGAAGGGCGCGAGGGAATCGCCGCGCAACAAGGACGGGTCCCTGAAATACTATTGGGACGTTGTGACGTTGGCGGTTCCGGTAAGGAACGGCTTCGTCCAGACAAACGAAGTGATCGACGTTTCGTCGCGTCTAGACCGAACGACAGGTTCGTTTTCGTGGAAGGCCCCTGCGCCCGGCAAGTGGCTTGTCGTACGGGCCGGTGTCGTGCCGAAGATGTTTGGCTTTGCGGGCTGTTTCATCGACCATGCGAGCAAGGCCGCCTTCGACTCGCACTGGTCGCAGGTGATGCAGCCGCTTCTCGACTCGATATCCCCAGACGAGCGCGCCGCGCTCAAGGGCGTATGGTGCGACAGCTGGGAGGCCGGCACCATCAACTGGACTTGGGGGTTTGACGAGGAGTTCAGGCGTCGCCGCGGCTACGACTTCGCGACTATGCTTCCGGCCAATGCAGGCGTCAAGATGGTCGCGCCGGGATGCAACGAGAAGTTCATGCGCGACTGGAACGTGACCGTCGGAGAGCTGGTCGCCGAAAACCACTACGCCTACCAGAAGGAGGTCGCCAACAGGCATGGCCTGCTTTCGAGCGCCGAGGGGTGCGGTCCGCACATGCACCATGGCGACGTGCGCACGATGCAGGGCCGGTGCGACGTGGCGATGGGCGAGTTCTGGATGCCGAGCCCGC
>Ga0265299_10005003_pt1 | contig 12406 bp, 9 predicted proteins | sample AusTroGonzalo_MG_4_FD_193485 | JGI IMG/M metagenome (GOLD analysis project Ga0265299, IMG submission 193485) | Bovine rumen microbial communities from tropical cattle in Woodstock, Queensland, Australia - Gonzalo_02 | ecosystem: Host-associated > Mammals > Digestive system > Stomach > Rumen ...
TGGCCCAGCGGGTGCGGGTCTGCGCCTTGTCGTAGTCTTGGTGGCGGCTATAGTAGTCCGCATCGCGGAGGTAGCCCTGCGCCTGCTTGTTGTAATATTCCGCGTCGCGTTCGTAGCCCTCGGCCTGCCGGTTGTAGTAGTCCGCGTCGCGCATGTAGCTCTGCGCCTGCCGGAGGTAGTAGTCGCTCTGGGCATGGACGGTCGTGACGGCGGAGGCGGCGAGCAGCAGCATGACAATAATCGTGTTTCGCATAATCAGTCTGTTTCTTTGTGTTTTGGTATTATTGGGCAACCTCCCGATAAAGCAGTTTCGTCACTTCGGCAGGGTTGAGCGCCCACTCGTAAGTGTATGCCTCGTCAGCTTCGTCGGGAGTCTCCACTTTGCTGAGATGCTGTGCCTGGGCTTTGATGTCGAGCAGCTGGCCGATAGAAAGCTTGGCCCCTAATTTGTGGAGAAGTGCTTCGATAGAGGCACTGTCTAAGCCGCGCACCGTCTGGGAGGTGAAGGGCATCTCAAGCCAGATGATTTCGCGTTTGGCCACGTCAAGCACGCCGAACACCAGCCCTTTGGAGAGATTGCCCTCGCTGATGCGGACCGCATGCTGGACGCAGGAGGGATCGTAGGCCACGCCTGTTTCTTCGGAAATTTTCATCGGATTGGCGGAATCCATCCATCCCACGACCAGATTCGGTGAGATCGCCCCGTTGGAGTAAGCGTTGCAGGTGAAGGCCACGTATTTCGCGTTGACTTTTTCTAACTCAGGAAGCGAAAGCTCAATGTATTCGGCAGTGCCGACCATGTTTGGGATATGTTGGATGTCGCCCGAGTGCTTGGCCCCTGCGCAGGTCAGGTTGAAGAAGCCGCACTCTTCGACGTAACCGTTCGGCATTGCGATACGGCAGCTCAGGTCCATGTCCAAATGCTGTGCGGGCAGCCCTTTGCCCCACTGCATAAACAGGCGGACAGCATCGCCCTCAACCGGGAAGCGAGTCCCCATCAGGGCGCAGGAGGCATCCTGGATGGTGGTAGCTCGGTCGCCCACGCTAATCGGGATATTGTAGAGCGAGGGATCGATGTAGAGGGTCTTCGATGTTGTCTTTTGGGCGGCAAAGCTGCGCGTGATGGACGCTTTGTAGAGGTTATTCACCTCTTCCACCATTGACTTGCGGGTCTCGTCGTTGTAGAGTGCCAGCAGCTTGTTGGGTTCGATGGCCTTCATCACGCCGGTGATAGGACGGACAATACGCTCCTCTTTCGGGTCAAAGTAGATCTCGGCCGCATTGCCGAGGGAGAGTAGCAGACGGGCCGGCAGCTTGTCGGCGATATCGTTGAAGGCGGCCAGCGTCTTGTCGCTTCCGAAGCGGAGCATGGAGGCGAAAAGGCAGCGGGCGAAAAAGCCAGGTCGTTCCTTGAGGAGCGCCAACGTCTTGTCGGCATCGTTTGCGATGCGGGCCTTGTCCACGCGACCCTGCCAGGTGGTGTAGTCCTGCTTGTAGAAAACGTCGAGAATTTCCGCCAAGTGTTCGAAGCCCTTCTTGCGGGAGTACTCGCCTAAACGCAGTGCGTGGATCATACGCACCCACATGCCCCGTTTCGGGTTCATGTTCTCGGCGGCCTGTTTCGCGGTCAGCGGAATGGCGTTCATCCATCGTGCCGCACATCGGCAGGTCTTGCGGTCGTACTTCAGCATCAGGTTGTTTTTCATCTCCTGGGCAGCGTCCAAGCCTCTGTCTAACGGTCCCCAAAGGTGGGAATAGAGCTTGCGGGCATGGGCAACCAGCGTCCGGGGCTCGATAAGCTGCACATAGCCGGTCTTCTCGTACCAGAGATAGCGCAGTACATCGTTGGGTGTTTTCAACAGTTTCGAAGCCTCGTCGGTCATGTCCTGTTCCACCAGCATCCGGACGACCAGCATGGCGGTTTCCTTCATTGTGATGTTGGGGTTTTCGGGCAGTGGGAATACGCGGAGCAGCAACTTCAGGGAATCTTGTTGTGTGGCGTCGAGCGGGGTAGCGGAAGTCAGCAGCGACGAGAACAAGTGCTCCATGTCCTCGACCGTGAACAGACGCAGCTCCTTGAGCTTGCTTCCTTGGCCTTTGTAGACGAAGTTGGCCGTTTTGAACGGCGTGCCGCAGAACGGACAGCCGTTGTAGCGTTCAAGGGGGAAGGTTCCCTCCGGGATGAAGTGGCCGCAGGGCAGGGTGGTGCCTTTGAAACCGGTCTTCGTGGTGAAAAATTGGTTGACGATGAAGGTGATGAGGTGGTCGGTGGCGTTTTCGCCGGTGGGCACATTCCATTCCTTGACAAGCGGGGCCCAGTTGAGGTCCAGCCCGAACACCTCGTTGATGCACTCCGCAATCACCGCAAGACGGTAGGGCGAGACGGAGTTCAGGGCATGAAGGAGTTCCTCATTGGCGCAGAAACCATTCTCGTTCAGAAGTTGGATGAACGCCGCAACGGGCACGGTAATTTCAGAATGCATGTTGATGTCCTCGCGGTTCAGGTCGAGAAACACGGCGCGATGGCGCAAGGCTACGTTTGTCAAAGTTTTTTTGTCCATAATACTAAAAAAAGAAGAGGTAATTGAGGAGCTTTTTCACTGCGATGGGTCAGAAACCCGGTAGTAGTAAGCTCCTCTTAGACCTCTTTTTATTTGTTATCTGTTAAGATTCATAAATGCGACATATTCAGTTTTCGGTTTTTATTAAGTTGTTTGCGGCAGGAATGTCGCTACTCTTATCGGTTGTTATGCGGCAGGAATGCCGCCGCTCCTAAAACGCGGCAAAGATACAAAAAATATTATTTCCCTTCCTCTTCGTCGAAAGCTTCGTCCGCCATTGCGGAGTAGCTTTGGGCCCTCTCCTCTGGCGGCATAGGCGCGTCCATACACATCGTATGGAAGTCGTGTACTCTTCTGAAAAGATTCATGCGGGTGGAACTGTCCTTGGCCATCGCCATCTTAGCCCCGGAGTCCGAGTAGTCGAAGTTGCGGGCGTTGCGGATTGACAGCGTGAAAGCCACCTCCACCGCATCCTGGTTGGCACCCATGTAGGTGAAAGACCAGCCCTTCTCCTTCAGCTGCTCCACCAGACTCTTCACGGCAGTGCCGGTATACTCCTTCGAGGCATTTTCCAAGCCGTCGGTGATAATCGTCACCACCACCAGCGCGTCATTCACATTCTGCACGTACTTTTGCATTTTCGTCAGGGTGAAACCCATGGCATCGTAAAGGGGCGTGCAGCAGCAGGGTTGATAGTCGGTCATCTCCAACGGACGCGCCTCAGTGACGGGAGCCTTGTCGTAGATTTCCTTCATCTCGCAGCTGCAGAAGGCCACGAGCGACACATAGTGGGTTTGCGTGTCTGCATACGTCTCTTGCGCCTTGCGGATGCCGGCTAAGGTCTCGTTGAAACCGCTTACGGCCGCTTCCCGGATAGAACCCATCGAACCGCTTTTGTCGAGGATGATCACATTGAAAACTTGTGTTTTTTCTTTTTCATTCTTGTTCATAATCATACATTTTTTAAGTTAACAATCCGTTTTACGTAGGGCCGTCATATCATGGCGGCTTTTTATGGCGGCTCTACATAGGGCATAGAGAGGACTGCTTGCGGAAATCTATCAGTTGAAAAATAAAAAACACGTTTTTAATCTTCGTTGTCGACATCTTCGGGAAAGAGAGTGTTATCCACCACCAAGATATTCTAATCCATTTTGGTCATTTCCCCGCGATACAAATCGTCGGCTATATGTAGAATCAGGTCGTGCATCTCCAAATCGTCCTTGAAGAACTGCGGGATGGCCTCGTAGCCGATGGCCGCGCCGAGGATGTTGCCGCAGACGGCGCCGGTGCTGTCGCTGTCTCCACTGTGGTTCACGGCAGCAATCATCGCTTTCTCAAAGCTGTCGAAATGCCTCACAGCGCAGTAAAGCGCGATAGCCAACGCCTCTTCACCGACCCAGCCGCCGCCAAGGGATTCCACATTCGCCATGTCCGGCCCGGTTCCGTTCGCCAACGAAACGGCCTTGTCGCAGAGCTCGCCCATGTACTTTACGGCTGCAGCATGCTGCGGATAGAGCGTAGCTATGGGGGCCATTCCGTCACAGATATACTTCTCCAACAGCTGCCGGTCAGGTCTTTCGTCCAAGGCAAGATGATGGATTATATAGGCCGCTAAAGCGGCGGGAATGAACCCGAGCGGGTGTTGATGCGTGATTTCCGCGGCGTCCCCGGCCAAAAGGGCAGCCTCCTGGACGGTCATCCTGCCGTTGACAGCGGCGTAAAGTGGTATCGGTGCGATACGCATCACCCCACCGCATCCTTTGCTGTTGTTGTAGGGCTCTCTGCCGCGATAAAGGTCGCTCAGCGAGGACATGCAGGTGGTGCCTGGCGCTCGGCATTGGTTCAATTCGGGAATATCGCTAATCCAGCACTCCTTGAATTTCGGGGACTTTTCCCCTGTTTGTGTGAGATACCACTCAATGTAGGCCCGAGCGATGCCATACTTTAGCGAGATGCCTTGTTTTCGAGCGTTGAGCAGTCCGTTGGCGGTGAAAAGCGTCATCTGCGTGTCGTCGCTCACCAGTGCGAAACCGCTGTGGCCGAGTTCAAACCGAGTGATGCCTTCGCCGCCGTAACGCACGAGGATTTCGTCGCTGCCCATGAATTCCACAGGGTAGCCTAACGCATCACCGGCGGCGCCGCCAATCAGGCTTCCGCGGATGCGGTCCGTTAAATAGTTCTTGTTGGTTGTAGCTGTTTCTGACATGTTTTTTCGGTTTGAAATTCATTATTCATGCTATTGACTCTCAATGGAGGTTCAATCCTCGACTTCCACAAAATTCGTGTATTCGGCGAACCAGCGGTCGAGGACTGCGTCAGCTTCGCGCTCGATTTCCTGCGTGATGCGGTCGGCCATCTTCTTGACGGCCACGGTGATGGAGGTCACTTCGTCGAGCCAGCCGAGGATGGGGATGCGTTTCGCGCTGATGAGGTCGATGGGCAGCACCACATAGGCGATGGCGGCGAGGATCATCAGTTTGTCCTCGCGCGGGGTGTTGTCGCTGCGCATCACAAACCAGAGCAGGAGCACCGGCCGCGCCGCCGCGCGGCCCGCCTTTCGTGCAAAGCGCTTGATGCCGTCCCACACGACAGCGAAATCAATCTTTTTGGAATCATTTTGTGGATTCTTCATGTTCAAAAGGGCTAATATGGTGATTAACAGTAACATTTTTTTGATGTTTGTATATATAGAGGGAACAGCGTATTGGAATCTACCAGTAGCACTCACTTTTTTACCCTGCAATAATCCGAAATTATTCGATACAGTTCGATGGATTAGCACTTATTTCCTGAAGAAAAAGTTGAATATCCAATGGAAGAGCCTTTCGCGTTTCTTGCCCGCCTCTTTCTCGTCATGTTTCGTGGCAACATCCTCGCTGTCGGGCTCGAACAGCTCGACCGGCTCGACCGGCTCCCGCGGGATGAGCCATGCCCCTGCACGCCGGACAATGAAAATCACCTTGTCGCCGGCGATATATTGCTGAATTTCATGCTTATGAACAATCCTATCACCGTGCTGGCTGGCATAGCCTACAATTTCAGCAGTGCAGATGTTCCCGCTCGCATCCACCAAATTCACACGACAGATGGTGCCTTTCTTTCGTATCAGAATCGAGGTGCTGCCTATATGCACATCGCGCAGCACCTCTCCCATCAGGTAATACCCGCCGATGACGGCTGAAGGTTTGATCCCCTCTTCCTGCGTCCGGAAAAACGGCTGGCCGAAATTGTGTTGAGGAGTGTTGCCTTCAGCTTGCAATTGGTCGGCTTGTATAAAAAGTTCACTAACATCTTCTTCGCATAATGTTTCTTGTTTTGGTTCCGTATCCATAATTATTCAAGTTGTGTCATACTTGTTTAAATCCTTTCAGAAACAGCATTCTCTCTCTTTTTCCTCACCTGCCGCACAATCATGAAACAGATGCCGAGGGCAATGAGTGCGGCAAGAATGGCACCGACGATGAGTGCGATGGAGACTCCTCCGGCGGTTTCTGCTCCGAAGAATCTCAAAATTCTTTCGCCAGGAGTTGGCGCGATGTCTAAAAGATTTTTGATCATTGTGGATTGATTTTAAGGGTTTATAATATGATGTTGATAAGAATAATCGTCAGTTGTGCCAGCACTCCGCAGAGGAAGCTGATTGCATTGCAGAGCAGGCTGTAAGTGACTCCGAGTTTCCAGCTGGAGGTGAAGAAGCGATACCAGACGGCCTCCGCTAAGATGACCAGTACCTCGCCGACGAGCAGAGCTGCCCATCCGCCGCCGACGTAGATGAGGCAGAGGTTCAGCGGAAGATTGGTGAGGATGTTGACCACCACCGCAGACCAAAGCACGTCGGGACGTTTCTCGCGAAGACGCCACAGCACCCACACCTCTATTGCCACGGTCAGTATCAGGCGCAGCATCAGCGGAGCAAGATCAACGTCAGACCCCGAGAGCTGGGCCAACAGATAGCCGGGCATCAGCGAGGCGGCCAGCAGCCCGAAGGCCAGCCCCTCCCTGCCGGGTAGCACGCGGTTGCCCCAATAGAGCGTCACCGCCATGGTGAGGTTGATGAGCAGCAGGCCCGGAATCCAAAGCCATGCTGTGCCGCTTTTCAGCCAGAGGCAGACCAATGTCCCTGCGAGGGCCAGTATGATCGTTGGCCATGGACCGATGCCTTTGGCCACCCATCCGCCAAGACCTTTGCCTAACATGGCCAAGCCTCCGATGAGCAGAATCATCTCGCTGCCCTTGGTTACTCCCGCAGTTAGGCTTTCGCCCAGGAAGGATCGCAGGCATACAAACCCCATCAACAGCAGAATCGCGCCGCAGGTCCACCAACTTTTACTTAAGGTGTTGGCCTCAGGATCGGGACTGTCGGTTGGAATATCGTCCGGAATGCGGATGACCGCCCATGTCGCGAGGGTTATCGCCAACAACAGCCCGTAGAGCAGCCACCACGACGCGAAAACCACCCCGATGGCGAGCCCCATGGCACCCGTGGCCACAAACACGCCTAGGGCGCGAATGTCGTTCCCGGTGATGCAGGCCACCCGTTTGCCACCCCATACATGGAACAGGGAGTTGCCCATTCCCAGCAGGATGGCCACGCAGAAAAAGAGACCCATCGCTTGTGCATGGAACAGTGCGGCGGTCGAGGCCACGAAGACAGCCGTTGAAAGAAGGGCGACAGCCGTGAGAATCAGGATGTTGCTTTGCCGATGCGCATGGTCAGCCACCAGTCCGGTCAGGGGTTGTGTCAGGAAAGCCAGCACGTTGTACGTGATGAAAACACCCGCAAAGGATGAGAATCCGCATCCGCCCGCCGTTATGTACAGGCAGCAGACGCAGAGCCCGTCAACGAGAAGGTGCATCACCGTGCAGAGTAGAGTGGTGCTTGTCCTATTTGTGATCTTGACGTTTCCCATAGCAGATGTTGTCAGAGGCCAGGCGTAACCCGTGATTACCGAAGAAGAATTCATCTTCAACCTCACCAGGGACGGCGTACCCTCGACTATATACTTCCATTCCTCCTAACCAATGCCAATTACCTCCCCGATACACACGAAACGAGCCCGAAGACGGACCTTTGGGATTAGTTCTTGATGAATTGTCATAATAAGCTGAATCATACCAATCTTCGCACCATTCGCTCACATTACCACTCATTTGATACAGTCCCAGTGTGTTTGGCAACATGGTCTTCACCCGATGTGTTTTCTCTTTGCTGTTTAATTGATACCATGCCACATCATTAACATTATCACTTCCTGCATATCTATATGCTTTTCCGTCTCTTCCTCCTCGCGCCGCATACTCCCATTCCGCTTCCGTCGGAAGACGAAATTTCTTTCCTGTCAAATTGTTCAATTTTTGGATAAATAATTGGCAATCATTCCAACTTACATTATCTACAGGAAGATTGTTCCCTTTGAACCGGCTGGGATTATTCCCCATAACTGCTTTCCATAATGCCTGTGTAACTTCAGTCTCTCCTATGCAAAAGTCACTTACAGTTACGCTATGCACGGGCTTCTCGCCAATATCCCCGTCGTTACAGCCCATATCAAAAGTGCCACCATATACAGGTATCATATTGAAACTCGCTCCATTAATAGTGAATTTTCCAAAACTGTTTTCTGGAATTACGGTTCGATTTAACCATAGAAAAATAGCTGTTGCAAATACACTAACGGCTACGCCACCGATAATCCATGGCAAACGTTTGCGGGACTTCGAGGCAGGCTTTGGAGAATCCTCCTTCGTCGGGATGTTCTTGGGTGGTTTTATGGGTTCCGACGATACCTTTGGCTTAGGAGGAACTACCGTTTCCACAAACGTATCGTCGCCACCGCCACCGCCACCAGACATGGTCTCTTTTTCGGTGCCAAACTCCCGCAGCTCGGGGCGCTTCTCCGGCTTTTTCTCCAAATAGGGTTGCAGGAAATTGCGCCACTCTGCAGGCACCCCCGTCATATCCAGCGGTTGCTTCACGATTTGATCCATGATAGCGTAGTCTGAACTGGCGTCCGTGTCGTAAGGGATGCGGCCCGAGAGCAGATGCACAAACGTGACCGCCAAGGAGTAGAGGTCTGTGCGTTTGTCCACGTGCTTGGCATCCACAATCTGCTCGGGACTCATATAGACCAACGTTCCTAATTTCTGCCCCGTCTGTGTGCCTGACACGGAATCGCGCACCTTGGCAATGCCGAAGTCCAATAATTTCACATTGCCGAGTTTGTCGATGAAGATATTCGATGGCTTGATATCACGGTGGATTACCCCCTGTTGATGGGTGTAGTTGAGTGCGTCAACAAGCTGGTTCCACCATTGCTTGAGCGCGTTTTCCGTGAAATGATGCTCTTTCCGCAACATGGATTTAAGGTCTTCGCCTTCCAAGTATTCCATGATAATGCACGGTCTCCCTTCAATCTGTTCATAGTCATAGACTTGTCTGATGAAGGGATGTTCGAGCTGAACCATCACCTTGGCTTCGTTTTCGAAACGTTCCACGATTCCTTCGTCAATGCAGAGCTTGGGCTTCAATGTCTTTACGGCAGCCTTCTTTCCGATCTTGTTCTCGGCATACCACACCTCCGCCATGCCGCCCTCGCCGAGCTTGCGCTTTATCGTGTATCCGTTGATTGTTTTGTTCAGCATATTCGTTTGTTTTGTTGTTTCTTACTTCCCAGGGCTCACTGCGTTCACCCCGGGTTGACACGTGTCGGGCCTTCGGCCCTTTTGGAGGCCCAGGGCTCACTTCGTTCACCCTGGGTTGACACATGTCGGGCTTGCAGCCCTCTTGGAAATCTATGACAGCTTCAATAACCCATAACCCATAACCCATAACCATTTTATTCGCGAACTAAAGCAAGGCGGAAGCCAAGGCGATTGCCGCTGTTGACAGGGGCGTTGCTGCCACGATTCGTCACCCGACACTCGCTGGCGATGTTTTTCCAAATGCCGCCGCGGATTACTCGGGCAGAACCCGACGAAGGACCTTTCGGGTTCGACTGCGACGAGTCACTGTATCTCCCATACCAGTCCTCACACCACTGCCATACATTACCATTCATGTCGTATAGGCTCAACGCGTTCGGTTGCTTGGTCTTGACCGGATATGTCATACCACTGCTGGCTTCGTAACACCAAACGACATCGCTAATATTGTCGCTTCCCGCATACTTGTACTTGCTGTAATGCTTGCCACCTCGTGCCGCATACTCCCATTCCGCCTCCGTGGGCAAACGGAAATTCATACCCGACAGCTGGTTCAGTTTCTGGATGAACTGCTGGCAGTTGCCCCAGTTCACAGACTCGACAGGTCGGTTATCCCCCTTGAATTTCGACGGGTTGTTCCCCATTACCGCTTTCCACAAGGCTTGGGTGACCGGTGTTTCTGCGAGGTAGAAATCACTCAATTTGACTTGGTGTACGGGACTTTCGTCTTCGCTCGCTTCGCCGAAAAACCTGTACCTGCAACCCATTTCAAACGTGCCGCCTTCCACATAAACCATCTTGAATGGGATATCTTTGACCTTGAAAATCCTATCCTTCCCGGCATTCAGTTCCTCCATAAGCTTGTTGGAAGGCTCCGCATAGGTGTCGTCGCTTGATGCAGAAAAAGGGCTATGGCTACCACCGCTTTGGATTTCCTTTTGCGCCTTGTCGTTGTTAAAAGGTATCAGGTCTGGCCTCTCTTCAGGCCTCTTGGCCAGGTAAGGTTTTAAAAACAGCTGCCATGCCGACGGCACGCCCGACATATTCAGAGGTTGCTTCACGATTTGATCCATGATGGCGTAGTCTGAACTGGAGTCCGTGTCGTAGGGGATGCGGCCAGAGAGCAGATGCACAAACGTGACCGCCAAGGAGTAGAGGTCCGTACGTTTGTCCACGTGCTTGGCATCCACAATCTGCTCGGGGCTCATATAGACCAACGTTCCTAATTTCTGGCCTGTCTGTGTGCCCGACACAGAATCTCGCACCTTGGCAATGCCGAAGTCCAAGAGTTTGATGTGGCCGTCTTCCGTCACGAAGATGTTGGAGGGCTTGATATCACGGTGAATCACCCCCTTCGCATGTGTGTATGCCAATGCGGAGGCAATCTCGTTCCAGTAACGGGCGGCGGTTACGGAATCTATCCGACCACAATCCCGCACTATGGCTTTCAAATCCTTTCCCTCCAAATACTCCATGAGGATGCAGGGACGGTCGTCCACCTTGTCATAGTCATAGACACGGCGGATGTAGATGTTGTTCAATTTCACCATCACCATGGCCTCGTTCTCGAAACGGGCTACCACGTTTTCATCCTCACAGAATTTCTTTTTCAGGAACTTGACGGCAGCGGGGTTCCCTATTTTGTTCTCGGCATACCACACCTCCGCCATGCCGCCTTCGCCGAGAGGGCGTTTGATGGTGTAGCCGTTGATTGTTTTGTTGAGCATACTCGTTTGTTGTTTTGTTCGTTACTTCCCAGGGCTCACTGCGTTCACCCTGGGTTGGCCGTTATCAATTATCCGTGATGGCTTCAATAATCTGCAACCATTATCAGTAAGATAACGCAAGACGTAAACCGTAACTAAAAGAAAAGTTAGAAGGTCTGTCACAATGTCTGCGTGTTACACGGCAACTGCTGGATTTGTAGTTCCAACCGCCACCTCGCAATACCCGGTTAGAACCTGAAGACATCCCTTTGGGATTTGTCTTAGGAGAACTACTGTAGTAATTACTATTGTACCAGTCCTCACACCATTCCCACACGTTCCCACTCATATCGTATAGACCTATTGTGTTGGGAGATTTGAGTCTAACTTTTTTGGGAGAATTACTGTTGCCTGTGTACCAAGCTACCTCTTCAATTGCGTCGCTCCCCGAATACTTGTTTTCACTTTGGTGTATCCCTCCCTGCGCAGCATATTCCCACTCTGCCTCCGTAGGCAAACGGAACTTCTTGTCCGTCAACTGGTTTAACTTTTGAATGAACTTTTGGCAGTCGTTCCAACTTACGTTCTCAACAGGAAGGTCATCGCCAGTAAAAAATGAAGGGGTTCTCCCCATAATTGCTTTCCAAAGGGCTTGTGTCACTTCAGTTTCACCCAAATAGTAGTTACTGACCATTACAGAATGAACGGGGCTCTCATCAGGATATGCATCGCTGTCATTTGACCCCATTTCAAACGTGCCGCCTTCCACAAAAACCATCTTGAATGGAATATCCTTAATCTTGAAAATTCGATCCTCGCTCGCAAGTTTATCCTCAACCTGAAGTCCATTCACTTTGGAAGGCTCCAAGAATGTCTCATCATTTGATACAGAAAAAAGGCTGCCGTTGAAATGATCAGTACATTCATTCTGCGTCTTATTGCCAAACGCCCGCAGTTCAGGCCGCTCTTCGGGTTTCTTCAATAAATAGGGTTGAAGGGACGATTGCCATTCTTCGGATAAAGAACGGATATCCAAAGGCTCTTGGACGATTGCCATCTGGATGTCAAAGTCACTGGTAGTGGTGTTGTCGTAGGGGGCTTTCCCTGTCAGCAAGTGCACGAAGGTGACGGCTAATGAGTAGCTGTCGGTGGCGGCTTTCACGCGTTTGGGGTCGCGCACCTGCTCGGGACTCATGTAGATGCGCGTGCCCATGGCCACGCCTGTCTGCGTGTGCCCGCCGTACTCCTCGATCTTGGCTATGCCGAAATCCATCAGCCGCACGTTGTCGTATTTGTCGATGAAGATGTTGGAGGGCTTGATGTCGCGATGAATCACTCCCTGCTGATGGGTGTAGCTCAGGGCATCCGCCAATTGGTTCCACCAAGCGCGGAGCCGGCTGTCGGTGAAGCGCTCACTCTTCACAAGGCGGGCCT
>Ga0265299_10005004_pt1 | contig 12402 bp, 11 predicted proteins | sample AusTroGonzalo_MG_4_FD_193485 | JGI IMG/M metagenome (GOLD analysis project Ga0265299, IMG submission 193485) | Bovine rumen microbial communities from tropical cattle in Woodstock, Queensland, Australia - Gonzalo_02 | ecosystem: Host-associated > Mammals > Digestive system > Stomach > Rumen ...
TTCAACCTTTCAACTTTTCAACTTTACTTCTCATGCTCAACGGTGAATTTCAAGTTGGTTCGGTCGAAGAGACGTGGGCGCTCGCGAAGGAACTTGCGAAGGAGCTGAAGCCGGGAGACGTCGTTTGCCTCGAAGGCGACCTCGGCGCGGGCAAGACGACTTTCACCCAGGGACTTGCCGCCGCGCTTGGGGTGCCCGGGCGCGTTACGTCGCCAACTTTCTGCATTGTTCAGGAGCACCAGTCGCCCGATGTTCTGTTCGTCCACATGGACCTCTACCGACTCCACGGCGAGGAGGACGTAGAGGCAATCGGATGGGAGGACTATCTTTCGCGCGGGGCCATTATTGCAGTTGAGTGGCCTGAAAGGGCGGGTTCGCTAATACCGCTTTCTGCGTTTTATGTGTGCATCCACCATATGGGGGAAGAAAAGCGTAGAATCGCCATTGACAAGGGGAGCACTTTTGAGGTATAATATGAACCAAATGGTTGAGCTATGCAAACGAATCGCTGTCTTGGCGTTTCTCGTCTGTGCGCTTATGTGCACAGGCGGGTGTGAAACTATTGCCAAGATCTTTTCGTCCGACGATAAGGAATCGTCGGAGGTTGCTCCTGTTTATTTCGAGCCTCGTGTACGCCCTGGAGTTGCTCTCATAGTAGTCGTTGGGTCGGGCGTTACTCAGCCAGTCAACATGCAGGTCCAGGTCGACCAGAACGGCGACATCACGCTACCTCATCTTCTTCAGTCGCCGGTTGCGTGCGACGGGCTTACGCTCGATGCCTTGAAGCAGAAGCTCGTCAAGTTGTATTCCGAATTTTACAAGCAGCCGCAGATCATGGTGACTTTCGCTCCCTATGACGGCAAGGGTGTTAGCCCGTGGGGAACTGTCACCGTCCTCGGTCAGGTTGCCTCGCCAGGTCCTGTCAACATGCCTTCCACCATGGACCTCACGGTGACTAAGGTTCTGCAGGCCGCGGGAGGCTTGAAGCCGTTTGCCAACAAGTCCAAGATTCAGGTGAGCCGCCGCGACAAGGATGGCAAGAAGACAACTTATACCATAGACCTCGTTGAGATAGGCGAGAAGGGCAAGATCGAGAAGGATATCGTCCTCCGCGCAGGCGACGTGGTCTGGGTTCCTGAGACATGGTATTGATTTCCACACAAATGGGGAGTAAACAAAAAATGAAAAAACTACTGATGGTGATCACGATGGCGATGGCGTCTGCGCTGGTCGCCCAAGACAAGACGATGTCGTCTGCCGACGCTCGCGGCAAGATTGGCGACATCATTTCCAATCCCTCGACCATGACTTCTGTGATGAAGCAGCTGGCCGCGGCGGATCAGGCGTCCTTCCTCGCCGATGTCAATGCGGCAATCTCGAAGATGCCCGGCTCCCCGGAGGAAAAGACCTCGAAGTTCGTCCAAGTGAACTCCGCGGCCCTCAAGGGCGCCCAGAAGGGCAACCTCACCGCGCTCGTTGCCGAGGTGTTCGCGACGGTTCCGCCGGAGTCGCTCACTGCCATCAACGAGCAGTTTGCGGCCGGCATGTTCAATCGTGCGGCCGATCCTTCCAGGACCTACACCGATGACGAGTACAAGCAGACGGCGCTCAAGCTTCTCGACAAGGTTCAGGAGCGCAATGCGACCGCCGACAACGCTGGCGTCCGCAACACGTTTGCGATCTTGATGCTCCTTCGCGCCTCCAACGGGACGCCCGCCGATCTCCGCGATACGCTCGTCGGCGCCCTCAAGGACGAGGAGACGAGGAACCTCGCCCAGAACGAGTGGATTTCGCCGGCCCTCGGCCAGGGGCAGGAGAAGACCTACGATCCGATGCTCGGTGCGGCCGATGCCGGTAGCCAGCCCAACCTTGACATGGTGCTCGTGGTGCCGTTAAAGACCGCTGGCGAGGCGCTTGCTGCAGATCTCGCGAGCGAGTGCAGCCTTTCGGATGCATCATCTTCGGTCGCGGCCCTCCTTACTCCCACTTTCGGTGATCCGAACACCATGGACGTTGTTGATGGCGTCGATCCCCTTACGAGCACGACTCTTTCCGCCCTGCCGGGAATCACGACGGACCCCACTGTGAAGTACAATCCCGCCAATAAGCGCGCTTCGGGCAGTGCCTACGAGCAGCCGGCCGAACCGGACGTGTATCCCTGATTACCATAGATTTAAGAACTGGAGGTAAAATCAATGAATGCTAAGCTTTTCGCCTTTGTCACGACGCTGGTCGTGTCCGCATCGGTTCTGACGGCGTCCGCTGACGCGATTGACAGGCCCAATGGCTTTAAGATTGGCGAGCGCATGACGCTCCGCCCGTATGTGTCGCTCTCCTACACCTACGACTCTAACGTTGATTCGACCAAGCATGCCAAGGATGGCTCCTCCTGGGTTGTCAATCCTGGCCTCGGCGCCGAATACAAGGGCGAGAACTGGGAGATTGCCGGTCGTGCATGGTACAGATATCATGCCTACAACCACTATAGCAAACAGTTGAATACATCCAGCTATGGTGAGACTCTCACGTTCAAGTGGGCTGATTCGCTTCCTAACGAGAAGGGCTGGAGCGTCCTCCTTTCGGAGAGCTTCACCCAGATATCGCAGGACGACGACATGTCAAACTACAGTGGCCGTGGCCTTGGCCGTGATCGCAAGACGTTCCAGACGGCAGGCATAATCGAGCGTCGCATCAACGAGCGTTTGCATGCGGCTCTTGAAGCTTCCTACTACTTGCTCGACTACGACAACGACGTCAAGAAGTACGCACCTCTCTACGGCTGGAAGCGTGCACTCGTCGGCGGAGAGGTCGGCTATGCCGCCTCCAAGTGGACCGACATCATCCTTGCAGCCAACTACGGCTGGTACTGGCAGGACAACGTCCCGACCAACGTCCGCTACTCCGACGAGTCTCGTGGCTGGTCCGTCATGGGCGGCATCGGGACCCGTGCGACCGAGAAGATCGAGTATCGCATCTTGACCGGCTGGAGCCGCTTCGAGTACGCAGACGGCGATGCGAAGGACGTCAACGGCTGGACCTATCAGGTCTCCGGTAAGTGGAAGATCACGGATAGGTGGAACATGATGCTCCTCGCGGCGAGTTACTATCAGCCCGACGAACGCGAGATCTGCAGCGCCGTCCGTGTCGATTCCATCAGCTGGGGTCTCGCCCATTCGATGGTCCGCGGCAAGCTAAACGCGACGCTTGACCTCAACTATCGTCGCGAGACGCACGAGTACTCCTATACGCGGGGCTATGACTACGACCAAGACATTATCACCGCCCGTCTTGGCCTCAACTACACGCTCAACCGCTTCCTCCAGCTCTTTGGCAGGATCGAGTACCAGACTCGTATGTGCGACGGCGGTGACGTCAGCGGGCACAACTACGACTACGACCGCTTCCGCGGCACAGTCGGCATGCGTCTGACGTACTGAAGTGCAGAAGGCCATATCCAAGTACGGTCTGGCGGCGCACCTTGCCTTGCTGGCGGTTGCGCCGCTGTTCCTTTTCCCGTTTTGCGGCGACGAGTGGACGGCTCGCGCCGTGATCTGGCTGTCGCTTCTTGCGGCTGGATGGACGGTTCTCGAGCCGTCTCGCCGCGCAGACGAGACGCTGCATGACGCGCGCTTCCGTGTGGCATCGTCCATTGCCCTTGATCCCCTGTTCTGGTTTTCGCTCGTGCTTGTCCTGGTTGCGGCCGTCAGATGGCTCAACGGCGGCATCGGGATGGTGTATGACGCGGAGAAGTCGATCTGGAGTCTTTCCGAGGCGCGGGTTCCGTTCCTGCCAGGGGGAACTGAAGACAGCGGCTATCTCCCGTTCGCTGCAACCCTTGGCGTTGCCGTGCTGATGCAGGCGGGGCGTCATGCGCTTGGCAAGTCCGCGCGCGTATGCTTCCTTTTTGTAGCCGCGCTCCTCGCGGGCATAGCGGCTATAGTGGCTGGGCTTGCGTGTGTGTTCGAAAACCCAGTGGCCTTGCACTATGCGGCATGCTCGACCGTTGACGCGACATATCCTGGCGTCGCGTTCGGAATCTGCTTTATGGGGACAATGGTTGCCATTGCCGGGGCGTTTGAGCGCAAGTGGAACAGGGCGATGCCTCTCCTCGCGATTGCAGTCGGTGGAACTGCCGTCGGGCTCTATCTCTTCGCGCCCGACATTGTGATCGTGGTGCATGCTGCCTGCGCAGTAGTCGTGGCGGCGTGTGCGCTTGCCTACGCCCACCGTCGCATTGGCGGCCTTGTCGTGCCGAAGTGCCTTGCATTTATGCTTGTCGCGGCGATTCCCCCCGTTCTTTTCGTAATGGGCGTCGTTCCAGAGGGCGTCAAGGCACAGAAGCTTTCGCTGTTGTTTGGCGCAGAAGGTGCGCGGCTCTTCCCCGATGGATTTTTCGAACTCAGGTCGGCACTGTCGGGAATTGCCGAGAAGGTCTGGAAGGAAAACCCCTGGCTTGGCACGGGGCTTGGCACGTTCGGTCTTGACATCCGTTTCAACGCCACCGAGGCCGACTGGGCGGTTTTTGCCTCCAACCAGACTGGCGCGCTCAACGGATGGATGCAGATGCTTGCGGAGCGGGGGATAGTGGGCGTAGTGTTTTTCGTCGCCCCCATGCTATTTCTCTTGTGGACGTATGTGCTACGCGCTTTCTACGCGGTTTCCGACATCCTCTCCAAGTCGCGCCGTAGCTTCGGCGCCCTTGTTTTCCATCCTGTATGTGCGCTTGGTCCAGTTGCAATCGTGGCCGTGGCGGCGTGTGGGTTCTATGACCACTCTTTCTGGCGATCAGAGATTATGATGCTTGTCGCGGCCATGTTTGCAATGGCCGGCAGCGCCTTTCCGGCGCCTAAAAAGACAGATGACGACACTTTGACGGAGAAATAAGAAATGGCGGACAAACCTCTATATTATGGAAGCAGCAAGGCGACGGGACCTATGTACTACGGCGGCAAGGGCCCGATGTACTATGGCGGCGGACAAGGGCCGATGTATTATGGCGGAGGGCCGAAGTACGGTGGTGCCTATGGCGCATACGGCTCCTATGGCTCCTATGGTTCGTATGGCGGATATGGCGGAGAGGGCGAAGACGGCTCGTTAGTCGGCACCATCACGATGAGCCGCATGCTCAGGGTTGTCTCGCAGCGGTGGCTCTCGGTGTTCGTGTTCCTTCTCATCGGGCTCATAGTCTCCTTTGCGGTCTACCGCATCTCCCCGACGATCTACGAGGCGACGAGCGAATTCACCGTCGACATGAGGCGCGTCACGAGGAGTTCCTCTAACGCCCTCGACGAGACGCTGCCGGACTTCGGCGCGAACTACGCGGAAATCTTCAACACGCGAATCTCGGACTGGCGTTCCGAGAAGATCGTGCTGATGATCCAGCAGCAGTACAGGACGAGCAACCCCGCCTCGACTGTTTCGGACGACGACATTGTGGCGACGCTCGCGGATTCGAAGCTCGAGCTCCAGCGCAATTCGCGCATCATCACCATATCCGTTCGGTCGAAGTCGGCGCAGCTCGCGGCGGCGCTCGCGAACGCCTACGCCGAGTCCATCGAGGCGTACACCGACGAGGAGAACAAGGTCCGCTGCGACAAGGCCGTGAGCCAGACGCACGAGAACGTCGAGAAGAAGCGTCGCGACGTCGACAAGATCACGAAACAGCTTCTCGACTTCCGGACGACCCACAAGGTCGACAACCTCCGCTCCTCTCGCGACACGATCCAGCAGGGACTTTCCAAGACGACTGCCGACGTCCTCGCGCTCGAGACGCAGGAGACTCAGCTTGTCGAATGGGAGAAGCTCCTCACCGAGGTGCAGAAGGATCCCGAGACGTTCGGCTCGCTCGCTTCCGGCGTTCCGCGCGCCGAGGAGATTGCGAAGGAATACCGTGCCTTTCAGGACGCGTCGGGCACCTACCAGAATCTTCTCGTCTCCTACACCGAGAACCATCCCGAGGTCGTCGCGAAGAAAAAGGAGCTCGACTACGCGCGGCAGAGGTTCCTAGACGCGAGCTCGCGCGCGCTTCTGACCGGTCGCTCTACGCTGCAGGTCGTCCGCAACCAGCTTTCGATGCTTCGCCAGAAACAGTCCGACTTGAGGAACGACCTTGCCTCGGTTGAGCAGCAGATTGTCTTCGCCGAGTCCGGTCTTGGCAAGCTCGAAGCGGAGTACGGCGTTGCGCATCGCCTTCTCGAGAGTCTCATTCTCGAGGAGAACAAGATGCGAATCCAGTCCGAGGCCAACAACGAAATCGTCCGCGTCGCACGCCAGGCGTCCGTCCCGTCGAAGCCCGTCCTCCCGAATCCGATAATAATCTTCGGCATTGGCGTCGTCCTTTCGATCGGCTTCGGGCTCCTGTTCGTCCTCGTCATAGACAATCTCGAGGATACGGTCGTGAATCTCGCCGACATCGAGGGCCGTCTCGCCCTCAAGGTGCTGGCCGTTTTGCCGCATGTCCGCCGCAAGCGTCGCGAACAGGTCGCGAGGTTCCTCGTCGAGGACAAGTATTCGCAGTTCTCCGAGGCGGTCGCGGGCCTGCGAAACCTTCTCGATTCGCCACGCTACGAGGCCTTCACGCATTGTCTCCTCGTCATTTCGACGCAGCCTGGCGAAGGCAAGACGATCACTTCTACTTCAGTCGCGATCTCCCACGCCCAGACGGGCAAGAAGGTCCTTCATGTCGACTTCGACTTGAGGCGCCCGCGTCTTGCGAAGGTCTGGGGTCTGGAACTCACCACGGAAAGGAGCTTCTCGCACGTTCTGCAGGCTGCGAACGGCGGCGACAAGCCAGATTTCTCCAAACTCGTCAACAAGTCCGCTGTCGCCGGGCTTGACGTGATATGTTCGCTTCCGCCAGATGGAGTGTCTCCCGCGACGATATTCGGTTCCGCGGCCGTGACCGACTTCTTCGAGTGGGCGCGCGCCCACTACGACCGCATCGTCGTGGACGCTCCGCCCTACGGCATCGTCGGAGACGTCGTCTCGCTCGCCGTGCAGGTCGACTCGGTCCTCATCATGTGCTGCCCAGACCGCACCCACTTCAGGCCGATCCAGTACTGCTCGCGGAGTCTTACCGAGGCCGGCGCCAACATTCTCGGCGTCGTCGTCAACGACGTCGAGGTGTCGAACGTATCCGTGTTCGATCCGACGTCCCACCGTCACTACGGCTACGGCTACGGCTATGGCTATGGCTATGGTTACGGCTATGGCTACAGGCCGAAGAAGGGCAAGGGCGACGCGGAAGCCAACGGCGCAGGCGGGCAGCCGGCGCAGGGCGAGGGAGGCGAGTCAAAGGACGTGAAGCGCAAACTTGTCCACGAGGAGCTTGCCGATGAGGAATAGCTGTCGTCGCATCGTCACAGGAGGGTGAAGTGCGCTTGGCGGCAACTGTGGAAAATCTTAAGTCTAAAGTTTAACGCATATAAGGAGAAAACATGAACCAGGCAGAGAAAGAGCGCCTTGCCCGCGTCGGCAAGATCTTCAACGCGAAGAAGTACATCAAGGAAGAGATCGAGGCGATCAAGAAGCAGGTCGGCGACAAGAAAGTCCTGCTCGCGCTTTCCGGCGGCGTTGACTCGTCCGTCTGCGCGGCGCTCCTCTACAGGGCCATAGGCAAGCAGCTCGTCTGCGTTTTCGTCGACCATGGCTGCATGCGCCTGAACGAAGGCAAGATGATCAAGAAGGTCTTCAAGGGCCAGTTCGGCGTGAACCTCATCGCACTTGACTGCGAGAAGCGCTTCCTCGCCAAGGCGAAGGGCGAGACGGATCCGGAGAAGAAGCGCAAGATCATCGGCGGCGAGTTCATCAAGGTCTTTGCCGACACGGCGCGCGATCTCCAGAAGAAGTACGGCAATATCGAGTTCCTCGGCCAGGGCACGATCTATCCCGACATCATCGAGTCGGGCGTCGGCGGCCACAAGGCAGTGAAGGCCCATCACAACGTCGGCGGCCTCCCCAAGGACATCCTCTTCAAGGGACTCGTCGAGCCCGTCAAGTATCTCTACAAGGACGAGGTCCGCAAGGTCGGCAAGCTCCTCGGCCTTCCCGACGAGATGGTCATGCGCCAGCCGTTCCCCGGCCCCGGTCTCGCGGTCCGCTGCATCGGCGAGCTCACGAAGGAGAAGCTTGACATTCTTCGCCAGGCGGATTTCATCTTCCGCGACGAGATGCACAAGGCAGGTTTCGACAAGAAGGCCCAGCAGTTCTTCGCGATCAACACGAATGTCAAGTCCGTCGGCGTCAAGAACGGCGCGCGCACGTTCGGCTACGTGATTGCCATCCGCGCGATCTCGACCCAGCAGTTCGTCAAGGCTGGCATTGTCGAGCTTCCGTTCAAGTTCGTGACCAAGGTCGCCGAGAAGATCGCCACCAAGGTCAAGGGCGCGAACCGCGTTGTCTGGGACATCACCCCGAAGCCCCCGGCCACGATCGAGTGGGAGTGAGGAGTCAGTAGTTAGGAGTCAGGAGTCAGGGGTCAGGGGCCAGTAGTCAGGGGTCAGTGTTTAGTGAAGAGGGTGTTTATAGATGGAAGTGCTGGGACGACCGGCCTCAGGATCCGCGAGCGGCTTTCGTCGCGCGCGGATCTTGAACTAGTTGTGCTTCCCGACGAAATCCGCAAGGACGTCTCCGCAAGGCGCGACGCGCTGAACTCCTGCGATGTCGCCTTCCTGTGCCTGCCCGACGCGGCGGCGATAGAGGCCGTCTCGCTCGTCGAGAACCCGAACACCGTCGTCATCGATACTTCGACCGCCCACCGCACGTCAGACGGCTGGGAATACGGTTTTCCCGAGCTCGCCGGCCGCCGCGCCGCAATCGCGAAGTCGAAGCGCATTGCTAACCCCGGCTGCCACGCCTCTGGCTTCATTGCTCTTGTCGAGCCGCTCGTCCGCGCTGGAATCGTCGCGAAGGATGAAAAGCTCTCCGCCTTTTCGCTAACTGGCTATTCTGGCGGCGGCAAGAAAATGATAGCAGAGTATGCGCCGGAGGCGCAAAATCCATCGGGGGGCACGGGGGATCTCCCCCGTCCGTTCCATCTCCTCCTCGGTGGCCGCCAGTACGCACTTGGCCAGTCTCATAAGCATCTACCCGAGATGGTGAAGGTCTGCGGCCTTGACTATGCGCCTTGCTTTTCGCCAATCGTCGTGCCGCACTACAGCGGCATGGAAGTGACGGTGCCGCTCTTTGACCGCGACCTCGCGGCGATAAAGGCGTGCTACCGCGAATATTACGGGGAACGGGGAACGGGGAACGGGTTGGTGTGCTTTGCCGACGATCCTGCGGTGGCGGAAGGTGGTTTTCTCTCGTCTGCCGGGCTTTCCGGGCGCGACTCCCTCGAAGTCTCTTGCTACGGCAACGGCGAGCGCGTAGTTCTCGTCGCGCGCTTTGACAACCTCGGCAAGGGTGCGTCTGGCGCGGCAATCCAGAACATGAACCTTGTGTTGGGAGTTGACGAGAAGTCGGGATTGATTCATTGATCCTTTCAACTTTTCAACCATTCAACTTTTCAACTTTGCTTTCTAACTTCCACACTCACACGACGTTTTGCGACGGCGCGGGGACGCCCGAGCAGATGGTCGTCTCTGCGATCGAAAAGGGCTTTGGCGTCCTTGGTTTTTCGTCACACTCCGACATGGTGAAGGACCTTGACGCCTACAAGGCGGAGATACGTCGCCTTGCCGCGAAGTACGAGGGCAAGATCCGCATTCTCTGCGGCATCGAGGCGGAGTACGACACCGGCTTCAAGCGCGGAGACTTCGACTACGTCATCGGCTCGACGCACTACATTACCGCCCCCGATGGCGCGCGCTTTGCGTTCGACGCCACGCACGACGGGCTCTTGAACGGCGTCCGCGACCATTTTGGCGGTGATTTCGTCGCGTTTCTCCACGCGTACTTCGCGCAGGAGCGTGAGATGGTGGAGAAGTACGATTGCGACGTCATCGGACATCTCGACCTTGTTCGCAAGTTCAACACGAAGTTTCCTTTCTTCGACGAGAGCGCAGATTGGTATCGCGAGGAACTTGTCAAAACGGCCGATGTGGTCGCCGCGTCGGGTCGGCTTGTCGAAGTTAACACAGGCGCGATTTCGCGCGGGTGGATGGACGACGCCTATCCGTCGCCCGAGTTCCGTGCGCTTCTGCGGGAGAGAGGTGTAAAGTTCATTCTCTCGTCAGATTCCCATGCGCCCGACACGCTCGACTGCGCCTTTGATCGTTTTTCTGCCGCAGAGTCCTACATTACACTCGTCTAATCTCGCGGCTTTTGGCGGCTACTTCTTCTGCTGCCACTTGCCGGCATCGTCCTGGTACCAGACGCCGGCGGAAATCTTTTCGCGCATTTTCGCGGTGTAGCGCTTCTGGACGGCTTCGATCGTCGTGCCGTTGTCCTTTGCGACATCCCTGAAGCGCTTCATGCGCTTGGCGTTCTCCTCGGCGATCAAGATGCGGTCGTCGTCCGTTGCACCGGTGCGCTCCTCGAGCATTGCGCGGTTCGTGATGCCGGCCGCCTGCCTGTCGACCATCTCCTTGATTGCCTTGAAGTCGCCTTTGGGCTTTTGCTGGTTCTCGTCGGCAAACGCCTTGTCGAGATCCTTGTCGACCTTGAGGTTTACGTCCATCGTGATGTGGATGGGCTTGATCTCGCTTTCGGTCTTGACCTGGATGCATCCTCCTGCGATGCAAAGCGCCGCGGTCGCGGCAAGGGCGAATTCGGCTTTCATCTTGTCTGTCTCCTTAGTTTCATTCCTGTGTTAATGAGCTGATCGATGTCTCCGCGGAAGGTGACGTCGAGGTTTACGGGGACTGTCGTGTTCCCGCGCGTCGCCGACCCTTCGATCTTGAACCCGAGCGACGAGTCCTCGCCGTCCTTCCCGCGCTTGAGCTCGACCTTTAGGACGCTGTATTCAAGGTCTGCAAGGACCTTGGATAGATTGGCGCGCTCGGGTTCTGGCACGCCTGCGAGCGCGAGATTTTCGAGAATCGGCTGGGCGTCTACGATGCGCATGTTGCCGGTCTCGCCAGGGGTCGAAAAGAGGTGTGCGTCTTTGAAGCGGATCGTCTTGCCGTCCTTCAGGAAGAACGGCAGCTTGCCGTGGAGCCGCCCCGACGCTTTGCCATGGAAGGCCGATATGCATGAGAGCACCTCGCCCGCGTCAACTCCGTCGATGAAGATCGTGGCGCCGAGGTTCAGGCTCTTCGGATCGAGGAAAAGAGAGTAGAGCTTTAGTGCCCCGCCGCAGCAGTCGGCTCCCGCTTCGGTGACGAGGTACGACTTCTCCGTGGCGCGGACGCTTGCGAAGACGTTTGAGAGCGTGAAGCCGGCGAACTCCACCGCGTTCGCGCGCGGGAAGAGGGGCGCGATGTCACGGTGGTCGGCAATGCCGTCCGCGCCAAAGCGCACTTTCAGCCCGTCGATGCTCGTCGGCTTTCCGCCGACTTCGAGATCCGCATCGAAGTCGGCAAGTGTGCCGCGCACCGTCCAGGCGGGAACGGGTCGCTTGGGCGTGCAGTCGCCGCCTGCGTCGAGTTTGAACTTTCCCGAGAAGACGAGGTTGGAGATCGCTGGCGGCATTGCCTTCGAGAGAATCGACGAAAGAATCGCATCGCCCTGGGTGACGTGAGTCTCTGGAATGTTTGCGGTGAAATGCCAGTTGTGGGCGGCGCGAGCGCCAAAGTCGACGTAGGCCTTCCAGTCTGTCTCGTCGAGCATCAGAGCGAGGTTCCCGTCTGCGCGGATGAAGCCGAATCTAACGTGTGCCGAGGCGCTGTAGGGCCAGTCGAGTAGCTTGCCTTTGGCGTGGATGCGGAAGCCCTCCGTCCTGTCTCGCTTGATCTTGACGTTTGCCGTCGCCTTTTTGCAGGTGACGAATTCCGCCGTCTTGCCCTTGAGGTAGGGGGAGAGATCGAATTCAAGAGTAGGGATCGGGATGTGCGTCAGGAGGAAGGGAATCGAGAGGACAAAAATCACAATCGCGACGGCGCCAACAACGGCAGTCCAAAGCAGCCAGCGCCACAGTCTTCTCGGTTTCTTCGCCGTCGCATCCATAGTTATATCGTCTTGGGCCAGTTTCAGATTCCAAGTTCGCCCTGCCGCGCGGCGGGGTCGAGCCCAAGCGTTCGCCACGCGAGCGGCGTTGCGACGCGGCCCTTGGGCGTTCTCTCGAGATACCCCTCCATGATGAGGAACGGCTCGTACGCCTCCTCGATCGTGTCCGGCTCCTCGCTGACCGAGACGGCGACGGTCGAAAGCCCGACTGGACCGCCGCCGAACTTGACGCACACAGTCTCAAGGATGCGTCTATCCATCTCGTCGAGGCCGTGGGGGTCGATTTCGAGAAGCGAAAGGGATTCCTTTGCGACGTCGCCCGTTATGAAGTTGCCGGCCCTTACCTGGGCGTAGTCG
>Ga0265299_10005005_pt1 | contig 12402 bp, 14 predicted proteins | sample AusTroGonzalo_MG_4_FD_193485 | JGI IMG/M metagenome (GOLD analysis project Ga0265299, IMG submission 193485) | Bovine rumen microbial communities from tropical cattle in Woodstock, Queensland, Australia - Gonzalo_02 | ecosystem: Host-associated > Mammals > Digestive system > Stomach > Rumen ...
CGTACAACACCCATTGAAACCTTGCCGTAGTTCTTCTTTTCCTGCCAGACACCGTACTTCTTTATCACTTCCAGTTCCGGATCAGAGAGGAGTGCAAATGCAAGACTGTAGTTTTGCTCAAACTTCTTATGGCTTGCCACGCTGTCCTTGCTCACTCCAAGAACCACAGCCCCTTTTTCGGTGAACAGCGGATATCTTTCACTGAATCCGCAGGCCTGTTTTGTACAACCTGATGTGTTGTCCTTGGGATAGAAGTACAGAATGACCTTCTTTCCCCTGTAATCTGACAGCCTGTGCTCAGTTCCGTTCTGGTCCTTGAGTGTAAAATCAGGCGCCTGTGTTCCAACTTCAAGCAGCATAATCCGCCTCCTCTGATTAAAGTATAACATCCAACGGCATTTTAAATCGTGAATATTAGTAAAAAAAGCACTGGTATACAGCCGAAAGATCAGTGTCGGCTTTTCTTCTTGTAATAGCTAAAAAAATAGCTATAATTTAAACATGACTATTGATACAACAAATGTTCTTTCCGTTACGGAAGCCAATCAGAACTTCTCAAGAGCAATGCATAAGGCAGACCGCTCAGGACAGGTCATTATCTTCAAACAGAACAAACCCAAGTACATGCTCATCAATCTTAATGAATCACCTATCATAGAAATGACAGATGATGAGAAGATTGATTTTGTTGCAGCCAGATTGCTGAAGAAATATCACGCTGCTTTTGAGGAGTTGGCCAAATGATTAGGATGTCTGTAGAGAAAGTAAAACTACTTCATCAGCTGATGGCAGAGGAAACCGGAGGTTCAGTCGGAGTACGGGATGAAGGTCTCCTTGATTCCACAATCCAAAGCATCTATCAGACATTCGGTGGCAAGGAGCTCTATCCCACAAAGGAAGAGAAAGGTGCCAGGCTCGGATACTCTCTTATTTCCAACCACTCCTTTCTCGACGGTAACAAGCGCATAGGAATGCACGTTATGCTGACCTTTCTGGAAGTAAACGGAATCAGACTTGAGTGCACTAATGAAGATATCGTCAAAGCCGGACTTGGCATTGCTTCCGGTGAAATGGATTACGAGGATCTTCTCGCCTGGGTTAATAGCCATAAATCTTAATCTGTTAGGAAGTGGAAAACATGACAGACCTGAAGAAAATGACAACTGAAACTCCAAATACAGCATCCGAGAACCTGGACTGCATGAGCGCTCTCGAGATAGTCACCCTCATGAATCAGGAGGATGCCAAAATCGCACCCGCCATCAAGAGCCAATTGCCGGCTATTGCCAAGGCAGTTGACCTTTGTGTTTCATCGCTTGAGAAAGGCGGAAGGATAATCTACATGGGAGCCGGAACCAGCGGACGTCTTGCTGCAATCGATGCCGCCGAGTGTCCTCCGACTTTCGGTGTTTCCAAAGACACAGTAATGGGTCTGATTGCCGGTGGAAACCAAATTGAAATCAGCCTTACCAACGACAAGGAAGACAGCCCCGAATGCGGAAAAGCTGATCTTCAGGGTGTGGGACTGACAGGAAAAGATACTGTCATCGGTATTGCCGCAAGCGGCAGAACCCCATATGTTATCGGTGGTCTGGAATATGCAACGGAAATAGGCTGTAATACCGTTTCGATCGCCTGTAATGGCAATTCAGTTATTGGAAAACATGCATCTGTAGCAATAGAGGTCATCGTAGGATCTGAGGTTCTTACAGGATCCACCAGACTAAGAGCAGGAACCTGTCAGAAGATGATTCTGAATATGATTTCCACAGCCAGCATGGTAAGAACAGGAAAGGTCTACAAAAACCTTATGGTCGATGTAGTACAAACCAACGAGAAGCTCGTTCTCCGCGCTCAGAATATCCTGATTGAAGCAACCGGCATCGCCAGGGAAGAGGCCGTCTCTATTCTCAAAAAGGCTGGCGGAAGCGTCAAGAAAGCCATTGTCATGGTCATTGCTTCCTGTTCGGCAGAGGAAGCGGAGAAGAGACTTGAAAAGGCCCGCGGCCACGTAAGGGAAGCCATAGTATGATAGGACCTGATTTTGTCTGCGGTGTAGACGGCGGAGGAACAAAGACAATCGCAATCTGCTGTGATTTACAGGGAAAGGAGATTGCCCGTCGCGAATTCGGACCTTTCAACCTCAACAGCATAGGACAGCAGTCATTCAATGACATCTTGAACGAACTGGTTTCTTTTCTCAACGAAACAGGAAACTGCAGAGCTCTCTGCATAGGTGCAGCTGGAAGTACAAACAAGTGGGTCTCTGAGTGTGAAGAGAATGTCCTGGACAAGACAGGAATACCATACAAGCTTTTGGGCGATTTTGAAATTGCCCAAATCGGTGCCTTTGATGGAAAGGACGGCATAATCCTGATTTCCGGAACAGGCTCGGTGTGCTACGGGAAAAACAAGGGCGGCAAAAGCGCCATGGCCGGAGGATGGGGACATCTGCTCGGTGACGAAGGAAGCGGCTACGGAATCGGCCGTGATGCCATTTCCGCAATTGCCCGTATGTATGACGGATATGGAAAGCCTACCATCCTGAAAGAAATGCTTGCAAAGGAACTGAATCTGGATACCCCGGAGAAAATCGTTTCCTACGTCTACTCCAACGACAAAAGTGCGGTAGCCGCAATCTATCATATTGTCGAACGTGCATTCAAAATGAACGATGCTGTAGCCATGGATATTATCCGACGCAATGCAGAGTCTCTTGTGCAGATTGTGAACGCAGTTGTCTCAAGACTGGAATTCGGGTCCTGCAATGTTGCCCTTTTGGGCGGCCTTCTGGAACACGAGACGATTCTGAAAACAGAATTCATCAGATGCCTGCATAATTCCAACTCTGATCTGAATTGTGTAGCACCTCTTCACTCTCCTGCAGATGGTGCCGTCCTTACAACATTGTCCTTAATCTGAACATGAAGGTGCGGAAAGTTGCCAAAAACCGGACTTTCCTAAGATTCCAGTGACAATTTAGTCCTCTGATGCTATGCTCGCCCTAGTGGCTCGGAAAGAGCTCAGGAGGTATGACGGTGTTGAACAAGTCATTCGGAAGTTTCATCCGTGAGAAAAGAATCGAGAAGGGTCTGAAGCAGAAAGAACTGGCAGATCTTCTATATGTGACAGAGTCGGCTGTCTCCAAGTGGGAGACAGGAAAAAGCTATCCTGACATCACAATGATTCCCTCCATCTGCAAGGTCCTTGATGTCACCGAAAAGGAACTCATTGACGGTGCAACCGACACTGATTACCGAAAGATGAGACACGAAGCCACATTATACCGAAGAATCAGCGAGACCTGGTTCTGGGGTCTGACAATCTCTTATGCCGTTGCTCTTGTTGTCTGCCTGATTGTCGACCTTGCGGTGAACCATAGACTTACGTTCTCAGTGGTTGTCTTCTCCAGTTTGCTCGTCGCCTACTCCTTTGCTCCGACTTGGATACGCTTTTCTGAGAATCACAAACTGGCATTGTTTATAGGCTCATCCTATCTGTCGCTATGTCTGCTGTTCGCAGTCTGCTGCATCAGAAGCGGAGGAACATGGTTCTCAATCGCATCGTCGGCAGTACTGCTGGGTTATGTCGCTTTCTTCACCCCGTTCCTGATGCGCCGTTACTGGCCTGAGAGATTCTCAAGACTCAAGGTTCTTGTCTATTTCGCCGCTGTCCTTTTATTCCTTCTTATGATGCTTCTGGTCATCAGAAAGCAGGTGGAATTCCCATACTTCAAAGCGTTGATTATTACACTTTATTCCTTCACACCGTTCTTCATTGCCGCCTGTGTCCATGCATTTGATATCAGCAGACTTCTCAAGGTTGCAGTGGATGTGCTGGCCTTCGGCGTCATGGGATATAGACTTCAAGCGGTGGTAAGCAAGCTGTTTGAAACAGAACAGAGAGATTACTACAAGGTTGATTTCAATGACTGGATCAACTGCATAAACGGAAACATCGCTTTGATCTGGCTTGTATCAGCAATCGTCATTACGGTGACTCTTGTGATTGTCTTTCTTGTCAAGCGCAGAAGCAGACAGTAATAACCCTATCTACGTTCTGAATCGATACAAGACTTTTGAGTACTCATGGATTATTTCGGCTACTGCATCCTCTGAGATGGGTCTGTCGTTGGACAACCATTCAAGAAGGCAGTAGAACGCTCCGGCGTTTTGAAAATAAGCAGTGTGGTACAAAATCTGATCCTTAACAGAACCCACGGAAATCTCAACTTGGGCGCGTATGATAAGCTCCCTGTATCTGGCATTGTTTGAGCAGGTGCAGAAGCGCCGTAAAATAGGATTTTTCAAAAAGCTCCGCAGATATGATTTGATAATCTCCCTGGAAACACCGCCTTCTTCCAAAGGAAGATCCAGCTGTCTGGCAAAACCGGAGCAGACCTCAGCTACATTGGCAAGAAGCACCTCGAGAATAAGTTGATCTATATATTCGTAATGTGCATAGAAGGTGGACCGGTTCACGCCGGCTTCTTTGCACAGTTCAACAACGGATATTGCCTCCGGCTCCGTTGTTTTGAACAACTTGAGAAACGCATCCTTGAGCGACTTTTTACTCTTCTCTCCCCTTGCAACTCTGCGGTCCATGACTGTCCTCCGGCAAAAGAATTCCGACAGATGTCGGAAATTGTTTGTGGACTTCAATTATAGTATTATTGTAATCTTTGTATAGCGAAAAACACTCAAATAAAGGAGATAAAACCAATGAAAGGTTTTGCTATGCTCAAAATCGGTGAGGTAGGTTGGATTGAGAAAGATCGTCCTGCCTGCGGTCCCATGGACGCAATTTGTAAGCCGCTGGCAATCGCCATCTGCACATCTGATGTTCACACAGTATGGGAAGGTGCCGTCGGTGACCGTCACAACATGATTCTCGGCCATGAAGGCTGTGCAGAAGTTGTTGAAGTCGGTTCAATGGTCAAGGATTTCAAGCCCGGCGACAAGGTACTTGTTCCTGCAATCACTCCAGACTGGAATTCTCTTGAGGCTCAGGCCGGATATTCAATGCACTCCGGTGGAATGCTGGCCGGATGGAAGTTCTCAAACTTCAAAGATGGTCTTGATTCCGAATTCTTCCATGTCAACGATGCAGACGGAAACCTCGCACACATGCCCGAAGGCATGACACTTGAGGATGCCTGCATGCTCTCCGACATGGTTCCTACAGGTTTCCACGGCGTAGAGCTGGCTGATGTCCAGTTCGGTGACACTGTTCTTGTTATCGGAATCGGCCCTGTCGGCCTCATGTCCGTTGCAGGTGCACGTCTCCGCGGTGCTGCAAGAATCATTGCTGTCGGAACACGCCCAAAGTGTGTCGAAGCTGCCAAGTTCTACGGTGCAGATGAGTTCATCAGCTACAAGAACGGAAGCATCGAAGATCAGGTCATGGCTATGACAAACGGCGTCGGCGTTGACAAAGTCATCGTCGCTGGTGGTGGAGTCGACACATTCGATTCAGCTATCAAGTCCCTCAAGGCCGGTGGAAAGATCGGTAACGTCAACTACCTCGGTAGCGGCGATTACATCAAGATTCCGCGTGTTGAGTGGGGTGTCGGAATGGGTCACAAGCAGCTTCTTGGCGGTCTGATGCCTGGTGGACGTCTCCGCATGGAGAAGCTCGGCGCTCTGGTTTCATCCGGAAAGCTCGATGTCAGCAAGCTCAGCACACATGTCTTCCATGGTTGGGAGCACATTCCTGAGGCTCTGCAGCTGATGAAGGACAAGCCCGCTGAACTTATCAAGCCGGTTGTCATTCTTGACAACAGACCGTAACTAAGCGGAATAATTATAGGGGCGGTTCAAGCCGCCCCTTTTTGTTTGTTTTGTTGTTGGAAAAAGCATGAAGATACTGATTGTTTCCGGTTTTCTAGGAGCCGGAAAAACCACATTCATCAAAGAACTCGTCCGCCGCAGCGGCACCCGTCCCGTAATCATGGAGAATGAATACGGACAGAACGACTTGGATGCCGAGGAGCTGAAGCAGAGCCTGCCAGAGAAGAAGGAAATCAAGATCCTTGAATTCATGGAAGGCTGTGTCTGCTGCACCATGAAGGATAGCTTTGTGAACTCGGTCATGACAATCTTCTGCGGTCTTGAGCCCGAGTACCTTGTGGTAGAACCCACCGGTGTAGGACGCCTGGGCAGTATCATCAAGAACCTTCAACCTCTGATTAATGACAAGATTTCCCTTTTAAAGCCTGTGGTCGTAATGGCCCCGCAGTCATTTGCCTCCAATATGGCGCAGTACCCTTCCCTTTACACCGACCAGATTGCCAATGCCTCTGTCATTGTGTTTTCAAAGGCCGAGCAGGAAGACTCCGCCTTCCTGGAAGATGCAGTTGCAAAAGTACGTGAGATCAATCCAAGTGCGGAGATCATAGCCAATCATTACAGCAAGCAGCCTGACAACTGGTGGAAAGACCTTATGGAAGTATCCACTGAGGCAACTGAAGCACAGGAGGTTTCCGGGATGTCCGGAAATGAAACCTTCTCCCAGTTGAGTCTTCAGAAGGCGTCTTTACACAGTCCGTCCGAGCTGGTCGTTCTTCTGGAAGACTGCCTTCGCGGACAATTCGGCTCTATTGCCCGTGCCAAGGGCGTGCTCCCTATAGGAAACGAGATGATTCGCTTTGACCTTGCTGACAGAAAATATGCAATAACAGGCTCTCCCGACGCAAAAAACCAGATTGTGTTCATAGGTACTGATCTTGATGTAGAGGCGCTGTGCAGACGGCTTGGGACCTCTCCCGACCAGGAAGAAATCAGCCTCTCATTCACTCAGCGCAAGCAGGAAGCCGACCGCAGGGCATTCTCTCGCATCCTAGGACGATAATCAGATAAAGCTTCCACTTATCTTTTTCCTAATTGTCCTAAATTCGCAAATATCATTCGCATATTCAATGCCGCAATAAGACTATATAGTCCTTAACCAACTGAAACAGTTTTGATTCTCAGAGATTTAAGATACTCTTTCTGCTGTGGGGAGATTCGATAGCTCTCCACAGCTTTTTGTATGGTCTTGTTGTGGGTCCAGGATTCGAGCTTCTTCTGCTGAAGGTACGGGATCACCGCGTCATATTGTTTTGCAAGTGCGGTTGCGAAATACCAGGCTACCATCATGCGCACATAGTATTCGTCTGATCGGATTTGAGACACCAATGATGGATAGGCGGAATCAAAGGCCTCGTCCAGATAATGCTGCATGAGCATGCCCACACCGAAACGCACCGTGTAGGTGTCACCGCTTTCAATCCATTTCTTTATGTGGGGAAGTAGTTCTTCCTTGTGCTTGGCAAAGGCCTTCGGGGAAAGCTGGTCGCACGTTGCCCAGTTGTCGATGTAAGGCAGAAACAGGGACACCGAATCTACGCATCGTTGAAAATCCTTGATATCGGAGAGAATGAAGGCGTGAAGCTGGTTCTCGTCAAAGTACGTGTGAGGCAGCTTTTTCAGAAAGACTTCAACCTCTTCCCTTTTTCCAACCTTTTTCGCAAGCTGACGCAGCTCAGGAGTTCGGACTCCGATGATTGATTTAGGGTCGACTGTCGGCAGTATCCTGATCTGGAGGTCTCTGTATCCTTCATCCCGGAGGCTCATCAGCTCTTTTCTGATTTCATCGATGAATGTGCTCATAACAAGTCAATTGTAGCTGATAACTGGAGAAAAAACAAAAAAGAGTGTTAAATCCATGATTATGATTTAAAATCTACTTGGGTAAAACATGGGAAATCACGAGGATCGTACCTTAAAAAAGGCCATCATCATAAACATCGCCATTTTCGTTCTCACAGTCGTTGCAGCTGTATGGATGATGACGGATAATTCCGCAATGTCCCTCTCGGGAAGAAGACTTCAGGCTTTCAGGTACTTCACCGTGGACTCGAACGTTCTGATGGGAATCTCTGCCGCTGTTATGGCAATTGCCCAGATCCGTGTGCTGACAGGAAAGAAAGAATCCGTAGCCACCGGTCTTTATGTCTTCAAACTGGCAAGTACGGTGGGAGTGACCATCACGATGCTGGTGACGGTGTTCTACCTTGGATTCGTCATTCCTACGGGCTTCTTCTCTCTGTTCTATCATGCGAATTTCATAATGCATCTGGCCGTTCCAGTACTGAGCATCGTTGTCTTTGTTCTGTTTGAGAAGACGGATTCAATTGCACTGAAGTACAATCTTTTCAGCTATATTCCTTTGGTTCTGTACGGAATCTATTACGCTGTTGCCGCATTCAGCCACATGGAAAACGGTGTGATTGAAAGAGGTTATGACTGGTACCAGCTCTTCAGACTCGGAATCACGAGCGTACTTCTGGTGTACCCTTTCTTCGCAGGCTTAACCTTTCTTCTGAGTTATGTCCTCTGGAAACTGAACAGGGCGGGATTGAACAATCAGAAAACAGGTCCGAGCACCGACTGAAGAAACCTGTCTGCCCTCTCCGGCCAGTCTGACACCTCGGCGCTGAAAGGCTTCTGGGGATTCATCACTTCCCTTGTTCCGAGAGACAGTCCGTGGAAAGTTGAATCATAGAGATGGAGCTCATTTCTGACATTACACCTATTCAGCGCATCCCTGAACATCATGCTGTTCTGACACGGAACAGAAGGATCCTTGTCACATGCCCAGAGAAAAGTCGGAGGAGTCTGGTCCGTGACCTGTTTCTCAAGTGAAACCTTCTCAAGAAGATCTGTTCTGTCCCCTATGAGGTTTTCTATCGAACCCTTATGTGCATACTGCCCTGATGAGATGACGCTGTAGCAAAGAATCATTGCATCCGGTCTTGCCATTATGCCGTACTCCGGCCAGAAAACGCCGAGGCTTGCGGCAAGATGTCCGCCGGCGGAAAAGCCGAGTATCGCAATCTTATGAGGATCTGTGTTCAGCTCATCAGCATTGCACCTGACCCAGGCCACTGCCCTGGCAATCTCCGTCTGAGGCTCGGGGAAGATACCCTCTTTTCTGTGTCCCTCTCCCAGGGGGTTGCATGTGTAGTAGAGAACCGCGGCATTGTAGCCCAGAGAATTGAACCTTATGGCAACGGCCTCCGCCTCTCGCTCTGAACAGAAATGATAGCCCCCGCCAGGGCAGATGAGGATGAATGCACGCTTTCTTTCAAGATCAAGGTCCTTGTAGTTTGAAAGAACATAGGTCCTTAAAAGGGCCTTTCCTATTCCTATTTCCCTATAGATCATTGCTTACCCCGATAATCAACCGTTCTGGCCAAGCATTATGGACAGTATGGTCTTGTCTGTCTTTTCCATGCCTTCGGAACTGATTTTCGTCAGATGCAGGATGCTCTCAAGACTGTCTGAACCGACAATGCCGCTTTCCTTTCCGGGAGAGTGGCCTTTCTGTGCCAGCTTCACGCTCGTCTCTGCAGCCTCAAGGCAGGAGTAGATCTTCAGTGCGCATGTGTTCTTCGCTCCGTCGCAGATTATACCTGTAAGGTTCGCAACCATATTCCTGATTGCCATGTCCATCTGCCTGATATCACCGCCAAGGAGGTAGACATAACCGCAGGCCGTTCCGATTGCAGCGGTGAAGGCTCCGCAGAGGGCGGAGAGTCTGTCCTTTCTTGCAGTGAGAACAAGACCGACAAGTTCGCTTATGCATACTGCACGGGCAATCTTCTCTTCAGAGCATTTAAGGTATCTGCCGACCCAGTATATGGGCAAGGTAACCGTCAGGCCCTGGTTGCCGCTTCCGCTGTTGATTATCACGGGCATTGAGCAGCCGCTCATTCTGGCATCGCTTCCGGCAGCTGCGTAGCAGGCTCCGATTCTGAAGGCCTCATCAAGACTTCTGATGTTGTTCTCATCGAGGTTTTCCATCAGTGTTCTTCCGACCTGAAGTCCGTATTCGCCTGAAAGCGAGTGTCTTGCTATCGCAAGGTTCACATCTATGTCTTTGGATATGAAGGCCAGCTCGGAAAACGGGATTGCATCAGAGTATCCGACAATGTCCGATAATGACATCTGCATCAGTGCCTGGACTTCTTTCTTGCTGCTCTTGGACTCTGCAAGACCAGCCGGAAGATCAACAAGAACCTTGTTGTCCAGTTCGATATGGGAGAACCTGTTGTGCTCGCCGGAGATGACAACCTTGCACGAATGCTTCTCCCCTGTTATCTCCACACGGATGTAAAGCTGGGGAACGTTCTCCTCGATGGATAGCGTAAGGGACATGGAGGCGGCCTTCTCCACCTCCTCCTGAGTCAGGTCTGAAAGGATATTCAAATCCTTGGAAGGATCTCCTTTTGCAATTCCCAGCGCGACAGCGGTGAGGATTCCGCGGCGCTCGCAATCAGGGATTCCTACGCCCATGGCATTTTTCACAATGTCTCTGGATGCAAAGACGGCTATGCTCTTTATCCGGTCATCCCCTATAAGCTCACGCGCTTTTGCACCGGCAAGGGCGGATGCGGCGGGCTCTGTACAGCCCATGGCTGGAATCATCTCACTTTTCAGGAGACTTACAACATCTTTTATTTCCATGACTTAAATTGTAACACACGTCAGAGGCAATCGTGTGGTGTAACTTTTTCTCTAAAATAAACATTAGGTGATGGACGGTGGCATTGATTGTCTTTAAGATTTTACTGCCGGAGGAGTCTGATGGATAACGACGAAGCACAGAGGGCAAAACGGAAAAAGCTGATCAAATGGCTCACTGTCTCCATGTTCCTATTGCTGATTGCTGTCTGCCTTTTCCTGGTAAGGTCATATTTCAAAGGAAGGTTCAATTCTGTTGAATCATTTCAGAACTACATCGGACAATTCGGAATCTGGAGTCCGGTTGCTCTTGGAGCATTCCAGTTCTGCCAGGTTGTGATTCCTGTACTTCCCGGCTTTTTAGGCTGTGCGGCCGGAGCTGTGATGTTCGGCCCTCTTGTAGGATTCATCGTCAACTACATCGGAATCTCACTCGGTTCCATGATGGCCTTCTTCCTTGCCAGAAAATACGGAACACCTTTGATTGAGGATCTGTTTCCGATGGAAAAATACACAGCCTGGTCAAACAGGCTCTCGGAAAGCAAATCCTATGCGGCTTTTTTGTTTGCGGCATTTGCACTGCCCGTTTTCCCTGATGACTTTCTCTGCTACTTCACAGGTGTCACGAAGATGTCATGGAAAAAATACTCCATGATTCTCTGGTTAGGAAAACCATGGAGTATTCTAGCCTACAGTTTGGGATTTGGGCTTATCAAATAATCACTTGCCGGATTCTGCCAGACGGCGGCGCTTTGCAATCTGGGCCTTCTCCTTGAGAACCGGGCTGAGAGTCTGGATGAGAATGACGATGATGAGAACCAGACCCTGGAATGTATCCTGAATATCAACTGTAAGTGACGGAATGGAAACGATGATGAAGTTAACTGTGGTGTAAGAGAGGGCTCCGAAGATGACTCCGAGCAGGTTTCCTTTTCCACCGGCCATCGAGATACCTCCGAGAACGATGGCGGCGATGGCATACATCTCATAGCTCTTTCCTGAAGAAGCCGGAGTTACGTTTCCAAGCTTACAAGCCTGAAGGACACTTGCGACTCCTACAAGAAGTCCGGTTACGACATAGACCGAGACCTTTATGAATGTTGTGTTGATACCGCTGAGGTGTGCAGCCTTCTCGTTTGATCCGACAGCATAGATACTCTTTCCGTACTTGGTTTTCTTCGTCACAAAGATGAAGATGAGGACCATCAGAAGGAAAACCAGTGTGATGTACGGAATGGACAGAATCTTGCCTGTACCGAAGGAGAATCTCAGAAAGTCATACTTGCTGTTTGATCTGAGCATTGCGAACTGGCTGGATGTTGAACCTGAGATGGCTGTATCCATGCTTCTGACAACAGAAAGAGACAGAGAGCGGTAGATGAGCATGGTTCCCATCGTGGCGATGAACGGAGGCATTTTCGCAAAACCTACAAGGGTTCCGTTGATCAGACCGAGAAGACCTCCAACTACAAGAGCTGCTGCAATCATGGCCAGAATCGAATTGGTCATATTGAAGACAACGATACATGCACTGGTTGTGAATACCAAAGATGAACCGATTGAAAGGTCGATCTGTCCGGTAAGTACAACAAGAGCCATTCCGATAGCCATCGTTCCGATGATACAGGTGTTCTGTGAACTGAGTATCGCCGTGATGTGGCTCCATCTGAAGCTGCTGCCGTTTGCCGAAATGGTGAATGCATAGACGATCATGATGACCAGCATTACCACGATATATGAATAGTGGGCCCAGAACGAGCCAATCTGTTTGGAAAGCTTAGTGTTCTTCTTCATATCATTACCTCTGACTGTTTATACCTGTTGAATAGCTCATGACCGTTTTCTCGGAAACATCCTTATGGTCGAGAATTGCAGCGACCTTTCCAGCGTAGAAGAC
>Ga0265299_10005007_pt1 | contig 12397 bp, 8 predicted proteins | sample AusTroGonzalo_MG_4_FD_193485 | JGI IMG/M metagenome (GOLD analysis project Ga0265299, IMG submission 193485) | Bovine rumen microbial communities from tropical cattle in Woodstock, Queensland, Australia - Gonzalo_02 | ecosystem: Host-associated > Mammals > Digestive system > Stomach > Rumen ...
CATTGTAAACCTTGATACCAAAAACGATACAACTGCATGTCGTAGTGACCAGGTTCGTAAGAAACAGAGCCCAAAGTATATCTGGCTGATGGAGAACGCCTTGCAGCATAAAGCAGACACCGCCAATTGCCATCATCAGGAATGTCGGCAGTGCGATACTGTCAGTCTCGCGAGTACGAATCGTGCGGATAGCCTGAGGCAGATAGCCCAAAATCATCGTGATGCTGGCAATCCAGCCACAAATCTCAAAGAAATAACTCTGTCCCATGGCCTCTACTTATTTGATTGATTTTTAATAACGAAGACAGAAGCAGAAGCGATAAGGAAGCTTATACCTGCCACAACCATCATTGATGACTGATGGTGACCAATAAGCGAGAGAATGGCTCCGCCGCAGACGGCAGCCACAATTTGTGGGATACAAATGGTGCCATTGAACAAACCCAAATACGCGCCCATGTGGCCATAGCCCTGCAGGGCATTGGTAACAAAAGTAAATGGCATAGCTAGCATCGCAGCCCATGCACAGCCAATCATCAGGAAAGGAATGAACTGCAAATACTGGTCATGGAGATACGGAACCATCATGAAGCCTATGGCACCGATAACCAAACTCAGGGAATATGCCAGTTTTGTGTTCTTGAACTGTGGCAACAGGGCTGCCCAAATGACAGAACCAACGGCCTGAACGGCAAAGAGAATGCCCACCCAGTTACCAGCTTCCTGAAATGCCTCGCTGGCAGGATCAGTCGTATTCCACACCACCTCAGCAATAGCGCCCGTCGTATAGTTCCACATATAAAGCATGGCAGCCCAACTAAAGAACTGTACAAGGCCTACCTTCCAGAAAGTAGACGGCGCATTCTTGAGCAATGTAATCCAGTTTGCACTCTTCTCCTTTTCCTCTGAGACGGGGTTGTATTCCGCATATTCCTGCGGATTCCACTCGCGTACCTTTGACGTGGTATAAATGACACACAGAATCAAGATGGCCGCACCAATATAGAATGACCAAATAACAGAATCAGGCACGACGCCTTTCTCTGCCACGTTGCTGATACCGATAAACGTAAAGACAAACGGGAACACATAGCCCATCACGGAGCCTGCATTACAAAGAAACGACTGGATGGAGTAGGCCTTGGCCTTCTGCTTCTCATTGACCATATCCCCCACCAACATCTTGAACGGCTGCATGGCCATATTGATACTCGTGTCGAGGAACATCAACGCTATCAGGCCAAACATCATGGCAGCACCAACTGCCAGTCCCAAAGAACCAGCATTCGGCAGCAGGCACATCACCAGCACAGCTAAAGCGGCTCCCACGAACAGATATGGTATGCGTCGACCGAAGCGAGTCCACGTCTTGTCACTCAAGGTCCCGACAATCGGTTGCACCAAAATGCCCATCAATGGGGGCAATATCCAAAAATAGCTCAAATCATGAGGATCAGCGCCCAGCGTAGCAAAAATACGCGAGATGTTTGCACTCTGCAAGGCGTAAGCAATCTGTACGCCGAAGAATCCGAAGCTCAAGTTCCAGAGCTTCCAAAACGACAAATCTGGTTTCTGTTTCATATTTTTCCTTTTTTACCTTTTCACTTTTTTATCTTTTTACCTTTCTTACCTTTACCTTGTTGTTCCTCTTATAACGAGTCGTGTACGGACGACACGCTTCTCCACCTTCTCGAAGGGAGATTGTCCTTCCACCTTGTCAATGAGTATCTCTGCTGCCTCCTCACCTACTCGTTTACCACGCTGTTCAACAGTAGTCAACATAGGGTCACAGGCAACAGCTCGCTGACCATTGGTGAAACCACAAATACTGATATCCTCGGGCACCCGTAGTCCCATACGCTTGACAGTATAAAGGATGCCTATGGCCGTGTCATCGTTAACGGCAAAGAAAGCATCGGGATAATAGTCGCCATCAAACAAATCTGGCGTCATCAGTTCTGCATCCTGACGATTATCGCAGACGCGTACCAAATGCTCATCCACAGGCAAACCGCGTTTCAACAGGGCATCGCGGTAGCCATTATAGCGGTTCTTCGATATCTCCAACTGAAGCGGACCTCCGTAGAAGGCGATTCTCCGACAGCCAGTATCAATGAGATAGGTAACAGCATTAAAAGCACCCATATAGTCATCAACAACGACACGGCTGGTGTCGAGACCCGTACAGATACGGTCATAGAACACAATGGGAATGTGCGAGTCTATAAGTTTCTGGAAATGCTCATAGCGACGAGTGTCCTTGGCCTGCGAGACGATGACACCACACACTTTCTGGCGATGAAACATCTCGCAGATGCGCGCTTCGCGCTCGTACTGTTCGTTACTCAATGCCACCATAATATAATACCCGCGCGCGATAGCCGCCTCCTCTATGCCTGTGAGAACACTCGAGAAGTAGTAGTGCGTGAACTCTGGTACGATGACTCCAATAACTCGTGACGGCTGCACCCGGCTATGGCGCAGCGACTCTGCCAGTACGTTTGGTGTGAAGTTGTGCTCACGCGCATACTGCTGTATCATGCGGCGTCGCTCCTCTGAGATACGGGGCGAGTCCTTCAGTGCCCGCGATACCGTGGCCACACTAATGCCCAACTCGCGAGCAATATCCTTCATTGTCAGTACGTTTTGGTCGTTCATCTCAGGTTTTCAGTATTTCCGGGGCAAAGATAGACAAAAGTTCGTCATGTTGTCATCTCACCTTATTTTATTATAGCGCAACAGATGCGCAAACGTTTGCATTATCTTTGTAACGGAAAAAATTAAAAAAAAGTACAAGGAAAGCAAAGAATAACTACCTTTGCCCACGAAAATATTAGCTAAAACTATACACTAACTTTAAAAAACTTAATGATGAAGCAGGTAAACATTCAAATCCCGCTACGAACGTTGGCCCTTTTGCTGGGCTTGTTCCTATCGGTAGGTGCTTTCGCGCAGATTAACGTGAAAGGCCATGTGAAAGATGCTCAGGGAGAACCCATCATCGGTGCAACAGTCCGCGTGGAAGGAACACAGACGGGCACTGTCACTGATTATGACGGCAACTTCTCTTTGAAGGCTAATCAAGGTGCAACACTTACTGTCTCGTTTGTAGGCTTCCAGACAGCAACCGTCAAGGCTGCTCCCTCGGTAGTCGTAACTCTGCAGGATGACGCCCAACTATTGAAGGACGTGGTGGTCATCGGCTACGGTACAGTAAAGAAGAGCGACGCCACCGGTTCGGTACAGTCTATTGAGGCCGACCAGCTTGGCAAGGGTTTTGCCACGTCACCCGCCGACCTTCTGCAAGGCAAATCAGCCGGTGTAACCATTACCAGCAACAGCGGTGCTCCTGGCGCCGGTTCCAAGATTCGCATTCGTGGCGGTTCTTCACTGTCTGCCTCTAACGACCCGCTGATTGTGATTGACGGTCTGCCCATCAGCTCTACCGGTATCTCTGGTTCTGCCGACGTTCTTTCGACCATCAACCCCAACGACATTGAGAGTTTCTCTATCCTGAAGGACGCTTCAGCCACCGCTATCTATGGTAGCCGCGCATCAAACGGTGTGATTGTCATCACCACCAAGAAAGGTGCTTCTGGCAAACCCAAGGTGACATTGGACATGAATGCAACCGTACAGACAATAGCAAAGAAAGTCGACGTACTGAGTGCACAAGGCCTGTATGATTTCTTCTCAGCCAACTATGGCGACAATGCCGATGCCATGGCAGCCCTCGGAGCAACGGTTGACGAAAACGGTAAGGTTATCAGTCCGACAACCGACTGGCAGGACGAGATCTACCGCACTTCTATGTCGTACGAAGTCAATGCCAGCGTGACTGGCGGATACCAGAATGGTGACAAAACCTTCAAGATGCCTTATCGTGTTTCTGCCGGTTGGCTCGACAACAATGGTATTCTGAAGACCTCATCCATGAACCGCGGAACGGTGGGCATCAACCTGACACCGACGCTGCTCAACGACCGTCTGACCATCAACTTGAATGGTAAGGGCGTGTTTACCAGCAACAACTTCGCAGACGAAGGTGCCATTGGTGCTGCCGTGAAATACATCCCCACGAAGTCTGTCTATAAAGAGGACGGCAGCTTCACTCGTTGGGAGAACGGCAATGGCTCTGTCAACACCATGTCTATACTGAACCCCGTCGCTCAGTTGGAAGAGCAGGATAAAACCTCTTATGTCCGCCGCTTCGTTGGCAACGCCCAGTTTGACTATAAGTTCCAGTATGTTCCCGGCCTGCGTGCCAACCTGAACCTTGGTCTGGACATCTCGACTTCGAACGGCTATGACGTAAAGGATTATCAGAGCGAGATTTCATACCACGACAAGACAGAGAACGGTGCTGGTCTCTGGAAGCGCTACACGCAGCTGCGCCGCGACCAGACTTTGGAGTTCTATCTGGATTATGCTAAAGACATCGAGGCCATCAAGAGTCGCATCGACATCATGGGTGGTTATTCTTGGCAGAACTTCTTCAATAGCACAACAGAATCCAAGGAGTCAAACGAGCCCGAAGGCACACATACCAAGTATGCTGTTTCGAAGCCTATCTTCAAGACAGAGAACTACCTGGTTTCATTCTTCGGCCGTTTGAACTATACGTTGATGGACCGCTACTTGCTGACAGCCACTATACGTCGCGACGGTACATCACGCTTCCAGAACAACAAGTGGGGCACATTCCCCTCTGTTGCCCTCGCATGGCGCATCAGCGAAGAAGGCTTCTTGAAGAATGTAAACGCCCTCTCGAACCTGAAACTCCGTTTAGGTTGGGGTATCACTGGTCAGCAGAACATCGTTGAGAATGTGACAAACCCAGACTATCCCTCTATCGCCACCTACCACACCAACCAGGCTGGTTCGCTGTATATGTTCGGTAACAGCGTCGTGACACCTATCTCACCCATGGGTTATGCTGCCCAGCTGAAGTGGGAGGAGACAACAACCTATAACGTTGGCTTGGACTTCGGTTTCCTGAAGAACCGCATCAATGGTAGTGTCGACGTCTATAAGCGCAAGACCGCAGACCTTCTGAATACGATTCCTGTTACAACTGGTACAAACCTGACCGACATGTTGCTCATGAACGTTGGTGACCTGGAGAACACTGGTTTCGAAGTTGCTCTGAACGTGGTTCCCGTACAGACGAAGGACTGGCGTTGGGAAGTTGGACTGAACTTCGCATATAACAAGAACGAGATTACCAAGCTGACCGCCTACAACGACCCATCGTACATTGGTGTACGCACAGGTGGCATCTCCGGTGGCGTCGACAACAAGATTCAGTTGCATAGCATTGGTCACCCCATCAGTTCCTTCTGGGTATACCAGCAGGTTTACGACCAAAACGACAAGCCGCTGGATGGTGTCTTCGTTGACCGCAATGCCGATGGTCAGATTGACGACTACGACCGTTACATCTACACCAAGCCCGATCCCGACGTAACATTCGGTTTCAACACAGAGTTGAACTACAAGAACTGGACGTTGTCTGCATCGGCTCGTGCCAACTTCAACAACTACGTATATAATAATGTAGCCAGCGATGGCGAGATGATTGCCGACCTGTGGACCAACAACTTCATTTCGAACCGCGTAGCATCAGCTCCGTATTCGAATTTCTCCACCGCTCGCTACTTGAGCGACTACTATGTACGCAATGCTTCGTTCTTCAAGCTTGACCGTGTGACTCTGGCCTATAACATCACAGACTGGGCACGCGTTCACTTCACAGCTCAGAACGTATTTACCATCACCGACTATGACGGACTGGATCCGGAGGTAGGCAATGGTATCGACAACAACATGTATCCGCGTCCGCGCACATTCCTCGTGGGTGCAAGCTTTAACTTTTAATCATTAAGGAGGACAAGAATTATGAAACGAAACATCATAAAGACAGGTTTGTTCATGTTTGCCATGGGAGCATTGACAGCTTCATGCACCGGCGACTTGGACGTTACGCCTATTGACCCCAATCTGGATACGCCTGAGAACGTGCTGACCGGCACCGAGACATACAATCAACTGTTGGCCAAGTGCTATTCAGCCCTTTCGGTAAGCTCGCCAGACGGCGATAGTGGCGAACCCGACATCAAGAGTATTGACGGTGGTTTCGGCCAGTATCTGCGTGCTCTTATCAACCTGCAGGAGCTGCCTACTGACGAGGTCGTCATGAACTGGAACGACCAGACCATCAAGGATCTTCACGGACTGTGCTGGAGCACCAATGACGTGTTCGTGACAGCTGCCTATGGCCGTATGTACTATCAGATTTCGCTCTGCAACGAGGTGATGCGCCGCATTGACGCTGCCGGCAACTCTGGCGATGAGAAGATGCAGCAGTATCGCGCTGAAGCCCGTGCACTGCGCGGACTGACATACTACCATATCCTTGACCTCTTTGGCAATGTGCCTTTCGTGGATGAGAAGTCGAAGGTAGGTGGTGCCAACCCGGAACAAATCAGTCGTGCCGGCCTATTCGAATGGTTGGTTAAGGACATGGAAGAGACAGCAGAACTGCTGCCTGCCAATCCTGAGAAATACCGTTGCGGCAAGGGTCTGGCCTACATGATCCTGGCCAAGCTCTATCTGAACGCCAAGATTTATGCCGGTGTGGACAAGTACAAGGAATGCGCTGAAGTCTGCCAGAAGATTATCAACTTGGGCTATAAGCTCGAATCAGCAGCCGACTACTACAAGATGTTCTGCGCTGACAACGACCAGTGTCTGGGCGAAGGCCATGAGATTATCTTCAGTGTCTATCAAGACCACCTGAACACAAAGGCATATGGCGGCACGACCTACCTCATCAATGCAGCCTGTGGTGGTCCTGCTGACTACGCTGCCGACTTCGGTCTTGGCGGTTCTGGTTGGGCTGGTTTCCGTCTGACACCTGAGTTCGTCAACAAGTTCCAAAGCAATGACATGCGCGGTGGCAATCTGTTCTACGAGACAACCGTTGGCAAGGGCAAGACCATTCTCGACGTTGGAGACTTCCTACAGGGCGGATACTCGTACAAGAAGTTCACAAATCTGAAGGCTAATGGAACTCTTCTCGAGGATGCCAACTCATTCCCCGACACAGACTTCCCCGTGTTCCGTCTGGCTGATGTTTATCTGATGCTGGCTGAATGTCAGGTGGTTGGCGGAGTCCAGTGCGATGGTCTGTCATATATCAATAAGATTCGTCAGCGCGCAGGTTTGAATCCTCTGACCAGCGCAACGGCCAATGACATCATTGACGAGCGCGGACGCGAACTGGCATGGGAGTGCCACCGTCGCAGCGACTTGGTTCGCTTCGGCATGCTTACCACAGATAAGTACATCTGGGCATACAAGGGCATGAACAGTAACAACGGTACACCTCACGCTGTGGATTCCAAGTATAACCTCTATCCCATTCCTTCAAGCGACATTATGTCGAACTCTAACTTGAAGCAGAATGAAGGCTATTAATTCATGTGTTGAATTCTAAAACAGATAATGATATGAAAACAAAATATTTCAAGGGTGGTTTGTTCTTGGCCATGATAGGCCTGCTGTTCACGGCCTGCGACTCAGACCGAGACGACAATCCTACGATTGACACGAATAACATGACCACTGAGTTCAAGCTCAACACACCTGCCTACAGCACGCAGTTGGTTGACTTGGCTACAAGTGACAAAGTCAATTTCACATGGAACCAGCCTAACTATGGTTTCACAGTACCTGTCACCTATTCTTTCCAGGTTTCTGCTGACGACACATGGGAGGATGCTGTGGTCGACGAGAATGGAAACGAAGTAACACCTGCCACCTATGCAGACGTAACTGGTAGTTTCACCAGCGTCAAGGGCGGTGTCTCAGGCAAGGCTCTGAACAACAGCATCTGCACAGTGAAGGGTTGGGATCCTGAAAGCACTCTGCCCGCCAGCATGGAGATTTATGTACGTTGCAAGGCTATGTTGGCCGACCTCAGCGTTCCTGCAGTGTACTCCAACTCTGTTAAGCTGACCGTAGTACCCTCAACTCCTGTTACGGAATATGCAGAATTCATCTACGCCATCGGAGATGACACGGGATGGAAGACATCAAACAGTCTGCGCAGCAGCAAGGACGAGAATGAGCTCTTCACCGGCGAGTATTCTGGTTTGGCTTACCTCAATACAGAGTTCAAGTTCCGTTCAGACAAGGACGAGTGGATTGGTGACGACTGGGGCGTTGGTGCAGAAGACGGTACACTGGCTGTCGGTGCTGGCAACATCGTCGTACCAGAACCTGGTTTCTACAAGATTGACGTGAACATGGGCAAGCTGACCTACGAGTTGCTGAAGGTTGAGACCATCAGTATCATCGGTACCGTCAATGGCTCATGGGATAACGATACCGACATGACCTATAATCCTGAGACAGGTGCTTGGGAGGTAACTGCCGAGTTGAACGCCGGTGCCATGAAGTTCCGTGTAAACCACGACTGGACATGGAGCTGGGGCGGTGCTAATGGCGATCCGAAGGCATACAACAACCTGACGTGGGACAGTGGTAAAGACCTTGACTTGGACGCCAGCGGAACCTACTTCATCCAGTTGTTCGTCAGCTACGAGGGTAACAACAAGGTTGTAATCACCAACAAATAGTATCTACTAACCATCAACGAAAGAAGAATATGAAAAAAATATCTTTTGCAATATTTGCCCTGCTGGCTTCGTTCGCTTTCACATCGTGCGACGACAGCTACAACGAGGGCTTGATGCCTCCGATGACATCGCCTGAAGAGACACCGCAGACGGTAGCGTTTGGCAATGGTGCTGTACAGGCTATCAGCACCATCGACCTGGCTGCCATAGAAGGCGATGTTGTCAAGCTTTGCAACATCACGGCTCCTACTGTGACCGACCAAGCTGCCACACTGGGCGGCTACACGTTGACCATTGACAACGACGTTATTGAAATGAACGAGAACGGCGAGGTCGCCAAGGCCGACATCGCAAACCTCGTAGAGAGCCGCTTTGGCAAGCGTCCCGTAGAGCGTACGCTGACTGGTGTAGTCCGTGCTTTCTACGTTAACAACGGCCAAAGTGTTGTGACGGTCTCCGACCCCATCACCATCAAAGTAATTCCCGCATCTCCTGTCATTGAGAGTGCCTACTACTATGTTGGTGCTGCCAACGGCTGGGGTGGCCAGGCCTACAAACTGGTTAACGGTGGTGGCGACGTCTATGAAGATCCTGTCTTCACCGTCACAGTGCCTGCACAGGGTGGTGACCACTGGTTCAAGATTGCCAGAATCTGCCTTCGCCCTTGGCAGCATTTGGGACAGTCCCTCTGTTGTGGGTGTCTACACCAATGGAACTTCAGAGCTCGAGGGTAAGTTCATTGTCGACAAGAACGGTAATGACAAAGAAGGTAGCGGTGCCAACTCATGGTGCATCAAGGAAGGCGAAAATCCTGGCGATTTCTACAAGATTACGATTAATCTGATGGAGCAGACCTACTCGATTACCCCCATCTCGCTGGCAGCTCAGTACTATATTGTTGGTGCTGCAACAGGCTGGAACTCTGATAAGACAAAGGGAATGACCTGCTTGTTCACACCTGAGTCGAAGAGCGTGGTCAGCTTCACCACGAAGTGGACAGGCGACCACAACCTGAAGATCTGGTCATTCGACGACTTCGGCGACTGGGGCAAGTGCTATGGCGCTTTGAGCGACGGCGATGCATCGGCATCTGGCACACTGACCAACAACAACTCCGGAGCTATCGTATGTCCCGAGGGCGATGCCTTCTATACCATCACGCTTGACTTCAGTTCCATGAGCTACACTTGGACAAAGCTGGACAACCAGAGCCCCACGGAGTATGAGCACATCTCGCTCATCGGTGAGTTCAACGGCTGGGGCGGTGACCACGACCTGACACAGGTGGCTCCGCACAACTGGTACTGCGAGTTCACACAGGAGAACAGTGGCATGCTGAAGTATCGCGCCAACCACGACTGGGGCGTCAACTGGGGCTTCGGCAGCGACGGTGACTGGAACGTGAGCGAGGGTATCAACAAGACGGGTGCCAACGGTGCCGGTAACATCTACGTGCCTGCTGGCAAGTATGATGTCTACCTGAACGACATCACCAACTCGATGATCTTCGTTGCCAAGTAAGCAACAAATATCTATATAGCGAGGCGAGCCTCTACCGCGAGACTCGCCTCGTTTTACCTAAAGCCGACACTAACATCAAAAGAGATAAGACATGAAGAAGACAATCCTGTTTTTGCCGATGTTCCTGGCCATCATTATGCTGGGAGGACTAAGTGCTTGTGGCAGCGATGAGCCTATAGAGCCCACGCCGACACCTGTCGATACATCGAAGACAGAGAAGCCCGACACCACCAGCCAGCAGCCTGTGACAAAAGCAGCTCAGGGCTGGCCCGCCCAGTATAACGGTGTCATGCTGCAGGCGTTCTATTGGGACTCCTACGACGACACAGCGTGGAGCCTCCTTGAGCAGAAAGCCGACGAGCTGGCTGGCACATTCGACTTGGTGTGGCTGCCCCAAAGCGGCAACTGTGGTGGTACTTCGATGGGCTACGATGACCTGTACTGGTTCAACAACTACGACAGTTCCTTTGGTTCAGAGGCGCAGCTGCGCTCACTCATCTCAACCTTCAAGGCTAAGGGCATCAAAACCATTGCCGACGTGGTCATCAACCACCGTAAGAACGTCAGTAACTGGGTGGACTTCCCCAAGGAAACCTACAAAGGCGTAACCTACGAGATGAAATCGACCGACATCTGCGCCAACGACGATGGCGGCAAGACCAAAACATGGGCCTCGCAGAACGGCTTCGAACTGTCGAAGAACAATGACACGGGCGAAGGCTGGGACGGCATGCGCGATCTGGACCACAAAAGCGAGAACGTGCAGACCATCGTCAAGGCCTATCTCGACTTCCTGCTCAACGACCTGGGCTATGCCGGTTTCCGCTACGACATGGTGAAAGGCTACAACGCCAAGTACACAGGCATCTACAACGCCTCGTCAATGCCGGAGTTCTCCGTGGGAGAGTGCTGGGATGGCACACAGACCATCAAGAACTGGATGGAAGGAACCAAGAGCGGCGACCAAATACAGAGTGCCGCCTTCGATTTCCAGTTCCGCTACACAGTGCGCAACGCCATGAACCAGCAGAACTACACACGACTCGGCTCGCAGAACGACGGCAACTGGCCACTCGTCAGCAACAGCCAGGACAACGGCAAGTATCGCCGCTATGCTGTTACTTTCGTGGAGAACCACGACACCGAGAAGCGCTCGAATGATGCCCAAGACCCACTACTGAAGGACACGCTGGCCGCCAATGCCTACCTGCTGGCCATGCCTGGCACACCTTGCGTGTTCATGACCCACTGGCTGGCCTACCCCGCACAGATCAAGGCGATGGTAGCAGCCCGCAAGCTGGCAGGCATCAACAACGAAAGCAGCTATCGTACCGTCCGTTCGGCCAGCGACTGCTATATCAACATCATCAGCAACGGTAATGACGATTGCATGCTGCTTGTCATTGGCGACCCGAAGGACAACATGAACTTCATCGACACAGAGAAGTGGTGCAAAGCCGTTGAGGGCTACCACTACGCCTACTATCTGCCACGTTCGATGAACACGGCCTACGCCGACCTGCCGTCAGGCACCTACGAGGGCACACAGACGGTGCGTCTCTCGGCTATCACCACGGAAAGTGATGCCTGGCTCGTCTGCACCACCGACGGTAGCGAGCCAACCACAGCCTATCCGACTGTCGCATCGGGCTACACCCTCACCCTGCCCGTTGGCACCACAACGGTCAAGGTTGGCCTGTTGTCGGGAGACAAGATCACTTCCGTCATCACACGTACCTATACCATCAAGGAGAAAGCCGGTGAACAGCCCGTTGAGATTCCTTCGTTCTGCACCGTTGCCGCCGGCGAGACCTGCGCTTTCTTCGAGGCTCCCGCCACATGGGGCAACGTCAAGTGCTGGCGTTGGGATAACCAGTACAACTACACCACCAACAAATGGCCTGGTGTCGACTGCACGCTGTTAGGCACTGCCGCCAACGGCAAGAAGGTGTGGAAATGGCTGTGGGACGGCAAGAAGGTGTCACAAAGCAGTCCGAATGCCGGCATCATCTTCAACGACGGCACCAGCCAGACTGGCGACTTGGAGTTCCAGAACGGAGGCTACTACACGAAAGACGGACTGAAGGGAGTCGTTACTGCCGGGAACTAAAGCGCGACAATAACGAACGCACCACAAACCAGCAGTGTAGGAGGAATGTCTGAACGGCACCGTAATGACACTGCATCACAAGGTATCGCTCACGCAGTGATGCCTTGTGATTTTTTGTGGTCGT
>Ga0265299_10005009_pt1 | contig 12393 bp, 13 predicted proteins | sample AusTroGonzalo_MG_4_FD_193485 | JGI IMG/M metagenome (GOLD analysis project Ga0265299, IMG submission 193485) | Bovine rumen microbial communities from tropical cattle in Woodstock, Queensland, Australia - Gonzalo_02 | ecosystem: Host-associated > Mammals > Digestive system > Stomach > Rumen ...
GTATATTCCTTCGGTTTGACGTGAAGTTGCTCTGATAGAACCAGACATAAATTCTCAAACTGACGGTCAAACTGAACTTCCACCCCGTCTGAACCCGTAAAGACTTTGGGATTGGAATAAGTAATCAGTTTTGTGGTTAGTTTCTCAATGATAGTTGAACTATCCGGATTGCGCTTTCCCTTTATGATATTGTTGAATATCTCAATTGTTCTACGTTTCAGTATATCATAATACTCCTTGACTTCCGAATCGTTGAACATCTGGGGAAAGTAAAGCATCAGTTCATCGTCAATTTTTTTTTTGACCGAATCAATCTGATCGGCCAACTCCTTTATTGATACGTCTGATAGGACTTCTACTATCTTCTCTATGTTTGCGTCTGACAATTCGTATTCCTTTCCGTCAACTTCCGTCACTAAAGCGGCAAAGGCCCTATGCTTCGGCATAAGTCCCGTCTGAATGAAATAGAAACCTTGACGTAAGTTCTGCAACTCCTTCATAGCCTGGTCTGCCTTGTTTTCCTGGATAAACCTTCGCGTTTTCTCCAATCGGCTGTCAAAGGCTTGCAGATCCCCACCTATTCCGGAATCCACTAACAGATATTTCTGATATTTGTGGAATCTCACAATCGGTAACTCGTCAATAGTATCGTACATCTTGACGGTATGTTTGCCTATCTTCTGGATTACCATAATTCGCGTGTTATGACTGTTGAACAAAAGGGAACTAACATTATCAGACTTTCGCCTAATACTAAAGCCAAAATTAGCGAAATGATTACTGAAATCCAAAAGCTGCAACAAAACTTGCAAGACAGTAATTCGTGAATCAAATCGCTTGGGGCGTGTACTTGCATCCACTCCAATATCTTCCACTTAACCATAAGTGACATAAAGAAAGCGGATGCAAGACTGATAATCGCCACAAAAACTATGAAGTCTGTTCCTCGCATAATTCCGGATATTCTAATATTCCCTCAACGGCAAAACCGCCAAAGGGGTGCATAAGAAATTGGTTGTCTATCTCTGATAGGGTATAACCCTTATATAAGTTCTCTACGCGCTCAAATATCCTGGCCGTTGTGACGCGGCCCTCTGACAGATGCCATCCGGCCCTTCCCGAAAGAACTTTCAAGACATCGGCTTTCAGTTTCTCAATGTTTCTTTCGGATGCCTCGTTGTAAATTCTTCTTGTGTCAAACCAGAATATCAGTCTGTACGGAGTCTTTATTTCTCTGGCCCAGACTTCGCCACCTATCGTTTCCGGATCTTCAATCTCAAAGAATGAGAAATTTCCGATTTTGGAATCCGGACTGACTTCAATATAATCGTTAGGGCCGTGATGATTCCATCCCCCGCAAAAGACATTCGGGGTAATGACTTTCTTGCCCTGAATCATTTTGGTTAGACGTTGTGCCCTTCCGAAAGCCACGTCCAACCAATCTATGTTTTCTACCAATCCCTTCTGAATATCCGCAATGATAGCATCTAACATAACGGGATTCTCTATTGACGGTGCATTGTTCATAACAACATATTTCTTATTTCGTTAATAAGTTCCGATAACGCGCCTCTCTCTCTGAATATTATATTCCAATAATCCGATTGCAGACCGAATGTTTTAAGGCCATACTTGTTCACTATCCTTGTAGCGTAAGAAGTAGTGGGTACTATTCCCACTTCATCTGGAAGAAACTCCACGCCCAACTCTGAATGGAACTTTCCATTGATATAAAGATTGGGTGCATCCGGATTACGGCTTACTGAATACGGATAGGGTAAACCGTCCTTCCACGCTGAATAACGTCCGGCTGAATCTACCGAATGGAAATATCCTGAAGGTTTCAGATCCTCGGAATAATAAGGCCGTATATCCTCGCCATTGGAAGCCTTGCCTTGTAACAATTGGATCTGTTGCAATTCCATTATGTCAGAATCGTGGTTTATAAGCACGTTTCTAATCAAATCGGATTGCAGAAGATTATTCATTGCTACAACCTTATCTCTTATTGTGTTCAGAACGCTCATATTTTGCCCTACAATCAATTATTTTCTTTCAGACGATAAAGTTATTAGGGAAAAGGAGAAAATCGCTTATACACGAAATTCTCCCGAATTAACTATACCGTTCTATATTTCACTCCGTGATTGTTGCATTGCAGACATATTCTGTCAAGATTCCTTGTGTCAAGACTTAATGCCTTATATGCTTGCTTCAACTCATAAGCCAGACCGCTCTGCTTACCCTGGGGTGCGCCATCTATCTCATAGAGAAGTTCATCCCTTGTGACGTTTACCTGATTGCGGTTTATCCTTACGTTGGGATTCATAGCGATAGTACGCAATGCGCTTACGGCTACTTGCTTCTGGATTACATTGGCGAAGATTCCACGCTCTTTAATGATAAAGTCCGTCAAATCGCATCCAACTGATATTTCCAGATTCATTCCGTAGTTCATAGTGTTTGTGTAAGCAACCTCGGCTATGTCAAACATTTCGGGATTCTCCGCAAATCCATCCGGAATAGAAGTGGAGAACGGGGAAACTTGCAGATATTTCGTAAGCTGCTTCCACGATTCAATTGAACCACCCAGACAAGTCTGACAAGGCTCTGTACTCCAATCCTTTGATACATTCAAGGCTTCCATTCCAAAAGGAAGTGCATCCTGGGAGTAACATAAGAACCACGCTCCGCCCGCATCAGTTCCATTCTGGATATAAGGAAGATATATCGGTGTTTCGGGTGTGAACCACTCAAAGCCACCTTTGGTATTCGTATAATTCAACTCAATAACCCGCATCGGCTCAAATTGTGACGAATGGAAAAGATACAACTTGATCGTTCCCGTTGCGCCCACCATCTGCAAGCCAATCTTCTCAATCTTTGTGGTTACGCCCATAGACCTTACGGGAACTATCTCAAATCCTACAAGTTTGTGGGTATTGTCAATAGTGGCTTTCAGTCTGGCCGCTCCGTCAAAGAATGTTCTGCGCTCTAACAAGGATTTGGTTTCCTCGTTAAGCTGCTTTATCTGAATGAAGTTCTGGATAGCCGTATTGATAGCCTGACGGGTAAGATGCTCCAGAAAATCCGAAAGCAAATTGTATTCTTCCCAATCAGAATTGTTATCTGCGGGTTCTGAACCCGTGTTATCGTGTAAAGCCTTCCAGATCGTACCCTGGTGCTTGACTTTTGCACCTTCTGAATATGGTACATCATCCTTCCAATTGGGGTACTTGAACAAATAATCATCGGGCATAATTGAACGGATATTCTCCAAAGTCAATAGCGGGTGTGCGCCCTGGAATGTCAGACCGCTTTCGCTCACACAAAGCCTGGGGTCTATCTGATTGTTGGGGTTATAATCTTGCTCCCAACCTACAACATTGAAAAGCGCATTTTGTATTTCGTTTAATCGTAACATATTCAGTATTTTAATTGTAAAACAAAAAGGGGAACGGGGTTTATACCCGCTCCCCCTTTCTATTGGCCGTTAGACGATATTAGGAAATCGTCTTTGTATTAACGGGATTGTCCTCGCTATTTACAACCTCTACGGGAGCGGCAAATGCGCTACCAACGGGAGTTGCAACCTCAACCTTGATAATCGGGTTAGCAACGGTTGAAGGATTGCTGTTGTAGGCCACAAGGAAAGCAATGTCAACGGAGAAACCGAAGTATTCCTTGACGTTGCAGACCATATCCTCACTTGCTGCTCCGGCAATCTGGCTCTGATCGCCAACTGCGGTGTAGTAGTGTGAACCAACGGGAAGGTCAATGTACGGCAGACGTACAACGTCCCACTCGTGGAAATTGGCCCTTGTTCCGGCCAGAGCCTCGCGGTCAACACGGGTAAGAACACCTACGTTACCATCGGCTACGGCATATCCGGTAGCGAAGATACCGCTCTCATTGGTAATGTTGTTGGTGTAGTGGAATACCTTGTTCTCATACTCCAGACGCTTGTTCTCGTCATTGTAGATGTCGTGTTCGGCCATCTTACGAACCAGAGAATCAAAGCCTGCACCACCAATGATATGGAGCATTTCGGGATATGCGTTAGCACGCATCATAGCGTTAAGGTCTGAAAGGAACTCCATACGGGCGATCCAAGGCACTTGAACGCTATTTGAAGTGACGGTGTAGATAAGCTGATCCTTGAACACCTGGGTCTTGTTGGCTTCCAGAGCGGCAATAGCCTGAACGTCCATTGCGGTTGCCAAAGCGCGACAAACCTTCTCCATCTTACGGGCGAAATCGTGATCGTAACTGATCTCGTTGTTACGATAGAGTTGGGGAACCATTGTGAAACCAACGGCCAGAGTTACCCAATTGACGGTGTAGAGAGCGGAAGTGTTCTCGTCATCGGCAATAACGCAACTGCGGACGTTAGAAACGGTTACATCGCCATCGTAATTGATAACGGGGATCTGAACGGTGTTACCTATGCTTGCGAAAGCACGGTCACGAAGATTGGGGTTAATGATTGAGTTTCCGGCATTGGTCTGCTCAATGAAGAAATCCAATGCGCCATACTCCAACGGACGCGCCATATTACGGTCAAACTGCGGATTCTCAACGCGCCAATTCTGTAATCTTGTTGCAATAAGTGACATAATTGTTTGTGATTAAATTGTTTGTAAATTCGCGGGTTGACCCTTTACCCGTTGTGTTGTTTTTATCCTATCGGCAATGACTTGATAACTTCACGATTGGTTTTCCACGCTTCTGCCATCGCATCCTCAAATTCCTTTGAGCCTCTGGTCTTTCCTTGTGCCATAAGTGCTTTAGCGATTATATCTTGTGCTTCACTTTGCGTTCTTGCGCCAGAAATATCTACTGTACCACCTGACCCTGAACCACCGCTACCGCCTTGTGATCCCGCTCCGGACTGTTGTCTGCCCGTTTCCAGAACTCCCATCGTCTGTAATTCGCGTGATACCAATTCAGTAGCCGTAAACGGCCTCAAAGAGTTTTCGGGATTACGCATCGTTGCTCCGTTCTCATTGAACGCAAGCACTTTTCCACCGTTTCCATCGTCAATATACTCCGGATTCATACCCTTCACTTTGGCAATCGCCTGTTGTAATACTACGTTTCTTACGGTTTCGGGCAAATCTGCCTTGAACTTGATACCGGAAACGGCCTTTGCAAACTCGCCATCCAACTTAACGTCAAAGAGAGCCTTTTCGTGGTCTTTCTTCTCGGTTTCGTATTTGGTTGTCAGTTCAGTATATTGCTTTGTGACATTCTCCAAATCGGCTTTCGCCTTTGTGAGTTGCGCTTTGGTTTCATTGTCTGCACCGCCCTCGTCAATAACCTTTTGAAGTCTGGCCTTTTCATTGGTCAGTTCGGTTATCTGGGTTTGCAGTCCGGAAACCTGGTCTGCCTGGCCCTTGATCTCGCCAATGACACGTTTAGCGTAATCGTAAGTCTTTTCCGTTCCGTTCTTCGCTATTCCCGAAGATGCAAGAATATCTGCGTCTAAACCACCGTAGATCTCGCCCACTTTCTGACCGATAACTGCGGTTTCATCGTTTTTAGACATCTCTACAACTGCGTTCATTTGGGCCTCTGTCAACCCCGCAGTTGCTTCATTCGCTTGCAAAAGTTCGTTAGTCAATGCCATAACTTTCCCTTTGTTAATGGTTTATAAATGGCATTAAGCCGCGATAGTTTCCTCAACGGTTACGCTCTGGAGCGAAGCACCGCCAAAGACAAAAGTGTAAGTGCGTGTAGTGCTTACATCGGCATAAGAAGCTGATATGCACTTTGAAACGCCTACTGCTGACTTCTGCACTACATCAAGAATGGTATTGGCCTTGAAGCACTCCACCAACTTCTTTTTCTGTGCATCGGTAAATGTACCTAAAGTTGTGACCTCAATGATAAGATCATCCATCTGTGAAATCTTTGCCATAGTTGTTATAGTTAATGGTTAATTACTTTTTCTTCTTGTATTCTCTTTTCTCGGAGTTTTGGGCCGCAAGTTGTTTTGCAACCTCGGCTTGAACGGCCTTTTCAAAAGCCTCTTTCTCGGCTTTGGCCTTTGCCTCTGCCAATTCTTTGGCCTTCTTTGCCTTTTCTTCCTCGTTCTTCTTAATCCAATCGTTAGGATCGTGAAGGATTGTTACTGAATATCCTTGCTTTTTAAGGCTTGAATAGATATGAGCCTCAAACATCTTCTTGCCGAATTTCTGGATTCTCGGCCTACTGACCTTCTTTCCGGTCTTGGAATCAAACTGCACTACTTCAATAACGCAATGGTAACTCCTTTCTTCGCCCTTTGGAACAATGTAATTCTCTGGGGTCAACTTTTCAATGTCAATCATAATAACTTCTCTTAATTATTTTGGTTAATAAGTTGTTCTTTGGCATACTCACGAAGTTTGCCCTGAATGGCATTTATCTTCGTTTCGTAAGAAACCGCTTCCCCAAAGTTCATAACATTCATATTTTCGCGCTCAAATCTGCGAATAAAAGATGGGAAATTCAGTTTTATAATCAAATCCTCGTTCTTGACAAGATTCTTCTCTTGCAGATCCACCACCTCTTGTTTAGTCAAGTGATGGTACGGCTCTACGTCAGAGAGAATACGCATACGCTTCAATCGCATCGGATCATTACGGTATTCCGTTTCAATAATGTCAGTAAGCATCGCATCCAACTGACCTTCCGGTGCGCCCGCATCTTTGGCTTTCTTGTATCGTTGCCTCAAATCATCTACGGAATACAGATAGAACTCTGTGCCGTAACTGATATTGGCCTGGATAAAGTAGCCACCGTAGCGAAGTTTGCAGATAGTTTCATCAACCCACTTCTGTGCGTTCTCAAAGCCTTTCTTGACGCGGTTAAGAACCGTTGTCACGCTTTCAAAGTTGGCTTTTACTTGCTGCTCATTGAACGCCTCGCGGTCAGTAACAATTTCTTCCTGGCCTACTACTGCGGTTATAATATCTGAACGTAAACGCTTTTCTTCATCTACATTATAGTCAAGACTTTTGCGGTCAACTGAAAGCATATCTACCGGATGCCTCAAATCCGGCTGATTCTCCGCTACGTTGGGAACGGGAACTTCAATGAAAGAACCCGCTCCAATGATACGTTTATTGCCACATTTGGGGCATCGCATCATAAGACCCGCTGCGTCAAATCTGTAATGGCCTTCCTTATCCTTCAAGAAGCCGCCATCGCAATAGTCCCCGTTCTCGGCATTAGAGAAGTCACACGCTTGCTCATATCCGGATAGGATAGGGTATGCACCCATAAGGTCAAGTGTGCGCTTGCTGATATGAAAGAACTCAAACCAATCCAATGATTCAAGTTCTGCCGATATAGGAGAAGCCTTTACGTCCGGCTCGTCAAGGGAAATAGGCTCATTCCAGAAGAATCTCGCGGGACAGTAACCCAGATCGTGCGGTGCTTCATACTCCGGCTCTCCGATAAGCTGACCCGTTTGTTTCTTATCGTCCCAGACGCGATAAAAACCATCGTCAAGAACGATAATCTTATCACGTCTGCGGAATACGATAAAATCCATTACGCCCGTTTCGGGGTTTGCCTTGTATGTAATGACATCATCAATCGGAAGCCAATAGAAATATGGCTCTGGCCATTCGGTTTCTTGCTTTCGTGCGACATCAACTATGAGTACGGAATTGATCTCTGACTTGAAGAACTCCCAACCCTTCGTCTGCCAAACGTCCGGCTCATTGAGTTTTTCGGCTCGGTAAACTTCCCAATCATCCCTTTGCTCACTTGTGGCAAACTGATAATTGAATACGGGATTGCGTCCGTCAAAGATACGGCTCAACTTGTCAAAGCATATCTCCGTTATCTCATTGGTCTTGACCGGAAACCTGAACAAAGATTTGAAAAGAACGAATTTATCGTGCGGAAGGATATTCTCCACCATTGACATAAACTGTGTCAAAGGCCACGATAAATAGGGCATATTGAAGGCCGTTACGCGCTTAACCGTGTGAAACTTTATCCTGGATTGGTGTAGTTTCATCCGGTTAAGTGTAGCGGCTTTCTTATTTTCCGCTATCTCCTTTCTTATCTCTGCGATTCCGTAAGGCATTGTCTATAAATTCAAATTTTGAATCTTTCGGTAACTTCCATCCGCCATTATTAGGCCACTTTAGAATCCTCTCTGCGTGAGAGAACTCAAAATCCTCGGTAACGCCATTGGCCTCCAACGTTACCATTGTGGTTTTGGCGTTCATAACTTACGCGGGAATAAGGTCTGTGAGCGGGTTGAAGTCAGTAGGCTTCACGATCTCCAGACGGTCTGAATAGTTATCGGGGTACTGCCACGAAATCGCATTGCTATCCTTTGCGTCAAAGTTGCCGTGTATCTTTGATCCAATGAACAAAGCACGGATAGGAATAGGATAGTAGGTGTTAGGCTCGGTTGCATCCTGGATTGCCTCAATGTTTCCGCTCTCGTCAAACAGATATACACCCAGATTTCCGGCTGCGGCCTCGCATTGCAACTCCTTCATAACGCGAACTACGTCCTGGGGAATAGCGCGAAGCGATCCGGTAAACTGAACGGGATTGCCACCCAGAAAAGTAGGAATACCACCCAGATCATCGTTGCCACCGCTTGACATTCTGGCATCGCCACCTGAATCTGCGGGTGCATTGATATAAGGAGAAATGACAATCTTTGAACCGTTAGCTGCGGCCATCTTTGAAGTCCAACTGGCTTTCAGAGTAATGGTCGGGGTTGTGGGAGTACCTGATGCGGCGGCAAAACTGTTTACTGTTCCGTCTGCCTGACGCAATCTTTGAAATGCTACTTTCTGAATTTGGCCGAAATTCTCCGGACATTGCACATTAGGAATTGTGGTAATCGCGGTAGAGGCCGGGCACTGGCAAATGAGCGACATAATAAAAATCTTTTTGAGTTAATAAATTATTTATCACGGCCTTCCCCTTGCCGTATTTTATTCATATTTCCAAATGTACCCACACGCACTTTTTCTTATTCCTTTAGCACAACGGGAAATGTTAGATTGATTTGTATTCATTCCTCTTGCGGCTTTTATGACTGAATCATAAGACTTAATGTAATTTCCGTGTTTGTCATATTGACTTACTCTTTTGCTATTAGCCTTACTGATTCCGATAGCCGCTCTCGCACTTCTCGTTCCATAATTGTTATTATAAGTCCGATTGCACCATTCAAGATTCTCCACTACGTTGTTTGTAGTATCTTCATCTTTATGGTTTATTTCCGGAAGGTTATTGGGGTTCGGAATGAAAGCAAGAGCAACCAATCTGTGAATCTTTATCTTCTTACATTCGCCCTTCTTGCATAATTTGACGAATAAATATCCGTCCCAAGATTTTTGTGGCTTCCTCACTCCATTCTTACTACGGACTAAACCTGTATTGCTAACCTCATAATAACCCTCATAGTTGGGTACATCTTTCCAAAGAACCATTGCCGATTAGATTTTTCTGGTTAAACATTGCCGATTTATCAAAAAAGCGGATTTGCAAGAATCGGCACTTGCTTTTCAGTTAGTTGTACGGTCTAACCTATCCGCTTTTGGTGCAAAAATACGTTGTTTTTTTATATTTTCTAATTTTGACTGATTTTTTTTGCTTTTAGCGGACTTTTATGCCCCTATTGTAATGACTGTACGGTTTGTTATTGCCATTTGCCAACTCTTTCAGATAGACAGACGTAAGACAGTCCACTCCATCATCGTGTTTGTTGGCATTGAAGTTGCGTAAGAAACCCGTAACGTGGTTGTAGAACTTCTCAAACCTCTGCTCCCAACCAATCGGCATAACAATCTGGGAGTTTACAAACGGTGCGTTAGTCAAAACCCTGGATTCCTTGTTCGTGGTTTCGTGATAGGGAATCGTCAAGGCCCGAATCTTTCTCTTGATATTCTTCTCAAACTGCGATCCACCGTTGTTACTCTCCACCCAGACCTTCTGGACTTTATTCGCGTTTATCAGACGGGGTACAGTCACATAAGTAACGTCTGTGGGAGCATCAGTAAACTCCACGTCAGTCACTAACGCAAACAGAAGCGGCTCAAAACGTCTGGTGTTCTCGTTAAACATCCTCTCTGACGATTGCATAATGTCATAACTGATAGCACATAAGAAGTCAGAACCTTCATCGGCCACATCTACGCAACAACCACTTCTGATATAACTCCCGTATTCCTCTCTTGACGTGTATTCCTTGAAGGGAGCGAACAAACGGCCCTCTGCCGTTTCCGGATGGCCCTGGTAAAGACATTGGAAACCCATCGGGTCAAGTTCCTTCTGCGCTTCCAGACGTTCCAGAGAATGACGTTCCGGCCATAAGGCTTCTCCAACCTCGCGTGTGTCAATCTCATTCGGGGGTGTAGTCTTGATCGCCTCAAAATTCACGATTACCCACGCATTATTCGGTACGTTGTCAAAATCACTCCATTTCGTAGCGTAAATGACTTCCTCGCTCTCTACTATCTTTCCGATAATATCCTCCGGATGCCAACGGGTAAAGACAATAAGCTGCTGCGAATCATTATGCAAGCGGGTACGCGCTACTTTCGTGTACCAATCCCACGCGGCTTCTCTGATAAGGGGAGAATTGGCCTCTGACGCATCCTTATACAAATCGTCCATTATCAGAATATCTGCGGTCTTTGAAGTCAACGAACCACCACGTCCGACTACCCTCAACGAACCCGAATGGTTCACAATCTCAAAGACATCAGAGTTTCGCAAGAAATTGTCAGATACAGTCACTACGTTTGAATCATTCAAGACAGTATCGGGATAAATCGCGTGATACTCCGGAGAATCAATGATCCTCTGAACGTCACGGTTAAAGTCTTTCGCAATCGTAGCCGCGTAAGACGCAATAACAATCTTCAAATCGGGATTCAATCCCAACATCTTGGCCGGAAGGAATCGGGAACTACCCTGGCTCTTGCCGTTCTGCGGGGGTGCTTGCACAATCAGATTCTTAACTTTACCCGTAGCAAAATAATCCAATATCCGATAATACGCACTATGAAACCGCGTTGCTTTGAAATGCGGATCTATATATCGGGCAAACCCTTCCATCGTCCGTTTCGCATACTCCTGAAAGATAATCTGCGGATTCTCCGCAATGATCTGCTGAATGTTCATATATCGCTCTTTATCCAGAAGTCATAAAGCATATACTCCGGATGCTTCGCAATCCACCGCTCTGAATCACGCTTCATCCATTGCCAATGCAACCATAACTTCACTATCTTTTTCATTCCAAAAAGTGTTTTGTCGGGCCAAAACATATCCTGACCGCGATTTGACCCCTTGCGTTTCCGCAAAAATAACCACTTTTTCCTATATAGACATAAAAACGGTTACTTTTCTGTTCCAAAACCAAAACTTTTTGTCGCGTTTTTCTACCAATAGATACAAAACAAAAGTGTTTTCTCGGCAATTTCCGATACTATACTCCGATTTTTTCTACCAATAGATATATTTCTCTGATTTTTTTTCTGAAAATTTTTTTGGAGAATTTTTTGAAAGGGGGATTGATTGATTAGTGGAAATTACACCGCCAATTTTTGAGCGGCTTCCCTCCGCACTCCGATTTTGCGCCTGGGGGGTTACCCCTATATTGTGCGCGTGTGCGCCTGGTGTGCTTGTGGGGTGTGTCTTGATTGCTTGACCGTTACCAGATCCCGCGCCCGTTCTGGCTCTCTGGCTCTCTTTCCGTCTGTCTTGTGTGTGTTTGGTTGGGTGTTGGGTTGTTATTGTCTTGTAGAGCCTCAAAAGGTCTTTATTTGCGCTTTGTGTGTTGTGTTGGCTCTGTGCAAATTGTGTCCGTTTTGAAATCGTGGCAAATAAGGCCCTTTTCCGGCTCTCTGTTGCGTTTTCTCCCTGGCTCTGGTATAAGTGCCCACAGATAGAAAGATAATGCAATACACGCCAATTATTAAAGTTTTTGTTTTGTTTCTTATCCGTTCCGCTTTGGTTGCTTATTATATTATATAACTTAATGTAGTTTATATACATACAGATAGCACAAAGTCTTGTAGTGTTCCGATTTTGTCCGGCTTGCAGTCCTGAACGATACAACCAGACAATAAAAGCGGGTGCAAACTGCATCCGCTTTCCAAAGCTGCACCCCGTCTATTATTGGGGTATTGGGGCGTTTATTAATTCGGTGCTTAACTCGTCAACCAATTGTTTTAAGGTTGCGTCCGATACTTTACTAATATCTACGGTTTGCTTGCTCTCTGTCTGGATCTCTTGCTTTATTTCGCCCGTTACGCGGTTTTGCCATCTGGACGGGTCACGATTGCAAAGAGCAAATAAAACGGCTGTTACGTTTGGCAGTACCTTTTTATGCACTACTTTGGTTTGTGTGTATTCCTGGCC
>Ga0265299_10005010_pt1 | contig 12389 bp, 9 predicted proteins | sample AusTroGonzalo_MG_4_FD_193485 | JGI IMG/M metagenome (GOLD analysis project Ga0265299, IMG submission 193485) | Bovine rumen microbial communities from tropical cattle in Woodstock, Queensland, Australia - Gonzalo_02 | ecosystem: Host-associated > Mammals > Digestive system > Stomach > Rumen ...
GCAAAAGAGCGCTTGTTGCGGATAAGTTCATACTCGGCGCCGAAGCGTTCCCCGTCCGTCACCAGCCGGATGGGCTTGGGGGTGAGAATTCCCATCTCATAGACGGCCTTGTTCACCAGGAACTCGCGCTCGGCAGTCTCGGCACCCATTCCTTTCATGAAAAGCTTCGCAAGGGTCTTCCCGTCTTTATGATTGTATGTAAGGGCCATCCCGCCCTCTCCGCTCTGGATATAATCATCCAGGTTGATATGTTCGTAATTCTCCATTACTGCTAAAAATGTTTAAGTCTTTAAATATCGCTATCTTTTTCAAGAAAGCCAAAAAGAAAAGGTTTCAGTTTGCAAGTTTTGCAAATCCTGAAACCTTTTTGCAAATTTTGAAAGCTTACCCGCGTGCGGCAATGATATCTAACAGGTAGCCGGGGGTAAAGTACTTGTCCATGAACTGGTAGTAGCCAATCAAGGGGAGCACGGCCTTATACTGGTCGGCCAGAAGGCCCCGTTTGATACGCAGGTCACCCGGCCCGGCGATGTCCATGACATTCGGGTCGTCGGCCGAGTATGCCTTCCATTCAACCTTGTCTGTGGACGGGTTGCCCCGGCGTGCGAAATTGGTCCATGCCTGCTGAACGAACGAGAAGATCTCTTCGGAGATGTTGGAGCCGTTGAAAACGCCGCTGGTCCCGACGCAACGGACGTCGAACACGAACATGAGTTCCACGGAATGGGCGGCTCCCATTTCCGCATTGCTGCTCGGGTAAGACCAGTAGAAGCAGAACGTCTTGTTGAAAGCGCTCTGTGCGTCCAGCTGCTGGAGCATGGGGACCCTGAACATAAGTTCATTCATAAACTCTGTCTCGACAAGTCCCGGCTCCGGGGTCCTGCATATCCGCTTGAACTGTTCATAATACTTCTTGTCCTTTTCCTTCAGATAGGGCAAGGCGTCGCCCACGGCGCGAGCGGCGAATAACTTCTGCTCTTCCATGGTCAGATCCACGCCCTCGCCCATGAACAGCCTGCACTCGTCGGCCGTGCTGCCTGCCATGATGGTGATGTGTTTTGCGTAGCCTTTCTTGTACAGCTCGATGGGCGCCTCGGGAAGTACCTCAGTGCCGTAATAGGGGCAGGAGGTGAACTTACCGACGGCATTGACATACGCCTCCTGGAGTTTCTCTTCGGAAAGCGCCATAATCTGGTCCATGGTCTTGCAGCCGGTGTACTCGAGCAGTGCCTTCGTCTTGCCCTGCGCGGCTTCGCAGTTCACCGGGAAAGCCAGGGTGGTGGAGCCGCTCTGGGCGATGACCTTCTGGAAGTACCGGTTCGCCTCCTTCATGACGGGCAGGATGGAGACGGAGCCGCCGCCGGCGCTTTGGCCGAAGATGGTCACGTTATCCGGGTCTCCGCCGAAAGCGGCGATGTTCTCGTGCACCCACCGGAGCGCCATGGCCTGGTCCAGCAGGCCGTTGCAGGGCGCCGTCTTGAAGGCTTCGCCGCCGGGTACCGACGAGAAGTCCATGAAGCCGTACATGTTTATGCGGTAGTTGATGTTTACCAGGATGATGTCACTCTGCTTTTGGACCAGGTTGGCTCCGCTATAGGAGGCCTGGGAGCCCGATCCGGCGACGTATGCTCCGCCGTGGATCCAGACCATCACCGGCTTTTTCTGGGTCTTGTCGTCGGCGTTGACCCAGATGTTCAGGTAGAGGCAGTCCTCGGAGGCCAGCTTCTGAATGCAATCCCCCTGGCTGTGTGCGCCGAAACAGCACTTCCCGTAGTACTTGGCTTCGAAGATCCTCTCGCCCGCATCCACGTACTCCGGTGCCTTGAATCGGCGCTCGCCTACGGGCGTCTTCGCATAGGGGATGCCCAGCCAAGAGGCAACCCCGTTCTCCTCGGTTCCTACAAAGGTGCCGTTCACGCACTTCACGGCATGGGCCTTGTCATACTCTCCCTTGATTTCGCTGTTTAAAAAATCGTACTGCTCTAATTTGATTAAATCCTTGAATGCTCTTTTCATATCACTCTTTTGATTTCCTATTATTATTACTTAACAGACTCTCTTGGACGAGCCGTTTCCCAGGCGCTCGGCCCAGGACATCATGAGGTCCTCTCGCCTGCCGAAAATATCCTTCTGCATGCCGATGACATCGTCGAAGACCATCGTCTGGCGGTCGTCTCCCGAGAACTTCTTCCATTGGTATTTGTCGGTGGAGGGGTTGCCCGTGCGGGCAAAATTGGTCCACATCTCCTTTACGACGTGGCGGAACTCGCAATCTTCGGTGCAGACAATCTCTCCGCTCCCCATCGGGTCCGCTGTAGGATTGTCGAACAGGTATGGGATCTCGGCCGCATGGATCGCACCAAGGTAGGGGGTTGTCACCGGCTTATTGACAAAGTACATGTAGGTGTTGCCGCCGGCCGCAGCGTGCCGGATGGCCATATCGGTGTTACCGGCGCGGAAGTTGATGTCGTTGCAGTATTGCTCCAGCCGGCTTCCCTCGCTTTCGTTAGCGAGCGTATCCATGAACTTGTCGTACATGGCCTTCTCCTCCCCGTTAAGTAGCGCACGGTCTCTCTTTGCAATCCACTTCAGTGTGTTCAAGAAGCCTTCTTCGCCGCCCTCGGTGGGAACGAAGTAGCGGATTTCATCATGGTTGGACCCGATGATCAAGTCCAGCTTAGCCCTCTTCTCATCTCCCCACATCTTGTACAGGTCCTCTCTATCCTCGGGCAGGGTGACGCCGTCCAGGAGCGGGAAGTTGGCCGTTCCCAGAAGGCAGTTCTTGTCAATCATGGTAGCCTTCAGATAAGCGTCTACAAGCTGCTCGGTAGTGAGTTCCATCAGCTCGTCCATACTCTGGCAGCCCGTTGCGGTGAGGAAGTTCTGCGTGACGTGGATGCCATGCTCCATAGTGTCTGTGTAGGCGATGTTGGCGCTCTGAGCAATACATCTTTTGAAGAGCCCCTCGCTTCCTTCGATGAGCGGGAGGAACGTAACGCTGGCCGATCCGGCCGACTCGCCGAAAATGGTCACGTTGTCCGGATCACCGCCGAACCCGGCGATGTTTTTCTGTATCCACCTCAGGGCCTCAATCTGGTCCAGCAAGCCCAGGTTGCCAGCCTCCTTGAAGTTCTCTCCGCCGGGAACACGTTCAAAGTTCATGAATCCCATGAAGCCCACCCGGTAGTCGATGGACACGAACAGGATGTCGGGGTACTGCTTGGCGATGCTGGTCAGGTTGTACAGGGGCGAAGTCTGGGATTCGGCGCAGAACCCGCCGCCATGAATCCACACCATGACCGGCTTCTTCGTGTCCTTGCAGCGGGTATTGCGGTATACGTTCAGCACCAGGCAGTCCTCGCCGAACTCCGCCGCTCCCATAGTGTCGTTGAAAAATGAGATAGCAACATGGCCGGGATTGATTGCCTCGTACACGCCGTCATCGTCGGCAGCGGGCAGGGCCTTCTGCCAACGAAGCTTCCCCAGCGGCTGCGTTGCATAGGGGATGCCCTTCCAGATGATCAGTTCGTCTGTCTCCTTGCCGACGAAGGTACCGTTGTTGCATCTTACCGCCAGAGATTTGTCGTAATTTCCTTCTGCTTTTCTCATTGTTTTGGTCTCCTATTATTAATATTATTAATTTGTGGTATAGTATTAAAATTCATTGTTAAGTTACTCATTTTTCCATGAAAGCGCAAGATGAAAAAGGTCCCGGGATATAAGTTTTGTAAATCCCGAAACCTTTTTGTAAAATCTGAGAGTGAACTGACAGGAAAACTACTCTGCCACGCTGTGCATCCACTGTGTAACGGTCATCCCCATATTCTGCTTAAAGGTGCTACTGAAGGTGCTATAGCTGTGGAAACCGCTCTGGAAAGCCAGTTGCTGGGCGGTAAAGATACGCTGGTCAGCCACGGCCTCATGGTACAGACGGACAAAATGATTCACGCGAAGGCCATTGATGTAGGCGTTATACGTGATGCCCTGTTGAGCAAAGTACTGGCCAAGATAGGTCCGGTTCGTGCCGATGGCGTGGGCCAGTTGGGTAAGGGTGAGGTCGTTCTGCAGATAGAGCTGGCCGTTCTCGCAGCGCTTTTTGAGCAGGGGGCCGATGCTGGCGGGAATGGCCGGCATCTCTGCCGCCGTCGAGGAGGTGTTTTCGCTCAGCTGTTGCAAGGTTTCCACCCGCCACAGGAGAAAACAGATAAGTATGGCGGTAATCACCTGCATGGCGTATTGGTAAACAGGGCCTTTGCCGGTAAACGCATAGATGCCGAACGTCAACAGGATGATAGCCAGCACCAGGAAACTCTGCCACACTTCCTTGTGTTCCAGGTCGGCATAGTTGTCCCGCAGCCATCTGCCGTATTGCTTCAGTGCGCGTATCATATAGATGAATAAGCCCACGCACATCATCAGGGCATAGACATATAAAACTGGCAACAAGGCATAGCTGAGGGTGACAACGCCATACACACCTCCTGCAACAACGGGTGCTATCATCACGGCAACGGGCCACAGGGGTCTCCTGCGGTCTTGCAGCATGGTGATGAAGACGATGATGGCCACGGGTAACAATGTCATGCTGTCAAGCAACCCGCCCACAAGGTCGACCATCTTGATATCCTCGCTTGAGGTGAGGAAGACGATGGGCAAATACCATATATGACTCATGGCTAAGATTGCTAACAACGCTACACTCCAGTGGCGTAGGCGTACGGGCGGAGTGATATCAGGAGCAAAGGCGTTGCCCCGGCGTAGCAGCAGATAACAGCAAGCCATCAAGGCCATCACTGTCACTCCGCCATAAATCAATATATAGAAGACATCTTCCCGAATTTGGTCGTACATAATCGATTATAAATTGTCGGCCCTTTTGTCTTGATATCGAGAAATCAGATAGGAAACAGAGAGCAGGACGGTTATCAGCAAGATGACCATGGCAAGAAGCCACGGACCTGCCGCAATGGCAGTATCCTTTCTGTCGTCTTCACCGAACAGGAAGGCGGCCGCCAGGAGTGGCAAAATCATCAGCATGGATGTGAGAGCAGTGACGCCAAGGCGCCATAGCGTACCCCACCAGCCGTAACCGAAGAGCTGGTGATAGGTAATGAGCATGAAGATGGCGCCGGCAACAAAGGCAATCCTGCCGTTCCAGTAGTTAAGAAACCACAGGAGGAGGCTTTGGGTGCTCAAGAAGACTTGCAGGAAAATACTCTCCGGCAACGTATGGCGGGGATAGCCGGGGGCGAAGCGGAACACGACCCATGTTGGCAAAATAAAGAAGGACTGCAACAGAAGTTTGCCCCAGTTTCTATGGTCGTTGAACCACTGAATGATGTTGTCTACCTCCGGAATATCGAAATGCCAGGACAGGACCTCGTTCTGCAGATGAAAGACAGACTCCACGATGACCGTGAACAGGCTCACGATGACCAGCATCTTCACCGGCGGGTACGACACCTGCCGACGACCGCTGATATAGTCGCGAATCAGGTAGCCGGGGCGAAGCAGCAACTGAACGAGCGTGGCACCCAGCGAACGGGAGTCCATCCCCCATAGAATGGCAACGCTCTCCTGGACCGACTTCCACGTCACGCGTCCCACCCCGGCACGCTGCCCGCATCGCGGACAGAAGTTGTCGGCAAACTCAGTTCCGCAATTCTGGCAACGCTGGACGGTATCCGGATGGCGGTTGACATAATGCGGCCCCTCCTGCTGCCAACGGCGGAAACGGTGATAATGGTCTATCAACGGCTCTTTCATCAGTTATACCCATTCACCGCCGACCATCGTACGCAACACCCGGACATCGGCAATATTCTGGGGATCGCAGGTAGTGATGTCATCTTCCAGCACAACCAGATCGGCTTCTTTGCCCACGGTAATGCTGCCCAGACGGTCTTCGCACCGCAGCTGATAAGCTTCGTTCAGGGTGGTGGCTTCAATCATCTGTTCCACAGTAACCCGTTCGGCGGGCCAATGCAGGGTGTCAGGCTGGCCGGGCACATGGCGGGTAACGCCTTTCTGGATGCCCGTGAGCGGATAGGCCGGATTCTCCACGGGATAGTCGCTGGCCGATGTGACCACGACGCCGGCGCCGAAGAAGGATTTCATGGGCAATTGGGCCTCGGTACGTTCCTTACCCAAAACCGCCTCCATGATATCCAAGTAGCCTTTATCCATCCCAAACCAGTGCGGATCCGTCACGGCCACAACGCCCAGCTTGGCCATGCGCGGGATGTCGACGGGATCCACCAGCTGCAGATGGGTAACAGCGTCCCGGTAATCGTGCGGTCCGGTCTGCGCCAGAGCCTTCTCAATGGCATCCAGCGTGAAAGCCAGCGCTCCGTCGGCCATGGTATGGACATGCACGGTGAAGCCCAGTTCGTGGGATCTTCTGAACACGGCCGTGAGGGTTTCCAGGTCCATGCGAAGCTGCCCGCGGTACTGGTGTTCCTGGGACCAGGGATCGCTGTAAGGCTCTTTCACATAGGCAGTTGCCGGCGGCGTGCCGATGGTTCCATCCACCTGGACTTTGATATTAGTAAGCTGGAACATGGGTCCCCAGGTACGCTCCCGGAGCTGCGCCGCATGTTCTATTTCGGCCATGGTATCATGTCCCTGGGCCTGGAAAACCTGGTAAGCGGCGAAGATGTGCATATGCAATTTCCCTTCCAGGTCCAGCTGATGACAGGCCTCGGCCGCGTTGTCCGTAGAGTCCCAGTTGATGATGGGATCCAGAATCAGGGTCTCTCCGTGGGCCAGGTATTCTTTCTGGAAATACAGGACAGCCTCCTTGTACTGCTCTACGGAAAAGACGGTGAGCGGTTTTAGCAGATCCATGGCGCCTTCGCGGAAACAGCCCGTGGGATTACCTTCTTTGTCCCGGACAATAATGCCATCGCTCACATCCGGCGTGTTTTTGTCAATGCCCAGCCGATCCATGGCGGAATGGTTCACCCAGTAGGAATGGTGACCGATGTCGGCCAGGACGATGGGCCTTTCCGTGAGGCCCTCCAGCATATCGGCGGTCAACTCATCCGAGGGCATGAAACCTGCGCCCTGGATAACCTCCAACTCCGGATGCTTGTGGGCAAACTCACTGATGGTTTTCAAATGCTCTTCCAGGCTTCCATAAAGGTTCAGGTGCACCGTGAACAGCGTCTCGGTGGCTCCTGGAGCGATATGGCCATGGCCTTCGCCAAAGCCCGGCAGGATAATGCCACCCTCCTGCCGCAGCACTTCCGTGCCCGGTCCGATATACTCATTTACGCCGGCTTCATCGCCAACATAGATAAACTTGCCGCCGGCAATGGCTGCTGCTTCGGCCTTGGGTTGGTTCTTATCTACAGTGTAGATATTACCCAAGATAACTTTTTCTGCTTTTTTTGTCATATTAAAATAAGTATAACGGTTATTCCTTAATCAGGCACTGGCCGGTCATTTCCACGGGTTGTTCCAGGCCCATAATGCGGAGGATGGAAGGGGCCACGTCGGCCAGAACTCCGTCCTGCACGGTCGCGTTCTTTTTCTCCGTAACGTATATGAAAGGAACAGGGTTTGTGGAGTGGGTTGTATTGGGCGTTCCGTCGTCATTGAGGGCGTGGTCGGCATTTCCGTGATCGGCTGTGATAATGGTTTCATAACCCATCTTCCTAGCGGTTTCCACCACCTCATTCAGGCAGTCATCAATCACCTTCACGGCCAATCCGATGGCGGCATAGACGCCCGTGTGGCCCACCATATCGGCGTTGGCAAAATTCACCACAATCCAATCGTATTTGTCTGTTTTGAGTGCCTCTACCAGTTTGTTCTTCACCTCGTAGGCCGACATCTCGGGCTGCAGGTCATAGGTAGCTACCGCGGGCGATGTCACCAGAATGCGGTCTTCGCCCGGGAATGGTTCCTCGCGTCCACCGTTGATAAAGGAGGTCACGTGGGCGTATTTCTCGGTCTCGGCAATGTGCAACTGCTTCAGGCCTTTGCTGGCGATGTATTCGCCCAGGGTGTTATTCAAGTTGTCCTTAGGGAAAATGACGTGAACACCTGTGAAGGTATCATCATACGGCGTCATGCAGTAGTACTGGAGGTTGGGAATGGTTGTCATGCCCTCCTCCGGCATGTCCTGCTGAGTGAGCACCACGGTGAGCTCCTTGGCGCGGTCGCTGCGGAAGTTGAAGAAGATGACAACGTCACCCTCCTTGATGCGACCGTCGATGTTGCCGTTGACCAGCGGCTCCATGAACTCGTCGGTGTTCTTGTGCTCCTCGGTATGGCTGTCGTAGCACGACTGTACGCCCGCCACCATGTCGTCCACCTCGCGGCCCTTGCCGTCAACAATCAAGTCGTAGGCCAGCTTGATGCGGTCCCAGTGCTTGTCGCGGTCCATGGCGTAATATCGGCCGATAACGGTGGCCACCACGCCGGTGCCGGCAGTATGCATATGCTGCTGAAGGTCGCTGATGAACCCCTTGCCTGCCATAGGGTCGGTGTCGCGGCCGTCCATGAAGCAGTGCACGTAGCAGTTGGAGATACCGTACTGGGCGGCAATATCGATAAGCTTCTTGAGGTGGCCCAGCGACGAGTGAACGCCGCCGGTGGACGTGAGGCCCATCAGGTGAAGGCTCTTGCCGCTGGACTTGGCATAGCTGAAGGCCGACTTGATCTCCGGGTTCTCCAGGATGGAGTTATCGGCACAGGCGTGGTTAATCTTCACCAGGTCCTGATAGACGATGCGCCCGGCGCCGATGTTCAGGTGCCCCGTCTCGGAGTTCCCCATCTGTCCTTCCGGAAGGCCCACATACTCGCCGGAAGCTTGCAACTGGGAGTGAGGATAGTTTGCGGTCAGGTGGTCCAGGTAAGGCGTGGCCGTCTGTGAAATCACATCGTCCTCGCCCTTGTCACCGATTCCCCAACCATCCAGAATGATCAAAAGCGCTTTCTTGCCGGCATCGTCGGGGGCATCTCCGTTGCCCTTAGTGCACGCCGAAAACACACCCACGCTGCAAACGAGGGTTGCAGTAATGATACTTGTACTCAAACGGGCTTTCACTGACAGGAATTCAAAAATTACTTAATCATCTCGTCGGCAGGGATTTCCTTGTACTCATCTGCTATGAGGTCATAACATTTAGGAAGTGTTTTGTCTTTTTCGCACGATGTGAGCATAGCCATTGAACTGCAGATAAAGATGGTGGAAATCATCATTCTTTTCATAATAATTAGATTAGATTGATTCCACAAATATCACTTTCATGCTGGCTATCCTGGCGGCCCGAATCTTATCGTTCTTATAATCTCCGAATTCTATGAACAGATACCTGACCAGGGCATCCGCAAAGAGCCAGAACAATACATAGAAAAACTCAAGGGGAACTTCATCCACAAACTGTCTGATGGCGCCAAGCAATACTCCCGATCCCACGGTTCCCGCAACCATCCACCAGAACACTTTCCGGTGATGACTGTTATCCGCCTCTGTTTTCCCCAACAGATAATCGGCATCCGAAATGACGGCCTCCGTAATCATTTCCTTCTCTTCTTCGGTAAATTTGGGGCCGTGTATCTCGAGCACCAGGGGATACTCCTGCGGAATGCAGTCTACAAAACTCAGAAGTTCATCTTTAAATTCCCCGTTCAAGGACTCTATGCCCTTGACGCTGAATTTACTGAGGATATCGTCAAGTCCTTCAACCTTGCAGGAAAGATAAGCCGTCCCGTCTCTGATTACATCCTTGTTCAGTCTGTTAATCAGCTGGGACTTTTTCTTATAATACTCTTCCCGTTTATCTGTTTTCATTCCAATCATATGGCTTATACACAAACGGACTCTCGCTCACGGGGCTCAGAAGAATCAGTACTTTTTTCATTTGTTATCGTTCTCTAAAATCTTTCAATCCAGATATTGCCCTTACTCGCGTGCGGCGATGATGTCCAGAAGGTAGTGAGGGGTAAAGTAATGGTCCATAAACTGGTAGTAGCCCAGCAGAGGAAGGACGGCCTTATACTGCTCGGCCAGAAGGCCCTTCTTGATACGCAGGTCACCCGGCCCGGCAATGTCCATGACGTTCGGCTCACCGGCCGAGTACGCCTTCCATTCCACCTTGTCTGTGGACGGGTTGCCGCAGCGCGCAAAATTGGTCCACATCTGCTGAACGGTCGTAAAAATCTCATCGGAGATGTTGGTGCCGTTAAAGGAGCTGTTCGTCCCGAAGCCGCGCATATTGAACACGAACATGAGTTCCACGGAATGGGCTGCGCCAATCTCCGGATTGCTGCCCGGGTAAGACCAGTAGTAGCAGAACGTCTTGTTGAACGCACTCTGCACGTCGAGTTGCTGGAGCATGGGGACCCTGAACATGAGATCATTGATGAACTCCGTCTCGACAAGTCCCGGCTCCGGGGTCCTGCAGACCCGCCAGAATTCCTCGTAATACTTCTTGTCCTCTTCCTTCAGGCACTGGGCAGCGTCTCCCACGGCGCGTGTAGCGAACAGCTTTTGCTCTTCCATGCTAAGCATCGCGCCCTCACCCATGAACAGCCTGGCCTCGTCGGCCGTGCTGCCTGCCATGATGGATATGTGCTTTGCGTAGCCTTTCTTGTACAGCTCGATGGGCGCCTCGGGGAGCACCTCGGTTCCGTAGTAGGGACAGGATGTGAACTTGCCCACTGCCTCGACATACGCCTTCTGGAGCTCCTCTTCACTCAGCGCCATAATCTCGTCCATCGTCTTGCAGCCGGTGTACTCGAGCAGCGCCTTGGTCTTGCCCTGTGCGGACGCGCAGCTGACCGGGAAGGCCAGGGTGGTGGATCCGCTCTGGGCGATGACCTTCTGGAAATAGCGGTTCGCCTGCTTCATGACGGGCAGGATGGAGACCGAGCCGCCGCCGGCGCTTTGTCCGAAGATGGTCACGTTGTCCGGATCTCCGCCGAAAGCGGCGATGTTCTCGTGCACCCACCGGAGCGCCATGGCCTGGTCCAGCAGGCCGTTGCAGGGCGCTGTCTTGAAGGCATCTCCGCCGGGAACCAACGAGAAGTCCATAAAGCCGTACATGTTCAGGCGGTAGTTGATATTCACAAGAATGATGTCACTATGCTCCTGGACGAGGTTTGCTCCACTGTAGGAGGCCTCCGAACCCGAACCGACAACGTACGCCCCGCCGTGGATCCAGACCATTACCGGTTTTTTCGCCGTCTTGTCGTCGGCGTTGAGCCAGATGTTCAGGTATAGGCAGTCCTCGGACATCAGCTTCTGAACGCAATCCGGGTAGCCGAGGGAGCCGAAAGCGCCCTTTCCGTAGTACTTGGCCTCGAAGACACGGTCGCATGCGTCCACGTACTCCGGCGCCTTGAAGCGGCGCTCGCCCACGGGCGCCTTTGCGTAGGGGATGCCCAGCCACGACGCCACCCCGTGTTCCTCGTTTCCCACGAAGGTGCCATTCACGCACTTCACAGCGTGGGCCTTGTCATATTCTCCCGTGATTTCGCTGTTCAGGTACTCGTAATGCTCGAAACGGACTAAATCCTTGAATTCTCTTTTCATATTACTCTTCTTCAGTGATGGTTAAACTATCATCAAGCTTATCTATCTCAAAACAATACGGAAACCTAAAGTTGCGTCGCGGCCGTTGTGCTCTTTCTCGCGTCCGTGGTAGGAAGATGTGCACGTGTAGGGTTCGCTGCTGTAGCAGCCGCCGCAGCCTGCAATCTTTTCACCAGTCACGGGACCGGCATAGTCGGTGCCCTGGTCGGCAGGGAGGTCGGCCAGATCGGCATACCAGTCGTTGCAATATTCCCACACGTTGCCGCTCATGTCGTAGAGGCCCAGTTCGTTGGGCTGTCTAGAGGCCACAAAGTGGGAGGTTCCTCCGCCGTTGTCGGCATACCAGGCCACATCGCTTATGGTGTTGGAACCGGCATAGGTATAGCCCTGCGACTTGCGTCCGCCGCTGGCGGCATAGTGCCATTCGGCCTCGGTGGCCAGGGCAAACTGCATTCCGGCGGGCAGTTGGTCGGCACACATCGCGTTTAACTTCTCAAGGAAGCCGCCGCTGCCCGTGATGTCCTCATAGTTAACCATCGTAACGGGATAGAGACCCTCGCTCTCGCTTTGACCCTGGGGTGTGGATCCCATGACGGTTTCCCATATGTAGTTCATCGTTTCGGTCTGGCAGATATAGAAATCGGAAAGCGTTCCGCTGAAGGTCTTCTGCTCGCTGACGCGCTCGTAAACCAGTTCGTAGCCTCCGCCCTTCACTTCAACCATCGGGAGGAAGTAGCCCACAGTACCGTTGTTCACGGAGATGGAAAGAAGGTTGTCGGGCTGAGCGGGTTCCACAAGTTTTTCTTCGGCGAAGTCATCCACGAGGACCAGCCGCAAGCCGCGG
>Ga0265299_10005013_pt1 | contig 12386 bp, 19 predicted proteins | sample AusTroGonzalo_MG_4_FD_193485 | JGI IMG/M metagenome (GOLD analysis project Ga0265299, IMG submission 193485) | Bovine rumen microbial communities from tropical cattle in Woodstock, Queensland, Australia - Gonzalo_02 | ecosystem: Host-associated > Mammals > Digestive system > Stomach > Rumen ...
CGTAGCAATTATCTGTTCACCCGACTGCACCACGCTAATAACGCTATTTGCCATGGTTAACTCCTTTCATTTTTTCCTTATAGTAATCTATGTTTACCTTATTAACGCTGGCCCAATGCACAAAGGCATCCCAGGCTTCACCATTGCCGTCAAGCTCCATAAAGTAGCGTTGGGCGGTTTTTAAAATGGTGTCCCGGTTTTGTGGCTGCATGATCATAAGGAAAAACAGCTGGAGCCGGGTTTGGGCCAGCTCCGTCCTGTTTGCTTTTTCGGTGGCGTTATCTACCTTTTTTTCAATGCGATCTAATTGCGCCTTGTAGCGGTCATTTTTGCTATCATGGCGGGAAATTAGAAATTGTGCAAAGCCTAGTAAGCTACCCCCACCGAGTAAGCCTACTACTAGCGATACGCCAATGTCCATTAGTTTAGTTTCCTCCAGGTGACACCCGAAGTGCCGCCATCGGTAATGTTAGGCAAAAAGGCCTTCCATGTGGCGGCGTTAGTGCCTTGAATGCCGACACCCGTTGTGTACTGTTGCACATTATTGACCTTTGCAGATAGGAAGTAATCGTGGTTGCCAGAGCCGTACTTTGAACCTGCTTTTGGTAGCTGGATTATATCCGTGGATTTAGTACCGACATTTACATTTGAGCGGAAGCGTTCACAGTTGTAAAGGAAGCCTGCGCCAATAGATGTTAGGCTATTCATAGAACCGATGTTGATGGTATTTGAAAAACCTGCAAAGTTAGCCAGGAAGCCCTCACCAATTTTAGTTAGGTTTGTTGGGAAGTAGATTAATGTGATATTACCAAAGCAGTCTGCCATAAAATCGTCACCAATTTCGGTAATATGGTTTGGTATTGTAATCCAAGCAGTTGAAGAACCAGCGTTAATCGTTGGCTTATAGTTCACTAGACCATTCATATAATTATCTGGCACTTTTGTGACACCTGTCGGAAATACTGGTAGCTGTGCATAACTTACGCAATTATTTATAAAGTAAGTGCCTAGGGAAGTAACCGTTGCAGGAATGTCAATCGTATTATTGAACATACCGCAATCCTCTAGGAAGTGGTTACCAATGGACACCACGCCAGTTGGGATTACTATGTGCGAATCAAACCCTGCACAATTTGCTAGGAAGTAGTCACCAATAGCACTAATTGAAGTAGAGGCTAGCACAATATCGGCAAGTGTCGGCTCATCATAAAGGAAGTAGTTACCAATGTTACCAGTAAAATCTGTACCAACCCTTGCGCTTAATACCTTACCGTGTGGGATTGAAGTTCCATCGGCAAGTGTATATGCAGTCTTGGTGTTGTCGTAACATAACGCATTTACATCCGAGGCAGCAGTAAACGCAGCGGAATGTAGCGTAGCAAGGTCAGGAGTTGCGCTAACGAAAATAAGAATATGTGCGCCAGGTTCGAGACCGCTCTCGTAAAGACCAATATCTGCAAGCACCACATTTGTTTTTGTGCCAGTAGCTGGGTCTTTGTAGCTCCAGGTTGATGTTGATGTATCATAGTCAATTTCAATTACATAAACACCATAATTGGCAAAGCCTACGCTGGCTACCCAGTTATTTATGGTAGTATAAGCGTTAATGCCGAAGTTGCCAGTCGAGCTACCATAAAAGCCGACCTTGGCTACGCTTGTAGTAACACTTGTAACCCATTCCACCGACCCATAATCTGCACCACCAGTAGGGATTGTGCCAATGGCTGTGGCTAGCCCACTCAAGCCAGTTGTGCTTGCTGTACCACCTTTGGTAGTCACGGCATTGTTAGCTGCCGTGAGGTTGGTTTGTAGGGCTGTAATTTCACTTGCGATAGACATAATTACTCCTCCCCATTGTTAATGGTGTGCAATGCAGTTTCCACATTTCCAATAATATCAGTAACCGCTTTTTGGCTCATAACTGCGGTAGTAGATGAACCAGTTGACTGCGATACGGTTGGTACTAGCGGAATGTTAGTATCGCCCGTCATAGCGGCATTGTTATACTTTGGCCGGTTAGTTAGCTGGTTAAAATTTGAAGTACCGCCGCCACCGCCACCACTTGTAGCGATTGCGTTTAGGTATTCTTCTTCACGGCTTGCCGGTGTAGGCAGTGTGTCCACAGCCATGCCAGCCGCCTTGGCAAGGTAGGTTTCTTTCCTGCTTGCCGGGTTTGGTAAATTATCCATTATTGCCTCCTGCTTGTTCATTATTAGCACCACCAATTACAAAAAAGCTACCAATAAAAAGCCGGTTAGGGTTTAGGCCCGTAGCCGTGTCCACTTCTACCACATCGCAAAAATACTCCTGCGTAGGATCAAGGTAGCTATCATCCGGGGTTAGTGTAAATACCGCCCGGCCTGGTTCACTAGCACTGGTGGTAGTGGTCTTTTTAAATACGGCCGTACTATCATCGCCCACATCATCCCATGGCTTTGTTTTGGCCGTTAAGTATAGTGTTTTACCGGTTTTATTAATCCAGTTGCCGGCCTCGTCTTTAAATTCAAAAATAACTTTATTAACGCAGCCCCGGTTTATTGGCGCAATAGTAACTGGACGTAAGCCACCAGCCATTATTTCCCCCCACAAGTTCGTTTTTTACGCTTTGGCATGATAGGTATCCTATCGCACCGCCATTTGATTTAATTATACCACAAAAAGCCTCCCCATATTAAATGGGGAGGGCCTCCTTCATTCCTTTTTGCGTGTGGCACTTACATCCACTGTACCAGTAGGGCTATATTTGTAGCATGCCTGCAATACAAACTCGATCCAGGGCTCACGCACATCAATTGTGCCATACACGTATGTCTTGACGACCAAATTAGAAACATTAAATTTATAGCGTTTTACTTCATCGTACAAAGCCTGGCTATCCACCTGGCCCGGTATTGTAATAAAAACGTCCAGTTTAGTCGACATAAGCTGCACCCCCTTTCAATAACCATTTTACCACCAAAAAACCGCCTCGCAATTGGTAACGGTTTTTTGGTCATTTTTGGATATATTCTTTGGAAATTGAATATAGCTTTATTATAGCACAAAATAACACCCCTAAGGGCGTTACTTTGCTTCATAGATACAAGCGGCGAAAACCGCAACAGCCTCCACCACTATTATACCACAAAAAGAACCCCCGAAGAGGTTCTTGCCCCAGTACGTACCTAGGGACTACCGTTGTGGGCTCAGTCCTACGGTTATAAGGACTGCCGGTCCTCTGCCCGCCGGCCAGGAAGCTTACATCCCACAGTAAGCAATTCTATTATACCATAAAAGGCCGCCGGCGTGAGCCAAGCGGCCTGGGAAAGCCCCAGACGGGGCAATATAATTGTATCACATTTTTATAAATCTACGCTAGTAACAGTTGCAATACCAAATACCAAGCCCAAGCGGTTCCACATTTCCTGTGGTGCATCCTCGCCAAGTACAGCATACATTGGGTAGTCAAATTGCAACATGATCCTAGCAGGTATGCGTGGGTCCACCATTAGCTGCACATAATAGCCCTTTTCAGTTTCGCCTTCAACCATTACTGGGTGCGGCTCAGCGTCATCCGGTAGCAATGTAATTGCTTCTAGCTGTGTGCGGTAATCGCTAATCTGTTCATTTACTAATGCAATGGCCTGCTTTTGGGTCATTTTATAGTTTTTACTGGTTGTCGTTTTTTCCATAATTACTCCTTTTCAAATTTATTGTAGCTTTTCCTTGATGGTATAATAAATACCACCAATAATTATAATTACTAAATATAGTGCTAGGCCTGCGGCGGCACAAATGGCCGCAGATCCTAGGCCACGCCAAAACGCCTCCGGCAATTCAAAGCCCATATTCATGTGTATGATCGTGGCAATTAAAGTTACTGTTAACATTACTTGTCTCCTTTCTTTACGTCCCAATAGCCAGCCTTTGCGAGCTTCGCAGCGTACTGGTAGGCTTCGGAGCTTACCTGGCCCCATTCGGACTTCTCGTCCTTACCGCCGGTTACCCAGACGGCATAAATTCTTTTACTCATCTTATATTCCCTTTCGATGATTAATTGTTAATACTTTAATTATAGCACAAAGTGCTTATTTTGTCAATACTTTTATGGTTATTTTACCTCTATTTTTGCCAGCAAAAAACCACCTTTTTTGGGTGGTTTCCTGTAAATATATCTTTGTAGCAAATTAGTAGTTGTGTGTTACTTATTGCTATATATATTATAGCACAATCCGGGCCTAACGGGCGGTCTAATTCTAGCCCGAAGCTAACGCCGCCCTTGGCCGCCTAGGCAATTTAATTATACCAAAAAACCGCTGCATGCAAGCGGTTTTCTGTTGTCTAGACATCGGCCCGACAGGGGCTGTCTAGACTATACCTCGTATTGGCCTAAAGGTCAAACTAGGAGCTTTGGGAGCTGCCATCTACAACAGCGGCAACGCCTTTTTTCTTTGCATTAAGGATAAATGATCCGAAAATGAAGCGGCCAAGTAGTAATGCGCCGGAAACAAATTCAGAATCGGTCTTAATGCGGGTTTCGGTAAGCTGGCGTGCGCCAAGCAAAGCGTCACGGTGGACAAGGATAGCCTTAACACCTGCTGGGAAGTAGGTTGTAGGCACCTTGATTACTGGCACGCCATCGAGGGTGCCAACAAAGCCCTTGCCAAGAAGTTTGCCGTTGTATTCGCTAGCTTCTACTTCCTTTACAATTGCAAGTTTAATGCCCTTGTAAAATGCTGGGGTAGCGAAAAGCGCACGGCCTTCGAGTGGGCAGACAGCTTCATCAAGGTAGACACCAAGATCAAGCGTGTCTTCATAAGCATCGGTTGAAGCCGTAACGGTTTGGCCAACAGCAATAGCACCAGCAGCAGCGGTTGCAAGGCGGTCCTTATCAATAAGTGGAATGATCTGCTCATTCATTTCGTACTTCATTACTTCGCCAGCTTTTTTGGCACGCATGCCCTGCTCGAAGTTGCCACGGTCAATAGCAATCTTGAAGCCCTTGTCTTTGGTAAGGGTGTAGGTTGCAATTGTGTCCTGGAGCTCGGCATTGCCACCAAAGCGGTCGCCGGTTGAAGTGCGGGAATAATCGGTTGGGGCTACGGTTGTAACGGTGTAAACCTTAACAGTTTCAACGCCATCAAAATCGTACTTTTTGTTAATCCAGTTATCAGTATATGAACCATGGGTCCAAATCTGATCCAATGCGCCGGAATATTTCTCGGCCAAATTTACAGTCATAATAATCCTCCTAAAAGGGTTTAAAGGTTAAATTGTATTAACCAAACAAACCTGCCAAGAATTCATCGTCCGCCTGTTTAGGCTGGGTAAACTGTGTTGAATTCGTAGCCGCAGATGGGCCACCTTTTGGGGCCTGTTTGGCTGCGATTTCATTTTGCATAGCGGTTTTTAATTCCTGTTTAATTGCATCAGCTTTAAAGCTATCGCCACCTACGGAATTATAAACCTCGTCAAGCGAAAGCACGCCCTGTTCTAGCAAAAAGTATTTTGTTAGCGGTTTGCCTTCCGGGGTCATTTGTCGTACGCCATTTGCAATAAGTGGCTGCGCCAAATAATCCACCATTTTTTGCTCGACTTCCGGTGATAGGTTTTTGGCTGCTTTCCATTCACGTGCAGCTTGTATTTGCCTTTCGGCTTGCAGCTGGCGTTCAATGTTAGCTATGCGTTGTAGTGGGGTGCCGGCCGGTTCGGGTTGCCTACTTAAATCAGCAATTTGCCGTTCTAGCTGCGCCTTTTCCTGCGCCTTTTTGCCGTAATCCTTTTCCACGTTGCGGTACATTTCGGCGACTTTGCGGAGGGCATCCGGGTCGTCTAATTTAACACCTTTTTTCGCCAAGAATTGTTCTATTTCATCGCCGGCTTCAGGCTCGTTTGCGTTATTATTTGTCGGGTCTGCCGTTGGTGTAGTAGCCTCTTCTTGGCTAGTGGGCTGTTCTTTGGCTTCCTCGACTGCTGGACTGGCTTCGTTTGGGGTTTGGTCATCCGCAAAATCTGACTCCTCAAACAAAACGGGTTCGTTTACAGTTTCTACCATAAACAATTATCTCCTTTATATGTTAATGATTCGCTGTGGGGTTACCCCCACCAGTCCAGCTCCTCTTATAAATGGTGGTGCGGCACATCAAATGCTTTAATTATATGCTGCGAGAAGCTGGGTTGGTGGCTACTTACAACCCTAGTAGATCATTTTTGTACTGCTGCGGTATCCTCCTTTTTGCTAGCTTCGTGTGCGGCCAAAATGCCGGTTTCAATATCGTCAATTACCAAACCAATACCTGCTGCACGACCAGCCATGCCCATAACCTTTTCGGCCGTGTCCTGGGTAAGCGCACTGTTAGTGTGCGATTCCTTTAGCCTTCTTAATTTAGCCAAGTAAGCCTGGCCAAGATCAGTATTCCAAAACTTGGCCCATTCAGCTAACTGCGCTTTGTCCCATGCTTCATCATAGGTATTGTCCATACGGTGCTATCTCCTGTGGCATTTCCGCCGGCGCATTGGCCATGCCTTGCGTTGGTAATTCATTCATAGGTACACTACCGCCCATTTGCATTGGTGCGCCCTGGTCGGCAGGCGTAATAATCTGTTCAATTTCTTCGGCCGTAAGTGCCGGCATAATTTTCTTGTAAAGGATTTGCTTAGCAGCTTGTAGGTTATTTGTCGGGTCCTGTATGATCATTTGATAGGCACTTAGGTAAGCTTCCTGCTGCTGGGCTTCCTCGTACTTCTTTTGAATATCCAAAGTTACCATTGGTGTGTAATCGCCTACAAAGCGGCTCATGTCCACTTCTTCAAACGTTACGCCGGCATCGGTAACCGTACGTACGTATAGGCCTTCCGGTGCATAAAGCTGCAACATTTTGAAAACAATGGTAGCTTCCTGGAAAAAGAAGTCATTAGCAAGCGTTTGGGCTTTTTCGGTAATGCGCTGGTCGGCCTGGCCCATTTGGGCTTTAATTTCCGTGGCCGTAGTTTTATCGGTCATGGACACGCCCTTATTAACTTCGGAAACAGCTACGGCTTCACGCATTTCCGCCTTAATGTTTAGGCGTTCGTTAAATGCGTTAGTAGGCACCTGTGGTGGGTTATTCCATGTTAGTGCGCCTTGCGGCAATGTATAAACCTTACCCGGCGCAGGATCAAGGTCGTTAGCCCAGTTGGCGTACCTAGGGTCTAGGCATTTTTCCGGGAATAGCTGGTACAATACGCTTTCAACGTTAAGCTCGGTTAGATCGTTTAATAATTCCTGCTGGTCCGCAATAATATCTACATCGGAATCGCCATAGGTAAGGCTAATATCTTCGTAATCCCGGCCGTGTGCAAATGGCAAAAAGCCTGCAAGTTCCTCATTAAATTCTGCGTCAAATTCCGGCTTTTCGCCTTGGTATTCGCCAATATCTTGGCCGGTTAATACTAGCTGCATTTGGCGGTCTGCGTTCCAATTTTCTAGGTCGGTTTGGTACTGCAACAATTCCAATTCATACTCGGCTTTTTGGCGTTCAAAATGCGCTTTTTCCAAACGGTAATAAGGGTTTTCACGTTCTTCAATAATGGTGGTGCGGTTAGCAATTACCACTACTTTAGATCGGGTCCAAATTTCAACGCATTCTACGGTGTCCTTATCGCCTGGGGCCGTAGCACCAAGCATTTGGTCCTTTTTAACCTTATCGCTTTCAAAGTCTGTAAGGCTGCCGCTAGGCTCCACCTCGTCCAAATTTTTATAGCGTTTAACTTCCTTTTGTTTTTCGTAATCCCATATTTTTTCATTTTCAAGGGCCTTTTTCGAGGCAAAGTAACGGCGGCCTACATAACGCCAATCCCGGTAGGAATGGCTTTGCGGATCAATAATCATATCACGGATAGGCACTACTTCCTTATGTACGTAGCCACCTTCCTTGTCGTCTTTCCATTCATAATAGCAAGCATAATTACCGGTGATTAAGCCCTGCTTGCCGTTGGCTTTGTTCTTCTGCACCCAGTTGTCTTTACGTGCGAAGTCATCGTAGATTTCATTTAAAACAGCCGTGTCGTCTTCCTGGTCCGGATGGTTTGGTAAATACTTGACGGACGGGTTTGAATTAAATAGTGCCGCCACCATCGTGTTGATTGTAGAATTTACCATTGGCACAAAAGTGCGTATCACGCCAGGGTGTGATACTTTAGTACGTATGTTATGATACAATTTCCAGTTACGCTCCCAGCGTTCGTGGTAGTTTTGCTGCGCATAGGTCCACGAATCGGTAAATTTTTGTAACCACTTTTCGCAGTTTGCGTCTTTTCTAGATTGTTTGCGTTCAGCCATTTGCGGATAGCCTAACGCACCGCCATTTAATATCATTATACCACACCTTTTTTATTTGCGAATACCTGCACGCCTACTTGCGTGGGACAAATGGTAATCGCCACAATATTTACATTTATAAACTTTGCGAGGCTGCGCTTGCCGTGTATATTTAGCCACATGCGCTGCGGTCTTATATGCCGCACGCTTACTTTTGTAGGCCACTTTGCCGGTTTGTTGGCAATATACTTTTTCCGTCATTGTATGTATTTATCCTGCTTTATATCGGCCAGGCACTTAGCCGCCTTTTCGTCCCTGCGCTTTATGCAATACTCGTGCGTTAAGTTTAGATCTAGTAAGTCGGCCATAAAGCGGTACATACTAGATTTCCACTTGCCGCCCTGTGCGTCCATATTGTGTTCGGCCGAACAGGAATTTTTATTGTTTTTATTGTGCATTACTACCGGCTGGTCAAATACCGGCACCCGATAGCTAATAACATCGCATTGCTTTATATGCCGGGCTGCGTCTTCCATTAGCGTATTTTCAGGAAATTGCTGCGTTATTTCGGTGCGGGTGCAAATGGTCCAGCAGGCCACAAATAATGATCTAACCAGCCGGGCCGCATTGCAGTCGTCTAGCATTATAGTAACGTGCTGGTCGCCGTTATACTCGGTTGAAAACGGTAAGCGCACGCAATCCGGGTGGCCTTGGGCTACTATAAAATCGTGCAGCTTTTGTAGCACGTCCGGCGAAATAAACCAATCATCGCTGTCCAAAAATAGTGTGTATTCGCTGCCTTTAAATAGCTGCATGCCTGCATTGCGGGAGCCACCATTCCAACGCTTACTTTTTAATGGCAGCACTATGCCCCGGCTGCCAATTAGATCCTTAGCAATTTTTACCGATTTATCCGTTGAGCAATCGTCCACAAATACCAAATCCCAGTCGGTAAATGTTTGGTTAAGTACACTGTTCAAACATTGCTTTAGCCAAGGCCCGTTATTGTAATTTGGTATTATTATGCGGAAAAAGCTCATTGTGCGTCCTTATGCGTTGCCTGCCACGTAAGGCTGCCTTCACGTGGGAAATTATAGTGTTTTAGCACAATACCGGTAAACACCTTTTTAGGGTTCTTGGTCATTAGCTCCTTTGTAAACCCTACATCCTCATGCCATTTTTTATCCGGCACACGTGTATCGCCAATTAGCCCCCTGCGCATAAATTTTACCGACCCAACGTATAGCTTTTCATTTTCCGGCGTTACATGCCAAACGCTGCCATCGTTAACTTCAAGGTCAAAATAAACCAAATCATTTTCGCCATTTAGCAGCGGCCTAAATTGTTCAAAGTCTTTAATAAACCAATCATCGGCCGAAAGCAATACTACGTATTCGCCAATGGCCCGGCTATACCCAAGGTTTAATGCGCTAGCTACGCCTTTGTTTTCCTGCCAATTTATTATTTCGGAGCTAGGGCTTATTTTGTTGTAATTGTTATCGTACCAAGTTAGTATGCGGGTCCAGCTATTGTCCGTGGAGCCGTCATTAACTACTACCACCTGCACATCGCCAGCCACCGGTATGCTGTTTAGCGCATGATCAACCCATAGTTCGCAGTTATAAACTGGCATTATTACTGTTATTTTTGGCTGTTTCATATACCTCCTTAAAAGCCTGTTTTTTGCGTCTGCCTAAACGCTTCCGGCGTATAGGTTTTAAAGTTAATTTTAGTTTGCACCTCTACATTTTCAGCTTCCGCCATTAGTGCGTATATAAATGCCGAGGAGCTGTGGCTAGCCCAGTCGTGGCACGGTTTATCCTTTAGCAGGCGGTTTTTATCATCGTACTCATAATGGTACGCCCGTAAACATTCCAGCCCACGTTCGCACTTTTTTTCGTCAAACCAGCATTTGCTAAATTTAGGCCGGGCCACCAAGCTAATATCGTCCTGGCCTAGCGTAAACCGGGTTGGCCGCAATACTTCTACGTTGTAAATACCACGGTTATTAAAGAAGTCTACACGGGTTGTACCAGTTTGCAGCTCCCTTGCGTTGGCATCATGTGGCAAAAAGTGCTTATTGTATTGGTATGGCTTATTTTGGATCACACTAATATAGTGGCCCAGGTCTTCGCCAGCACTTTCGTAGTGATCTATAAAATGTATTTCGCCGCCACTTGTAACCTGGAAAAACCAAATGGCCGTAGCGTCCCCAACGCCAAGGTCCCATGCGGTATAAACGCCCAGGCTATCATCGTAGGCTACGGTGCCAATACGGCCTTCCTCACGTGCCTTTGCCAGCTGCTTGCCAAATACCGAACCAGTATTGGCGGTTAGTGGTTTGCCCAGCCACACGTGTTCAAATAGCTCCGGGTTATTAACACGCATTTCCTCACGGTCCAGCCTGGTTTCACCGGATAGCAGCCCTTCAATATCGGTACTGTTAACCTGCTTAACATAGGCCCTGCTAGCGTTTTCCTTAGTAACCCAAACCCACACCGGGTCTTCCTCGGTTAAGCGGTTCATTGTCCAAATTAAAAAGGACCCTGGCTTACGTATAGTAGGGTTTAACACTTGTATGCTTTGCATGGACACCGACTGGGCTTCCTCAACCCAACAAATATCCACGCCTTCGGTTGATTTTACGTCCTGGTCGTTACCATGCAAGCCCTTAAAAATGAATTCTGATCCATTGCGGTTGCGCAGCGTTTCATCTGTAATGGTCCAGCCGGGTAGGTTGTACTTTTTAATGCAGTCCGACAGCAATTTATGCACGGATTCCCTAATGGATTTTTGCACCTCACGGCAGCACAATATACGGGTAGGCTTACTGGTGGCCAACGTTACCAGGAATATGGCCACGGTTGTAGATTTGCCGGACGAACGGCCACCATGGTACAAATAATGCCTCCACTTTTGCGTTGGCTGGAATAGCTCCGCAAATGGTGCCGGTATATCAATATTTACCTCCATGTCTATACCTCCTAAATACTAAATTTTTATTGCTTTTTGTTTTTGTTTAGCCCCATTCAATAACCAGGAATTCGCCTTTTTTTGCTAGATCAAGCGAAGCTTTAAAATCGTCCAATATCAGCTTACTGCCGTAAGGGCTGTATTTATTAAAGTCCTTAATGTATAGCTTTATAAACGTTTTAAAGTCCTCGCCGTCTAGCACGCAGCGGTGTTCGTCATCGTAATCCCAATTGTCCTCAGTGCCTTCCTTTAAATAGCCGTTGTCCCTTAGCCACTGCCAGCTTTTACATTTGTGCAGCTCTTCAGAGCTAATGTAGCCATACAGCTTGCCGCCGCAGTCGCCCGAATATTTCATTTGCCATACTTCCAAACGGTACCCCATTATTTTTCCTCCAAAATTTCAATACTAGCCGGGAAAGTACATGCCCACGGGGCAGCAATAGCAAAACCGGCTGGCCTTGTAACACGTACTTTTTTGCCGCTACCGGCCAATTGCTTAAGCTGGTAGCCGTCCTCTTTGTTAACGCAAAAGCTAGGCTGTTCGTCCATGCCTGCACTTTCCGAAAAGCGTAAATGGCCAACAGTTTTGGCAATGCCATCCTGGGCAGAATAAATGTACCCGGTATAAATATCCTCGCCGGTGTTTATATGTACATGCCCGGATACGACTAGCAGTAAAACCAAAGCCCCCAGTAAAACTACACTAATTTTTGCAACACTGACAAATGGATCATTACCCATTATTTTTCTCCTTTCTTCATGTTATAGATGAATACAAGCAATGCGATAAAACATATAACCAATGCCCAGGTTAGGTTTACTCCAAAGTCAATCATTCTTTACCTCCTAGCAACTCTGGGTTCTCGTGGATATTGCCGATAACCTCAATGTCGTAACAATTATGAATAGGCACACCCAATCTGTCTTGACCATCAGGGTCATCATCAATATAAAACCATCCATCCCCAAACTTGACTTCGCCTTTTGTATCGAGCCTTGCATTTTTGGCTCTATGCCACCTTGCTTTTATAATATCCCCCTCGTATATCTCTATGCCGTTTTTGTCTTTAAGCCCTGTGGATTGTTCCCAAATTAAGTGCCTATCCGGGTGCCATTTTGGTAAACCTTGGAATTC
>Ga0265299_10005021_pt1 | contig 12375 bp, 8 predicted proteins | sample AusTroGonzalo_MG_4_FD_193485 | JGI IMG/M metagenome (GOLD analysis project Ga0265299, IMG submission 193485) | Bovine rumen microbial communities from tropical cattle in Woodstock, Queensland, Australia - Gonzalo_02 | ecosystem: Host-associated > Mammals > Digestive system > Stomach > Rumen ...
TCGTGAAGCCGCTCGGTTCCGGCGGAACGAGTGATCCTCTCGATCAGAGAGCGACCGTCGGCTGGAAAGCGACCAAGACTGCGGAACGTCTTGTCGAGCAGTACATGATCCGCGTGGAATCCACGTCCACGTTCAACGATCATACGGCTGATAACTAATCTAAACGGGGGGACGGGCAAATCCCGTCTCCCCACCAATGAAAGGAGCAATCATGGCTACAAAGAAAGTGGCAAAACCTGTCGAAGAAGTGAAAGAGGAAGTAGTAGAAGTGGCAGAAGAGCTCGATCCGATGCGCAAAGTGACGATCCGTCTCTTCAAAGACAGCGGCAAATACCGGGACGACATGATCGTAGGGCTTAACGGCAGGATCTATCAGATCAAGCGCGGCGTTGAAGTAGAGGTGCCGTGGGCCGTTGCAGAAATCATTCGTGAATCCTTAGAACAGGATCAGGCTACGGCGGAGCTCATTATGAGCGAAGAGCAGAATTACCACGACAACGTGGAGAGACGTCTGGATTAAGAGGTAAACAATGAGCAGAATCGTTGAATTATCGATCGATAATGAATGGATCCGAGGCGACAAAGTATTTGCAGGCGCAACGGGTAGTCACGACGACGTGATCTTAAGAATGAAATTCGGAGAGATGTGGGAAGGGCTCGCGAAAACCGTAGAGTTTCTGGACGCATATCACGAAAACGCGGTCGTCGTAATGCTTACGACGGATCTGCTCGTTGATGGAGAGACTGAAACGTACGACGTGCCGATCCCGGCGAAGGCAAAGACGTTTTCCGGGAAGATGATCGTGACGGTAAAAGGCGTGACGGTCGTTGATCAGGTGGAGACGAGCGCGACGATGACTGTTTACGGCGAGTTTGAGATCAAGGATTCGCTCTGGAACAGCACTGCGGAGATCGTATCTGACATAACGCCTACGCTTGCGGCACAGCTGCAGGCGGAGATCGAAGGGATCAAAGCGACGATCGTCGAAGCCGCTGAGAGCGCAGAAACTGCGTCAGAAGCTGCGGAAACGGCTGTTGCGGCCGCAGAAACCGCGTCAAATGCAGCGGAAACGGCCGAACATTACGGCGAAATCGCGCAGGCGGTCATCGATATGACCGTATCCGCTGAGACGAAAAACTTCGATCAGCCCGCGAGCGTCGAGAAAACGGAGTCACAGGGCGTATACAACCTGAATTTCGGGATCCCCAGAGGCACTCCGGGCGTTTCGGTACAGGCTGGATCATACTATGGCTTTTATGTAGACGAAAACAGCCATCTGCACGTCGTATATGCAGATACGTCGGAAGACAATCCTACGTTTGAGATCAATAGTGACGGTCATTTGATCATGACACTGGAGTAAGAAATGGTAGACATTGATTTGGGCTCCATAAAGGGAGCAAAAGGCGACAAGGGCGATCCGGGAAACACGATCGCGATCTCAGGCACGATCAGCTCACTGTCAACGGACGACGAGGCGGCGAGCGCAAAGGCCGTGTATGATCTGTTTATGGCCGTGATGGAGGATGAATACTGATGAGTCTCGCGAGTTTGTTTCAGGATATTGCTGACGCGATCAGAACAAAGATCACGGATCAGAGCGCTATGACTCCTTCTGAGTTCCCGGACAAGATCGCATCCATAACCGGCGTGGACGTTTCCGGAGTCACTGCAGAGGCAGGCGACGTAAAGATCGGAAAGACGTTTGTCAATGCGTCAGGCGTTCCAGTGAATGGGACGATGCCGGTCGTCACTCCAACGGAAATCGCCCTTCCGGTGAACGGAACGTACACGATCCCGGCCGGCAATCATTATGGGACCGGAACCGTAAAGAACGTGACCAGCACAAAGGCGGCTGAAACGTTCTATGCAGGGCTTCAGGATCAAACGATCGCAGCGAATCAGTATCTGACCGGGGCTCAGATCATCAAGGCGCTCACTGCATCCAACCTGAATGCAGCGAACATCAAGAAGGACGTGACGGTCTCGGTAAATAACGGATCATCAAATGTATTTGAAGTGACCGGGACTTATGAGGCGGCTGCGAGCCAGAATTATGCTTTTGAGGTTGGCAAGGTGATCAACGCTGCAGACGTCGTGGATCATACCTATGGGTATTACACGGCGCCTACGACGGTCGCCGGGACCGTGATGAAGAGTTATAAAGTGGAGCTGCCGGAAGACGCGGAAGACGCGAAGTTCCTCATCTGGGAAGCGCCTGCATACTGGGGCCTCACTGACGGAAAGCAGTGGTTTAGGCTCGGATTCATCAAGGACCTGTCGTATAAGGGCGTCGCAGACGGTTCCGGGTACGTCGTAGACGGCAATCTCGGACAATGGCAATGCGCATCGTTCTGCGAGCGGCCGGACAATATTCATCCGAATAAAAAGGTGATATATGTTCCGGTCGAAAAGATCACGAGCGGCGGCACGACGATCTACAAGGTCACTTATGTTATTGGATGGTGAAGACATGACACTGAAAGAAGCGATTAAAAAGGCGGACTTCCTTAGGCCGAACACGGTTTACGAGGAAATAAAAGCGCACTGGGTAATGGGGCTTGAAGTGGAGATCGCAGAGCTGATGCACGTAGACATCCCGGAGTGCATGTGGCCTGAGGATCAGGATCTTCTGATGCCGTTTCCGAAAGACGACATCTATGCGCTGCATCTGATGGCGAAGATCGATCTGGCAAACGAGGAAACGGAATTGTACGCAAACGATTCCGTCACAGCAAATCAGGCGACTGCCGAGGCAAAGCAATGGTGGTACAGAAACTTCGGCAATCCTGAGAAGAAATATGTGAGGGTGTAATGTTTCCGAAACTTCCTTACAATACGAGCGCACGACAGGCGGTCGAAACCGAGCTCTTAGGGATCAACTTCTCTGATAACTACAAAGAAGGTCAGTTATCAGACTCCAGAATGATCTCTGCGCGGCGGTATCCGTACATTGCGACGAAAAAGGCGAGAACGGATCTGTACTACGAGAACGTTTCCGCAATTTACGCGTGGGATGGGCTGTGGACCGTACGGAACGGGAAACTGTATAAGGACGCGGAAGAAATAGCCGGCCTTACGCTGACAGCAGGACCGAAGCAGTTCGTCACGATGTATAAGAAGCTCGTGATCTTCCCGGACAAGAAATATGTATATCTGGATCAGGACACGATGACGCCGTACGACATGGCGGCGGAATCTTCCGGAGATGGCGCGACTGTGACGGTGACGGACATCGGGGAACCTGATGAGCCTATTCTTGAATGCACGATTACTATCGACTGGGTTGACGATCTGACCGCAAAGTTCGCGGTCGGCGACGTCATACAACTTGACGGGTTCACGACCCCGGCAAACAACGGCTATAAAACGATTAAATCCGTCACGTCAGCGACGATCGTGGTCGAAGATAACACGATGGAAGACGAAACGACGTCCGGAGAGATCGAGATCACGCGGTCCGTACCGGATCTTGACTATATTTGTGAGCACGATAACCGTTTGTGGGGCTGCTCGAATGATACGAGGACCATTTATTGCTCCAGAATCGATGATCCCACAAACTTCTGGGATTTCTCCGGGAATGCAAACGACAGCTGGCAGCTGGACGTGGCGACGGAAGGCGATTTTACAGGATGTGCAGCAATGAGCGGATCGGTCGTCTTCTTCAAGGAGCATTCGATCTTAAAGGTCCTCGGCTCTTATGCAGCGGAGTTCCAGACAAACAATTATCAGATGGAAGGGATCAAAGACGGCTGCTACAGAAGCGTCCAGAACATAGGTGAAACGCTGATCTATGTGGGGTTGAACGGCGTTTATGTATATAACGGCGGCACGGCGTCTCTCATATCGTCTGTATTCGGCGAAAAAAGGCTTGTAGACGCCGTTGCAGGCCACGACGGTGAACACTATTACCTGTCAGCGTATGACGGCGATAAGGCCCTGTTTTTGACGTATCACATGCGCTCCGGGCTTTGGCTCATCGAAGACGATTTACGAGCGATCTCAACGGCTCTTTCCGGAGAGACTGTTTATCTTTTGGATGATAACGGCCACGTCCTGACTGAAAACAGCGGTACGGAAGCCGTCGACTTCTCAATGACTTTCAAACCGATCTATGAAACAGTGACCGGATCCAATAACAAGACATCCGTTTCATTCGGCCGGAAGAGATACGCGAAACTATATTTGAGGACAGAGCTTGGCGCAGGCGCCAATTTGAAAATAGAAATCAAGGAAGACGGCGGTCTTTGGAAGGAAGTGACAAAGATCGTAGGAACCGGCGGTCTTACGGTCATTCCGGTTCCGATCGGCCGGTGCGATAAATATGAATTGAGACTGTCTGGCAAAGGACCGTTCACGCTTCTCAACATGGAGCGGGAATACAGAATTGGGAGCGCGAGATAATGGATCGTGTATTTCAAAGAAATCTTGACGAACTGGACAAGGACGATCTGAAAAAGGCTGTCGATCAGCTCGATGTTTATATCCGATACATGAAGGAGCAGATCGAGTGGGCGATTCAGGTGCTTCTCAAACTGAACGGCGGCACGAGCTTGGCGGATATAGCAAACCGGCTGGCGAAGGACGAGATCTCGATCGGCACACTGAACAGTGAATACAATCAGATGTCGACCGCAATTTCCGGCAAGGCAGATACTTCTGACGTTAACGCGGCGCTCGCATTAAAGGCGAACATTACTGACGCCGTCATGAAGACGGATATCACGCAGACGACGAAGACGGACGACGACGGAGACACGTGGACGCTATTCCGGCTCCCGAACGGATACACGATGGCCACGTGCTTAAAGACATTCAGCCCGACGAGCTGGACGCAGTGGGCCAGTTCAGATCTGTACTACGTGCGTACAAACGCAATCCATCACGGGATCCCGTTCACGTCGATCCTCGGCGAGTACGTGAGCCCATATTCCGGAGAAGCGAGCAATGCGAAGTCTATATTCGTTTCGAGCTCGAAGAAAATCGGAGACGGAACCGGTACTTACGTGCCTACAGGCGCAGATCCGAATGAATATACCTGCTGCTATCTGGCTATGAGGAACGGAACAGGAGGAGCGTCCTCGTCGTTCTGTCTGTACTATCTGGTTATCGGTATCACTTCATCTACATAATAGGGGGAATATATAATGAGCAAAAAAGATATTAGAGATTCGTTGACTGATGATGCGAGAGGCTCGGGCGGCGGTTTCGTCCCGGGGAATGCAATTACGCCGATGGTCGATCTCGGCGGAAGTGCGAGGCCGGAAAACGTGGCTCCGGCGAGGGCAAAAGTCACGGAATCGCTTGAATATCCGGCCTATAATTGGGCGCCTTCTGCATTCCAGCGCGGACAGTACAACAGCGAGTACGCGGATCTCATCAAGGCAGCGTCCGATAGGATCGCAAACTGGAATTATGATCCGAAGAACGATGTAAGTTACCGTGCCTATGCTCAGCAGTATATGAGGAATGGAGCGAATGCTTACGAGGACACGCTTGCGCGTCAGGCCACGAGGACCGGCGGCGTCGCGAGCTCGTATGCTGCAGCGGCCGCACAGCAGCAATACAATAACTACATGGCAGATCTGGCGTCAAAGGTTCCTGAACTGGAACAGTTGGCATACCAGAAAGCCATGAACAATCTGAATATGTATACCGGGCTTGATGAGACGGCATATAACCGCTGGCAGAACGACGAGCAGATGCGGTACAACGACTGGGCGCGGCTTCAGAGTGCGGCGCAGAGCGCGTATAATCAGCGGTACAATGCGGAGCTGAATAAGTACAAGGCGGATCTTGAGTCCGCAGCTACAGATGCTTCTACGGCAGACGCTGACGCATACAAGAAACGGCTCGAAGAACTTGTTGAGCAGAATGTCATAACCGCTGATGAGGCGTTGGAGAAATGGTATAGTTATCGAGATCCTGAATACCTTACAACAGAGATGCAGAAGACCAAGGCTGCGAGAGACGCTTATTCTGCTGCTATTGAAAGGGCAGAAAAAGGAACAGAGTTTGACAATGCGCTTGACATGATAAACAGAAGGTCTCCGGCGGAAGCGTCTAAATGGCTTGACGATCAGTATAAGAGCGGGAAGATCAGCAGCACGACCTACAATACCTTGAAGAAAAGAATCTTCAATAAGTTCTAACCTTTTTAACAGGAGCAGACAATGGCCTTTTCACTTGACGAATATGCAAAAAAGAAACAGGGCTTTTCGCTTGACGCTTACGCAGAGGAAAAAGTACGGAAACAGCAAGAGGAACGTGACATAACGCTTTCTTCCTTTGGCGACTGGCAAAAAGGCGTCTCAGACTACTTCACAAATTGGGACAATGACTATAACAGCAGAGCAGGCTCGTATCAGGATCAGGCGAGCCTTGATGCTTATCGTTCGAGTAATGCCAGAACGAGGTCAGAATATGCCGCTCAGGCCGCGAAATATGCCGATTATTTCAATCGGAACCGCGATGCCTATGAAAATGTCGACGATACGTTAAGATGGCTTGCAAGCGTCAAAACGGGGCTTGAAGAGCAGGGCAAATCCATTGATGCGCTTAGCGCTTACAATTCGCGGTTCACTGACGAGGCAGGGTATAATAAACTTCTCGATCAGCGCAAATGGGATACGATCGACAAAAACGCCGATTTTGAAGAAAAGAGCCAGTATAAATCCAAAGAGACGCCTATTCCTGAAGAAGATCAGGTGCGTCTCTATAAGAAGAACGGCGAATGGGTACGTTCAGACTCCGATACGATCTACTCGTCTGATATTATGTATGATTACATAAACGGCAATCAGACGATCAAGGACAAGGCGAATCAGTATAAGAGTTATGCCGGCCTGAAGCAGTACGATAATATCCCGGAAGATATCAGGAAGAAATACAATTACGTTTACGAAACCGAGGGCAAGGATAAGGCGCTTGAATACTTGGCTTATGCTCGCAGATCGGCTCTTTCTGCAAATACAAGAGAGTATGCAGAAATGGATCCGCATACCGGAAGAACACTGGAGCAGATCCAGCACGATATTGACAGTGGATACTCGAAAGAGAGGACAGAAGGAACCGCGTTTGTCGATGACAGAGCGGCTTATATGGATTTCCTGAAGAGAGAACGAGAAGCGGCATTGCAGGATTATGAACAGTCCGTAATGTCGAGCAACGATTTTGCGGAAAACTCAGATTATCGATTTAAGGATAAGATTGTCACCACGGGTCCGGATCTTTTCGGAGAGAACGAATATGCAAGCAATCCGTGGGGTAGTGAATACAGTGATACTTTCGAGAAGTTAAAATATATAAACGGTTTTTATGCCTATCAGAGCGGAATACAGCCCGGACTTGATGCAGGATCAATTTCCAGAAACCTGACCAATTCACAGATGCGAGAAGCGACTGATGAGGAAAAGGCGGTCGCAAACTATCTCGCAAACACAAATAATCCGAAAGAGCTGAAGCGATATCTTGACAGTCTTGTTCCGGTTCTGAACGAGCGGTCTACAAATAATCTCAGGGAAGAGATTGATACGCTGGATCCAATCACATCATCAGCATTGTCTGTAGTGCTCGGACCTGCAAAGGGAATTTCGTATGCGAAATCCGCGTTGGATAGGATTTCAGGGAACCGGATTGATCCGAATGATCCGTGGCAGTTGTTTTCCAATCTTCCCACGAGCCTTCGCGCAAGCGTTACGGATAGGATCGAAAAAGGGATCGAGAGCGATTTCGGGAAAAAGGCGGCTTCGTTTGGCTATCAGACTGCCATGAGTATGGCTGATTTCCTATATACGACGCTTATCTCAGGCGGCTTTGGCGCTGCAGCGGAAGGTGCGGCTGCACAAAAGATCGCAGAAGTGCTTTCGTTGTCGATTATGAGTACGGGTGCTGCTGCCGATGCCCTGATCGAAGCAAAGAACGAAGGACTCGACGACGGACGTGCGTTTGCAATAGGAACGATTGCAGGCGCGGCTGAGTATTTTACAGAAAAAGTATCGTTAGAAACGTTGCTGAATCCGGACTATCTCAAAAACGGTGCTCTCAAGTATGTGTTGAAGAATATACTTGCGGAAGGATCAGAAGAGGTCGCGTCCGATTTGATCAATACCGTTTCTGACGTTCTCATTGCTCAGGACGCTTCAGACTGGCAGAATGATATCAATGAGTATGTGCGGCAAGGGTATTCACAGGAAGAAGCGTTCGGCCTTGCAGTGGGCAATAAAGCGAAGGAGATGGGGCTGTCGTTTGCAGGCGGAGCGATCTCCGGCGGAGTCATGGCAGGCGCAGGAGTTGGATTCGATAAACTTGGGAAGTATAATGCAGGCGCAAGGCTGCTTCAGGACGATTATGGAACTCTTTACTCTGACCTTATCGATGAGGGCATGCGGTATGACGCGAATACGAAAGCCGGACGACTTGCAAGAGAACTGAATAACACAAATACGCGAAGCCGGCTGAAAACAGGCGAACTGATTTCTGCTGTTGAACAAGCTGATTTTGAGGAACTTGTTCAGGAATTACAGAAAATTACGCAGAATATTCCAGCGCCGGCACAAGAAAATGTATTAGAGAATGCCGCACGTGAGAAGGTGGAAGCCGAAAGCGGCATTGTTGAGCCGGAACCGGAAGCAAAGCCTGCGAAAACGAACGCAAAGAAGGCTTTTGAAACGCTTTCCGCTCCAGATAAAGCAATGCTTGATTCGGCTCGCGGCCTCATCCAGAACAGCATTACACGCGGCGAGGCTAATCATGTGATGCTTGATACGTTTGATGCGCTTCTTGCGAATCAGATCCAGATGACCGGGACAATTCCTTCGGATCTTGACGGTTATCTCTTTGATTATGATTCGTTCTATCAGTCCGGGAAGGACGGCGCTGATATCACGACCGTTGCAAACGAAGGCGCATTGAACACGAAAGAGCAGGAAGCGGCATATCTGTCAGGACAGATCGAGGCTCAAATCGCTTCTGAATCGGCAAGTATTGACAATACGCGCAAAGCGTTGGATAATATTATCAATTCACAAGAAGGGGTAAATTATGGCAGAAGAAGTGATGCTTTATATGGAAGCGGCGAACGGGTTGCTGTGCAGAGTGCCGGCAAGCAAGGCCAAAGAGTGGTCGGAGAAACAAAACGAACTGCGGAAGCAGGGAGTGAACGATTCCGAGCTAAAGACTCTGAGATCAGAGATCAAAAAAGAACTGGAAAAGAAATTACAGCGGTAGATTTCCGTATTCCTAACGGAACGGAAGCTACAAAAGCGCGTTTGTGGGTAGACAAACCTACAAGCGCTATGAGAAGAGCCTCTGAAGCACTGAAAAAGCACGGCATTAAGACCGTTTACTTCGTAGGCGATAACTTATCCACTGAAACGGCAAAAGGCGCACTTCGTGCCGTTTTTGATCCAAGAACAAACACTGCATACATTCGCGTTGACCATCCAAAATTTGACGCGAATGAATTGGCACGTCACGAAATTCTGCACGCAATCGTTTCTAATAATGACGAATCCGTGCATAGCGAGAATGTTGACAAGCTGTGGAACGAACTGAAGAGCGCGATCCGCAGCGAGAACGCGACGAAACTTCTCGATCTTTACAAACAGGCATATCCCGGTTTAACAGAAGAAGATTTGATGGAAGAGATCCTTGCAGATATGTATGCAGGGATGAACGTGTTTAGCGCCGCCGCAGAGTACGAGGAATATGTTGAATGGGTAGACGGCGTTATAGATGATGCGCTGTCTTATCGGGAAGCTGTTGAGACGGATATTCCTGAAATTGGGGCAAAGAAAGGAACACATACAAAGTTTTCCACTGAGACGCTTCCTGACGGGTCGCAATACGTTAAACTTGATGGCAATCTTTTCCTTCGTAGTGACGGAACTGAAATGACACCTCGAGAAGCCTTTAGATCACTTGTAGGGACCACGATTACATTTGATGATGGGGAAACGATTCGTATTGCAAACGGGATACCTAATGTTCAGATGTATCATGAACTATTTACAAGATATCCAGCTGCAAAAAATGTTTTGAACATGAAACTGCTCAATGATGAAATCAATAGAAACATCATTGAAGTTTTTCAAGAGTCGAAGGCTATCTCTAAGGATATACTCGATCGAAACGGTGAACACGCTGCAAGTGAGATCGTATCATTTGATACGCGGAGAGTATCAATAGCGGATGATTCGAGTGCATATGATTTGGATGTCACTATTGCCAAACTAAAGAATGGAGAAAAAATAGCGTATACTAAACGCTTTGTGAAAGCAAACGAAGAACTTACCCAAAAAATAACAAGGGCCAACATTGGATCAACTCCAACCGTTCCCTTGTCTAAAAACAGAATAACAGATAAAGAAAATTCTGTCAAGCAGGAAATTTCCTCTGCAGGCACTTCAATCAAGCAGATCCCTGCATTGTTCCGCGACAAGAAGGTGACGTTCGGTAAAACGAATATCGATATCGGCGGCGGCAAATATGATCTTGCCACGAATTATCTTGCTGAACAGGGCGTCACTAATATGGTCTTTGATCCGTATAACCGGGACGAAGCGACGAATCAGAAGGTAATTGATTTCCTCAAATCCGGGAAGAAGGCTGATACTGCGACGTGTGCGAATGTTCTTAACGTCATTGCAGAGCAACCTGCGAGATCAAACGTGATCCTTGAAGTGGCAAAGGCCATAAAGGCAGATGGGAAAGCATACTTTATGGTTTATGAAGGCGATGGATCCGGGAAAGGACGTGAAACAAGCGCAGGATACCAGAACAACCTAAAGACAGAAGCGTATGTTTCTGAAATCGAAGAATGGTTTGAGGACGTAAAGAGGCAAGGCAAACTTATCACTGCCACGAATCCAAAGAAGAATCTCCCGGCGGCGCTATGGGAAACGACTCCGGGCAAGGCGGTCCGTTTCTCACGAGAGATTGTAAATGAGCTGAATGATGAAGGCGTAGATATCGTTGACGGATCAGCCGTGAAGTTTTCCCGTGAAACGTGGATTGCGACAGACAAGGGAAAGATTACCAAAGCGCTGACAAAGGCCGGATATACCAAGGATGAAATACAGAAGTGGATCGATGACGTTAATTCTATTGCCGCAATGATTGGAGCTGACGTGTATCGTCTGGATTATGATGCAGCTGATAATCAGGTCATGCTCAAGAACAATGACGAATATATTAAGACGCTTGATGCGTCCACGCTCTGCGCAAAGCGGCTTCTTTATCAGGGAACTTTTAATAGGATTGTCGAGCTACTTCCGAATACGGTCCTTACTCCGGATGATCTGATCGAGATCAGGCGCGTTATGGCAGAAGAGGGCGACACTGTTCCGTGCGGCATCTGCTATGTAGAGAGCAGAAGAAAAACGCTTTCCGAATATGCCGGTCGTTGGCTCAATGAGGAATACAAGGGCAAAGTAAAGGTCAATATGAATGATCTGACGAGCACTGATGGCCTTGAAGCGCTTAGAAAGAATCATCCGGACATTTATGAACAGTATACTGCATGGATGAGAGCCAGAGGAACGGCAAATCCGAAGATCGTTGAACTTAGAACTGCATATCGTGGAGATATCCTTAAGCTGACAAAGGGAACGATTGATAAGATCAAGCGGATCGGAGGGCTGCGTGTCCAGTCATTCTCCGATTTTGAGACGGTACATCTGATCGATATGATGCAGGCCGTGCTTGATATGTCGGCGAAGGGACTTACTTCTCAGGCATATACGAAGGTGCCGAATTTCGCATGGGTCTTTGGCGATACTGGAATAAAAATCAATCTCAGCCTTATCGGAAAAGCAGAAAACGGCAAACTGGTTTTTGATCCAAAGGAAGGAATGGATATCAACGACGCAATGAAACTGCGCGACAGGTATTCTGAGAATGTAGGCACGATCCTTGTTGGCGCAAACAAGGAGAGCATCCTTCTCGCAATGGCTGATGACAGGATCGACTTCATTATTCCGTTCCATCGCTCCGGATGGTCGAAGAGCCAGTTTGAGGCGCTCGGTCTTAAAGGTTATGAAGATTTCCAGAAATACCAGAACGAGAGAAAATTGAATGGCAAATCGTTGCCGAAGAAGGTAGGGAATCTCTATCCGATCGATTACTGGGATTACAGCAAGACCGGGAAGGAAAACGCAGAGCGGTATCTGGAGATCTGCAAAGAGCAGAAGCGGATCCCGAAATTTGATAACTTCTTGGTCAATAACGGAGACGGATCGTGGTCGCTTCAGCCTGATGGATCCACAGACGGTTATTGGAAACTGCTGATCGATTTCAAAATGTACGACAATAATGGCGTCGGTGCTCCGCAGCGGCTTGTTACGCCAAACTTCAATATGGAAGAGGCGCGT